>Ga0326728_10023548_pt1 | contig 11265 bp, 9 predicted proteins | sample MB3enrmetagenome_FD_207602 | JGI IMG/M metagenome (GOLD analysis project Ga0326728, IMG submission 207602) | Lab enriched peat soil microbial communities from McLean, Ithaca, NY, United States - MB31MN | ecosystem: Environmental > Terrestrial > Soil > Wetlands > Peat | place: USA: New York... | reverse complement strand
TACGTGTTCAACTGGGACAAGATGCTGGCGTTGCAGGGCAATACGGCGCCGTATTTGCAATACGCCTACGCCCGCACCCGGAGCATTTCCCGCAAGGCGGAAGAAAGCGGCTTGCATTACCAACCGACCGGAATCCAACTGGCCGCGCCCGAGGAACGCGCGCTAGCCGGGCATTTGTTGAATTTCAGCCTCACGCTCGAGGCCGTGGCCGAGGAATTGCGCCCGAATTATCTCTGCAATTATCTCTTTGAACTGGCCGGCAAATTCACCGGCTTCTACGAGCATTGCCCGGTCCTGAAAGCCCCGGACGAGGTGACGCGAAATTCGCGGCTGGCCCTGTGCGATCTCACCGCGCGCGTGCTCCAACAGGGACTCCGCATCTTGGGCATTGAAACCCTTGAGCAGATGTGACGGCTGGGCTATGATAATGCCGCCCAGACCCGCGGCCGTCTGCTAACCGGAAAACCCCGGCCGTCATGGGCTGCCTGGTGCAATCATTATGAGACGCAGGCTGGCAACCGGATTCACGTTGATCGAGCTGCTGGTGGTGATCAGCATCATCGCCATTCTGGCCGCCCTGTTGTTGCCCGTGCTGTCGCAGGCCAAGGCCCGGGCGGCAGTGGCTAATTGCATGAGCAACCTGAAACAGTTGCAAACCGCCTGGCAGCTCTACACGGTCGATAACAACGATTTCATTGCCGGCAACAACTGGGAGAGCGAAGCCGGCGTCAACGGCGCCGCGCGGGGCAATGCCAACTGGGTCACCGGCTGGCTGGATCCCCGCCAGGCCAATGATACCGACAACACCAACATCGCCCTCTTGCTGAACTCGCGCTGGACTTCGGTGGGCGCCGATATCCAATCGGCCCGTCTTTATCGTTGCTCGGCCAGCGCGATCATGGTCCAGGAAGGCGGCGGCTGGTATCCGTTGGTCCGCACCATTTCCATGAGCGGGTGGATGGGCTACAACTGCACCATGTGGAACCCCGGCTATCGTTTGTTTCGCAAGACGGCAAACCTGGTTGGCCTCTCGCCTTCCGACGCGCTCGTGTTCATCGACGAGCGCGACGACAGCATCGATGACGGCTATTTTGCGATCGACATGGTGGCGCCGCAACTGGCCAATTTACCGGCGGGCTATCACGCCGGTGCCGGCGCGGTGAGTTTTGCCGACGGCCATGCGGAGATTCACCGCTGGCGCAGTCCCCAGGTCCTGGCCCGGCAACAAGCCGGCGCGGAAACCGTCAAGCACGAGTACATGGCGGTGCCGGCCAACAATCCGGACTTGGCTTGGCTCCGCGCCCACGCTACTGTGCCCCAATAACCGGTCCGGTTTGCCCCCACGGGCGGCCGCATCGCCCGGCATTTTTTCGCAACCTCCCGGGGTCACCCGGCGTCCATATCTAAATTGACTCATGAACATGCTACGCTTGCTCACCCTTACCCTGGCCCTTGGGGCCACCACGACCGCCCTGCTTTCCGGCACCCCGGCCGGGGCGGAAGACGGCTGGCTTAATCTGTTCAACGGCCAGAATCTTGAGGGCTGGAAAGAACACAGCGGCAAGGCCAATTATACGGTGGAGAACGGCATCCTGACCGGCGAATCGGTGGCCGGCACGGGCAACAGCTTCCTGTGCACCGAACAGACGTATGACAATTTCGAATTGGAACTGGAATACAAGTGCGACGCCCTGCTCAATTCCGGCGTGCAAATCCGCAGCGAAGTCTTCCCGACGGCCACCGCCGCCACCATCCACGGCAAGGATTTCCAGTTCGCCGCCGACCGCATTCATGGGTACCAGTGCGAAATTGACATGGACGCCGCCCGGGCGCGCATGTGGACGGCGGGGATTTATGACGAAGGCCGACGGGGCTGGCTGCTGCCGGCCGACGGGGAAAAAGGCCCGCAAGGCCAGGCCTTTTCCGTACAGGGACGCACGCTGAGCAAAAATGGCGACTGGAACAAACTGCGCATCGTCGCCGACGGTCCTTCGATCAAGACCTGGCTCAACGGCGTGCCGCGCGCGGAGATTTTCGACGCCGTGACCCCGAGCGGCGTGATCGGCCTGCAGGTTCACGGCGTGGGCAGCGACGCCGCCAAAGTCGGTCTCAAGGTCTCTTTCCGCAATATCCGGTTGCGCCCACTGCATACAGAGAACAACACCCTGACCGCGGAGGAAAAAGCGGCGGGCTGGAAGTTGCTGTGGGATGGCAAAACGACTACGGGCTGGCGCAGCCCGAAGTCGGACACCTTTCCGGAAAAAAGCTGGCGCATCCAGGACGGCATGCTTTCGGTGGTTTCCAGCGGCAACGCGGAGGCCCAGGCCGGCGGCGACATCATCACCCGCGAACGCTATGCCAATTTTGAGCTGACGGCTGATTTCAACATGTCCATCGGCTGCAACAGCGGCATCAAAATTTTCGTGCAACCCAACCTCTCGCCCATCGACAAGGCAACGGGCAAGCCCACCGGCGTGGGCTCGGCCATCGGCTTGGAATACCAGATCCTCGATGATGCGAACCATCCCGACGCGAAGCTGGGCCGGGACGGCGACCGCAAACTGGGTGCGCTGTACGATCTGATTCCCTGCGACCCCACCAAGCCCGCCAATCCGCCCGGCGAATGGAACCGGGCGCGCATCATCTCCCAGGGCAACCATGTGGAGAATTGGCTGAACGGGCGAAAAATCCTGGAATATGACCGCGGCTCGGCGGCTTTTCGCAGCGCGGTGGCCCAGAGCAAATTCAAGAACATTCCCGGTTTCGGCGAGTGGGCGGATGGCCACATTCTGCTGCAGGAACACGGCAGCGCAGTATCGTTCCGCAACGTCAAGATCCGGCTTTTGAACCCGTAAACCGCCGCGCACTCCGGGTGCCGTTTAAAACTGTCCGCCCGTCACCTTTTTCACGCCAATATGAATCACTCCTCACGTCGTCGTTTCCTGAAAACCTCGCTGGGCGGCAGTCTGGGGCTGGTCTTGCTGCCGAGTCTCCTGCCCGCCCGCCTCCTCGGCGCGGAGGCGCCGTCCAAGAAAATCCAGGTGGCGCAAATCGGCTGTGGCCGCATGGGCCGCAGCGATATGCAAAACGTGCTGACCGAATCGCTGGGGCGCATCGTGGCGGTGTGCGATCTGGATGCGCGCCGGCTGGCGGCCGGCCGGAAGCTGGCGGAGAATTATTATGCCCAACGCGGCGAACAGGGCGTGAACATCAAGGCCTACGATGATTACCGCGAGGTGCTGGCAAACCCGGAAATCGACGCGGTGGTGGTGACCGTGCCCGACCATTCACACGCGCGGATGGCCATTGAAGCGGCCATTGCCGGCAAGCACATCTACGTGCAAAAGCCGGTCACGTACAATATCGCGGAAGCCATCGGCCTGCGCCGGGCGGTGGAGGCCACCAAGGTCATTCTGCAAACCGGCTCGCAGCAGCGTTCCGAGCGGCCCTGGCACAGTTTCCGGGCCGCGAGCGAAGCGGTGCGCAACGGCCGCATCGGCCAACTAAGGACCATCAAAATCGGCATCGGAGTGGACCGCCCCAGCGGCCATCCCCCAACCCCCATGCCCGTGCCGTCGGAATTGGCTTACGAGCGCTGGCTGGGGTCCGCGCCGGAGCAGCCCTATATGGAACTCCGGGTGCATCCCCGCAACAGCTTCGATGGCCGGCCCGGCTGGATCACCACCGAGGACTTCGGCCTGGGCATGATCACCAACTGGGGCGCACACCACGTGGACATCGCGCACTGGGCCATGGGGCAGGAACTGGGCGGGCCGCTCACCGTGGAAGCCCAGGCGCAATTCATGCAGAACGATGCCTGGACTGTGCATACCACCTACCACGCCGAGTTGCTTTACCCCGGCAATGTCCAACTGATTCTCGACCACACGTTCGAAAACGGACTGCGCTTCGAGGGCGACGAGGGCTGGGTGTTTTGCACGCGCAGCGAGGAAAAGGTCACGGCCAGCGATCCCCTGGCGACCGGGCGCGAGGCCCTGCTGCCGCTCCGCGCGAGCGATCAAAAGATCCTCGCGCCCCTGGGCGGCAACGCCATTCGCTGGCAGCCCAGCCGCACCCAGCACGGCAACTGGCTCGAGAGCATCGCCGCCCGCCGGCAGCCGGTGGCGCCCATCCAGCAGTCGGCCCGCAGTCTGGAAGCCTGTGCCGCCGCCTGGATTGCCATGAAGCTCAAACGCAAGCTCACGTGGGATGCGGCCACGGAAAGTTTTGTAAATGACGACGCGGCCAACGCCCTGCGGCACCGCGCCGCCCGCAAGCCGGAATACGATTTTGAGCTGGTGATGAAAAAAGCGGGCATGGCCTGAAGTCGGCCGGGGGGCCGTCAAACCGGCCGCCGGGACGCCTATCGTCGTAAAAGTTTTGCTTCTGATTCCGCCCCGCCGGGGGAATCGTTTGGCGGCGCTAATTCTGGCGGTCGATTTTGTCCGCAAATTTCACTTTCCATCCGCGCGGCTTTCAATAGATTGCCGCTATGTCCGAGATCGCTAAATTCGTCAATCGAGGCTCAGCCAGCATCACGCCCGCCCTGGCGGAAAAAGTTCTGCGCTTTCTGCCCCAATGGAAGCTGGAGTTTACGCAGATCAGCGCGCCCAAATTCCCGCATCTGGTCGACCAGCTCGAATTCCTGGCCGACGCCGTGGAGGACGCGGTCGAGGGCACCTACAAGGAACTGCCCTTTGTGGGCGTGGCGCAGGCGGTGTTTGCCCTGATCTACGCGCACAAAAAAATCAGTCTGCTGCCCGAATCGATTCTGGAACTGGGCCGGGCGGATGATTCCAGCGTGGTGCGCGCGGTGCTCATTCAGAATGAAAAGGACTTCGCCGTCTATGCCGGCAAGCATGGCGTTGACTGGCGCAAGATCACCAGCCAACCTTGAGCCGCGGCCGCCCGGGCCCAACGGAAACCGAACGCACTCGTCCACCCCCCTCCCATACTTTTCTTTTCCATCATGCAAATCCCCCTGGTCATGACCATTATCAGCCCCGATCGCACCGGCTTGGTTGAAGCCGTGGCGCGGACGGTGGCCGAGCACGGCGGCAATTGGCTCGAGAGCCGCATGTGCCGCCTCGGCGGCGAATTCGCCGGCATCTTGCGCGTGCAATTGCCGGTCGACCGCAAACCGGCCCTCCTGGCCGCCCTGCAAAAATTGCAAACCAACGGACTGCAAATCGTGATCCGCGACGACGCGCCGGCGCCGGCGGCCGCCGGCCAGCAGACCAAGTTGGAAATTGTGGGCGCCGACCGGCCCGGTATCGTCCGCGAGATCACCAGCGCCTTGGCCCGGGCCGGCGTAAATGTGGAAGAATTTTCCAGCGGGGTCTCCAGCGCTCCCATGTCCGGCGAAACGCTCTTCAAGGCCGAGGCCCGGTTGCAGCTCCCCGCCCAGTGCGACTTGGCGGCCTTGCGCAAACATCTGGAAAAGATCGCCGCCGATTTGCTGGTGGACGTCTCCTTTGCCAAGGTGTCTTGATCCCTGGACCCGGCAGTGGATGCCCTTTTCCAGGATGCCCGGCGGAACCACGGCGCTCGGACGGAGGCTTTCCGTACGAAGGCAACCCGTGGCAGTCCTTGGGCAGAAGCCCGATTTCGGTGTGGGTAATCCCCTATGCGCTTGCTGCTCCAACCGCGAATATTAGGCACGGCCAGCCTGGCCGCCGCGCTTTCGGCCCTGGCGTGCTATCCGCGCCTGGTGCTCTGGCTGCAACGGCCCACTCCCGTCTGGTATCTCGAGGCCGTTATCTTCTTTTGCTGCATCGTGCTCTGGGGATTCGTGTTTGCCTGGCACCAGCCCTATACCGGCCGGCCGGCCCTCGTCCTCCGCCCGGAACCGGCCCCGTTGGCCGTGGCCACCGTGGGCGGAATCGCCCTGGCCCTGATCTGGCACGGCTGGCTGGATCCGGTGTTGCGCCCGCAGTTGCCGGAAGAATATCCGCCGGACTGGGGACATTGGCTGGCCTCGGTGGCCTTCCTGCTGGCCTTTAACCAGTTGTTCTCGATCTTTGCCCCGGTCGACTGGCTCATGCGTTTGACGCAGAACCGCTGGGTGACCGCCGGGCTCGCCGGGCTGATGGCGGCGGCGCTGTTCTTCTACAAGACCCAAAAACTCGCCGTGTCCGTGCCGCCCTCGTTGCTGGCCGTGATGCTGCTGTGCCGGCTGCTCGCGGGACTGCTGGTGGTGTGGTTCTATCTGCGCGGCGGCCTACCCCTCGTCTGGTGGTGGGGCTTGCTGCTGGAATCCCGCCTCGTGCCCGATTTCCTGAAATAGGTTTCTCCTCGACTAATGCCCCGAAAATAAAACACATTCCCTTGTGCGCATCTGTGTGATCTTCAATCCCGCCGCCCGCGGCAACAAGGCGCGGCGTTTCCGGCGGCATCTTGATGAGATGGCCCAGCAATCCGTTTTCAAGGCCACCACCGGGCCGGGCGACGCGCGCCGGTTCGCGGCCACCGCCGTGGCCGAAGGCTTTGACGTGGTGGCTGCTGCCGGCGGCGACGGCACGGTCAACGAAGTGCTGAATGGCATCGGGGATGTGGACGACGGTTTCCAGCGCACCAGCCTCGGGGTGCTCCCGCTGGGCACCGTCAATGTGTTTGCCCGCGAACTGAGCATTCCGCTGCGTCTCGAAGCCGCCTGGGCCATGCTGCGCCGCGGCCGCGAAACCAAGATCGACCTGGGCCAGGTGTCTTTCCGGGAAAAGGACCGGCCCGTCCGGCGGTATTTCGCACAATTGGGCGGGGCCGGCCTGGATGCCCGCGCCGTGGAATTGGTCAGTTGGAAACTCAAGACCCATAGCGGTCCGCTGGCCTATGTCGTCGCCGGGTTTCAGGCCCTGACCGAAACCCAGCCGCACCTTACCCTCTGGGCCGATGGCAAAAAGGTCGAGGGCGAGCTGGCCTTGTTCGGCAACGGCAAATTTTACGGCGGGCCATTTGCGTTGTTTCCCCAAGCCACCCTGATTGATGGCCGTCTGGATGCCTGTGTCATTCCCCGCGTATCGCTGCTCGCCCTGATCCGGCTGGCGCCGGGTTTGCTGTTCCGCCGGCGACTCTCGGAAAAACTCGTACGTCGCCTATCCGCCGAACGTCTCGAAGTTACCAGCGATACCCCGGCCGCATTTGAACTGGACGGGGAATGGGCGGGCAATTTACCGGCCAGCTTTGCCGTTGAACCGCAGCGCTTGCGCGTCATCGTGCCCTGAAACGCGCCGCGAGACCATCGCTCCCTTTCCTCATGAATACATTTGATCACCAGTCATTCCTGCTCGGGCGCCGCAGCATCCGGGTCTATGCGCCGGGCGCAGTCAGTGAAGCCGCCATCCGGCAAATGCTGGAGGCGGCCATGGCCGCGCCCTCGGCGGTGGCGCGCGATCCCTGGCGCTTTGTGGTCCTGCGCGACCCCGGGGTCTTGTCCACCATCGCGGCGGCCCTGCCTTTTGGCGGCATGCTGGCCACGGCGCCGCTGGGCATTATTGTCTGCGGCGATTTGGAAGCGGCACACGATCGGCAGTTGAGTTACCTGCTGCAAGATTGCTCGGCGGCCGTTGAAAACCTGCTGCTGTGCGCGCACGGGCTGGGCTTGGGCGCATGCTGGCTGGGCATCCATCCGCGGGAAGACCGCATCCGCAAATTGCGGGCGGCGCTCTCCCTCCCGGCCTCGGTCATTCCCGTCGCCGGCCTCGCCATCGGCCACCCCGGCGAACCGAAAGAACCGCGCACCCGCTTCAATCCCGACTATGTGCACTGGGATAAATGGTGAAAGGGTGAACCGCGGAAAGGTCAGCCGCCGCCAGGCACGCCCATCGCCGCCCGCCACCGCGTGGCGCCGGGGAGGAATCACCGCCTTGGGATTGCTGCTGGCCTTCGGCTCGTGGGCAACCGGCGTCGCCTCGCAAACCCTGGTTACTTTCGACGAGCACTTCGACCAGAAAACCGTCCATGGCAGCGATGCCAAAGCAACGGTATTGGAGTCCGCCGCCGGTTATGCCCTGCGCGTCGAGACCGGGCATGAGCAGCCTTGGCCGGGAATAACCCTGCCTGCCACCAGCGGACATTGGGACCTGTCCTCCGACGCAGCGGTCTGGGTGCGGCTGCAAAACACCGGCACCAACGCCGTAACGGTTTATTGCCGCGTGGACAATCCGGGCGCCGATGGCAGCAAACATTGCGTCACCGGATCAGTGGAGTTGGCTCCCGGGCAAACCAACACGCTCAAAGTACCGTTGCCCCACGCCGCGGACGATACGCTGGCCGGAAGGCTCTTTGGTATGCGGGGCTATGTCCTCGGTGCTCTGCGTCACCCGCAGTGGGTGGGCACGCACTGGTTTCAATGGCAGGACGAGCCCACCACCGGCCGGGTCTATGACGAGGAAAATTACCAGATTGGGTTTGTGGACATCGCCGACACGCCGTACCGCGAGACGATTGCCGCCAGTCGAGCGATCGGGCAAATGCTCTACCCGGTCCGCGCGGACCAAAAATGAGCACCGGACGAACTCGCTGGACAAGCTCTGCCTAATGGGAACGGCTTAGCGACGGAACATGAGCGTTCGGTTCTGATCGAGCTGGGGCCGCCCCGACGGTGGGACCCAACTGTCCAACGCAAATCGGAGTGTACCCCCCTCAAACGATCCCGTCCCGGCGCCGCCAATTCACAAATCGCTAGATTCCTGCGGCTTGTCCCGCTTTCAACCATCGCCGCCCGGATTCGCCCACAAAATAGACAAACGCCGGCTGTTTGGGGACTTTCTGCCCCAGGCCCACCCCCGCACCCGCGCCGAACCAGCCAGGCCGTAAAACAACAAGCCATCCACCCTCCATCGCTAACCATTTCCAACTAAGGGGAATGGAAAAGCCGCCGCAACCCCTCTAATTCCCCGGTGGGAATCCATGGATTCTGGCCGTTCCCAACCACGGGCTGGCAGTCAAGTTGCTCAATGCATTACGCGAAATGCCTGACAAGACTTGGCGGTAATCGTTCGGTTGGGCTTGAATTCGGGACAAACCTCGGTCCAGGAATGAATAACAAGACTCAGAAAAAGAACATCCTACTGGTGGATGACGATCCGTTCTTGCAATGTCTTTACCGCAAGACCCTGGAGCACGAAGGCTTTCACCTGCTCACGGTCAACGACGGCCAGGCCGCCATCGAAAAACTCGCCGAACTCCAGCCGGATCTGGTCATTCTCGATTTGATGCTGCCCAAGGTGGACGGCTTGAAGGTGCTTGAATCGATCCGTTCCAATCCCCGGTTTCACGATCTGCCGGTGGTAATCCTCTCGAACGCCTACCTGCCCCAAGTGGCGCAGAAGGCGATGAAGGCAGGCGCCACCTCCGGCGTGCTCAAGTCCGAATGCTCGCCCAAGCAACTGGCCAAAATCATTCACGGAATTCTCCAGACCGCCGAGGTCAAGGACAGCCCGCAGCCCGGGGCCAAACCTCTGCGGACCCCGGCGGCCCCCAATCCCCAACGCGAACCCGGAAGGCCGGAGCCACAATCCGACCCAATTGCGGAGGACGACGCAGCTGACACGCTCGCCGCCACCGAGGCCAAAGCGGATCTGCTGAAAAGCTGGCCGGCCGACGTCGCCATGCTGCGGGGCGTGTGCCTGAAGTACGCCAAATCCGCCGGCACCCAGGAGGCCGAGGAAGATCTCAAGGAAATCTATCGCCGGCTCCGCCTGCTGAGTGCGCGGAGCACCATGGCGGGCTGGTCCCAGATCACGGAATTGAGCAGCGCCCTGGAAGCCATGCTGTTTGAGCGCGGCTTCAACTCCAGCAAGCGCATGTCCCAGTCCGCCGTGCAGACGATGTTTCAGGCCGTGGATGGCCTCGAATACCTGCTCCGCACCAACCAGACTTCCCGGGCCAAACACACGCGCCGGCGGCGCATCCTGCTGGTGGATGATGACCCGATTTGCAACTGCGCCAACGAACTGGCGCTCAAGCGCGTGAATTTTGAAACGGTCTGTGTGGCCAACGGCGTGGCCGCGCTGGCCCTTTTGGAACACAGCCCGTTTGATCTGGTCCTGATGGACATCAACATGCCGGTGCTCAGCGGTCTGGAAACGTGCGAGCGTCTCCGCGAATTGCCCGGCTACAAGGATGTCCCGGTCATCTTCGTGACCATGCAGGACGATTTTAAATCCCGGGCGCAAAGCGTGCTTTGCGGCGGCAACGGCATGATCGCCAAACCGATTTCTCCGCTGGAACTCATCGTCAAGGCGCTCATTTACCTGCTGCACCCCCAGCACGCCAAGGTGACCAAAATGGCCAAGGCATCGGCGGACGCCGCCAAGGCTCCGGCGGTACCCAGCCCGACCAACCCGCCCAAGGTACCCGTGGCACCGGCCTCCCCTGAAAACCAACGTGTGGACCCGCCTATTCCCTTGCGGATGGTAGCCGCGCCGGCCGCACCGGCAACGCCAGCACCGGTCCTGAACACCCCTGCGGCTCCGCCCCCAGCGCCCCCGGCTGCCCCGGTCCGAACCACCGAGGAACAGGCGGCCGATTGCGCCCGGCTCATGGGTGATTTGGAATCGGCACTGGCCGCAGCCCAAAAGGAGAAGGATAAATTAACGCAGCAAACGGCGACCGCCGGCGATGATGAGCGCCCCGCCCTGCAGGCCGCGCTGGCGGAAAACGAGCAGAAACAGACGACGCTCGTAAAACGCATCGAGGAGGCCTGGCTGCAATTTGAAACGCAGCAGCAAGCGCAGCCGGTGAGCGCTCCTTTGGTGCTCGCCGAGCCGCCGGCGGACCGGCCGGAGGTGACGGAAAAAATCAAGGAGTTGACGGAGGCACTGTCGGTACAAACCGGCCGTCGCGAAAGCGCCGAACAACAAACCGCCAGCCTCCGACAACAGCGCAACGCCCTCGAGACCGAGCTGGCCACCAGCCAGCAAATACAGTCGCAACTGCGGGCCGAACTGGTCGGGCGACAACAATTGCTGGACACGCGGAACGATAAGTTGGCCGGACAAGCCAAGGAATTCGAAGCCCGCCGGGCGGGGCTGGAAAAGAAACTGGCCGAACTGGCCGCCAGACTGGCCGCCGAGCAACAGCGGTATGAAACGACGGAACAACAACTGACGGCCAGCGACCAGCAACGGAAGGCCAACGAAGCAGATCTGGCGGCAATCACTCAAGCGCAGACCCAATTGCGCGCCCAACTGGACGAGCAACGGAGGTTGCTGGCCGTCCGCAACCAGGATCTCGAATCGCGGTCCAAGGAATTGGGGGCCGCTC
>Ga0326728_10023542_pt1 | contig 11268 bp, 7 predicted proteins | sample MB3enrmetagenome_FD_207602 | JGI IMG/M metagenome (GOLD analysis project Ga0326728, IMG submission 207602) | Lab enriched peat soil microbial communities from McLean, Ithaca, NY, United States - MB31MN | ecosystem: Environmental > Terrestrial > Soil > Wetlands > Peat | place: USA: New York... | reverse complement strand
ACAATCTTGTTCAGCAGTCAACGCCGCCGCCGTGGTGGTCCCCGTTGAATGGGGCGTCGACGCTGGAAAGGATGGATATGCGAATTATACGAATCATTGCACCGTGCATTATACTCCTGCCTTTCACTTGCTCCTTGGTCTGCGCACAGGACGCTCCGCCGCGCCTAGAAGTTTTCGCCGAAAGCGGTGGCTCTTTCCTGACCAATGGCACTGCTCAGACAGGCACCATATTATGCGTACCTGTCTGCACCCCCTCAGAGTGTCCTCCCTGTCCCTCAGGCGCTCTGACGAGTTCCTTCTCGAAGACAGGGCGTCTCTTCACTGGTGCGCGTTTCCGCTTCACGGCGCATGACGCCGTCGAGGCGAGCTATTCTTACAGTCCCAACCACTTCTCCCTTCAGGGGGGACTCCTGTCTCCTGGCCCGGAGGCAACGGTGTCTCTCGGCTCGTACTACAATCGAGTCGAGCTCATCTCCTTCAACTACGTCCGCTATCTCTCGGTCAGGACGCGTGTCCAGCCGTTCGCCACTGCGGGGCTGGGTACCAATCGCTTCAGCGGGCCTCCGTCTGCCGCTCCGGGGTTCGTGGCGTCGGACAACGGTTTCCAGTTCGCCTGGAATTACGGGGGCGGGGCGGACGTCGCGCTGCAACGGCACCTTGCCTTGCGACTGGAACTCAGGGACTACGTAGCTGGTCAGCCCGGCTTCATCACCGGGACCAGTCACAATGTTGTTCCCAGCATAGGCATTGTTTTCAGGCTTAAGTGAGGGGCAGAGAATTCTCCTCCCGCAATCAGAAAATATGGAATAATCCCAAGGCGGATTGTTTTCCACTCCGCACAGCCCTTGCGAGAGAGCACTGTAGAGCGAATTCATTCACGGGAGGAACTATCGTGCAAAGACGGAACTTCTTGGCTTCATCCCTGGCGGCCTCAGCACTGGCTGTCAAGGCGTCTCCCGCCGGTCTGCGTGGCAGCCTGGGCGGCGCGACGGGCGAGAGTCGCGAGTACTACGAACTTCGGCGCTACCACCTGCAGCGGGGGCCACAAGTCAAGCTGACCGCTGACTTTTTGGGGGAGGCGCTCGTACCGGCACTGAACCGTCTGGGGATCAGCCCGGTGGGAATCTTTGACGTCGAAATCGGTCCCGAGAGTCCGGGGCTTTTCGTTCTGATCCCGAGCGCCTCGCTCGAGACGCTCCTCACCGCTGAGTTCCGCCTGAACCAAGACGCCGAATATCTCAGAGTCGGGGCGCCCTTCTTGAATGCGCCCACCTCACAGCCTGCCTTTGTGCGAATGGAAAGTTCGCTGATGGTGGCTTTTGAAGGGAAGCCTCGACTCGTGGTCCCGCCTGCGACCGCCGGGCATCGCCCCCGGATGTTTGAGCTTCGGACTTACGAAAGCCCCACCCCTCAGGACCACGTGCGGAAAGTCGAGATGTTCAACAGCGGGGAATTCGACGTTTTCGAAAAGGCGGGATTCTGGCAGGTCTTCTACGGCGACACACTCATCGGGCCGCGATTGCCGAACCTGACTTACATGCTCGGCTTTGAAGATCTCGCGGACCGAAACAAGAAGTGGGAGGCCTTCCGGTCTGCCCCGGAATGGAAGAAGCTCTCCACGATGCCGCGGTATGCCTTCGAGGAAATCGTCTCCAACATTACGAATATTATCCTGAGGCCGACGCCGTATTCACAGATTTAGCAAGAGGCTGAAGAACCCGTCGAGGCTGTCATTCCGCGCGCAGATTTCATGAGCCTTGGGGCTCACCATGCTGCATGGAAATGCGCCTTCGGGACGGGCATTTTCATGCTAGCGAGGAATGGCACTCAAGCCTTCCACTTTGCCTAAAACGCCGGCTATGCGGTTGCGAGATGGAAAATCGGGTTGACTCCGGCAGCGCTGGCCATCAGCTTCTGTTCTTCATTCTTCGTGATGGGCTTGAATTGCTGGCCGATGTCCATCCCCAGCCGGAAATATCTCTCATCGCCTGGAGGCATGGCTGCCGTGATCGGTTGGGATAGCGTCCAGCGATAACCGAGAGCGGCCTGATGGGGAAAATCGGCAGGCTGATACCAACATTTTTCTTGAGGGTGCCCGTTCCTCTCGGACTCAGGCCAGGTGGTCTTGGCCATGCCCTTTATGGCCATGATGCCCACACCCTTTTTCTGCGCGTGTTCGATCACCTGTGGTCCGAACTTGGCTTGGGAGAAGAGCACAAAATTAACTGGGAACAGGATCGTATCGAACTCGTACCGGTCCATGGCCGCGATCGCCACTTCCACCGAATGCGCCGAGAAGCCGATGTACCGCACCTTGCCCGCTTTCCTGGCTGCCTGGAACGCTTCCATGGCGCCGTTAGGGCCGAAAATCTCGTCAAGCTGCGACATCTTTTGCAAGGCGTGAAACTGGTACAAGTCCACGTGGTCCGTGCGCAGTTGCCGTAGAGATTCGTCGAGCGTCTTCGCGGCGCTGTCCTTGGTCCAATCCCCTTCTTCTCGTCCGGCGCCCTCCTTGCAAGCCAGGAAGACGTTCTTGCGGTAGGGCTCGAGGGCAGGTCCCATGCGGGCCTGTGCGTCGCCATAGCTTGGAGCAATGTCAAAGTAGTTGATGCCCCGGTCCACCGCTTCCGCCACCAGATTGTTGGCAAACGATTGGCTGTTGTGCATCAACACGATGCCAGCGAACCCGACGATGGAAAGCTCCTCGCCCGTCTTGCCGAGCTTCCGTTTCTGAATGGGCTTTTGATCTCGAGCGGTTTCATCCGCCTTGGCCAGCGGCTCGAGAATCCCGTTCGAGGCTGCCAGACCCGCTGCGGCTGTAGTTCCCTTTGTCAGAAAATCTCGCCTGTCCATGACACTCCTCCCTCAAACATATATAAAGCCAGAACTCAAAAGCCAGTCTCAATGCCCCACCTATTTGTAGCACTGGCCAGGGGCCTTCGTCAACCGCAGGCCACGGACATTGCTCGTGTGATTTCTGAGACATGGGCGTTGAAAGTCGCAGTCATTCCCGTGAAGGCGGGAATCCAGCCGGTAGACAGCGTATGTTCAAGAGATTGCGAAGTGGATTCCCGCGTTCGCGGGAATGACTGGCGTCTCGAACAGGCGTCAAAGGGAGTTTGGAGCGCGAAGATCTGACGCAAGCGGGGTGGTGTATACTCGGCTTTCGATCTGTTGAATATCGGAGGGTTCAGATGCGCTCCTTGGAGAGAGTCCGCGGCTTGGTTGCGGGCGAGAGGGTTGATCATTTGCCGGTGCAACCGGTGATTATGATGTTTGCCGCCAAACATGCCGGGATGCCTTACATCGAATACACCAAGGATGGAAGGAAGATGGCCGCAGCGCAGGGCAAGGTGGTGCAGGATTTTGGGATCGACTGTTTGCTGACTTGCTCTGATCCCGCGCGGGAAGTGTTCGACATTGCCGGGGAGGGAAGCATTAACTGGTACGAAGACCAAGGACCGGCAATTTGCGAGGACCGGGCAGCGCTTCTCGATAAGTCATGTTTGAAGACCTTCCGAATCCCCGACCCGCTCGGCGGAGGGCGGATGCACGACAGGATCAAGGCGATCGAAATCCTGCACCGGGAGTTCGGCGGGGAAGTGTCAATTGTGGGATGGGTCGAAGGGCCTTTAGCGCTGGCAGGCGAATTGCGCGGGCTAACGCACGTCATGACGGATTTCCTGGACGATCCCGTCTTTGTAGATGATCTGCTGGATTTCAATGCCGAAGTCGCAATGCTCTACGCGGAAGCACAGATCCGGGCCGGCGCGGATACGATTGGCATGAGCGACGCGGCGGCCTGCATGATCGGGCCTCGTTACTATGGCCGGTTTCTGCTTCCCCGGCAGATGCGTGTGGTGGAGTCCATCCGCAAGGCGCATCCGGAAGTCATTGTCCGCCTTCACATGTGCGGGAACACCGACCCTCTGATTCCACAAATGCGGCAGTTGCCGGTCCAGATCTTCGAGCTGGATTCGCCGACCGACCTCGAGGCGGCGCGCACCGGCTTGGGCCCGGGCCGGGTGATTCTGGGCAACGTTTCAACGATCACGGAAATGCTGGAAGGAACCCCATATGAGGTCTACGAAGCGTCGAGGCGTTGCCATAGGACCTGCGGGCAATTCCACATCGTGGGCACCGGATGTGAGATGCCGCCTGCCACGCGCCCTGAAAACCTCCGCGCCATGGTTCGGTATGCCAGGGAGCACCAGCCGTAAGAAAGCAGAAAGCAGAAAGCGGAAAGCGGAAAGCAGACGCTCGCTACTAGATCCTGAAACCTGAAAGCTGCCTGAGACCCGACGCGCAGGGCGAGATTCCTCGCTCCGCTCGGAATGACGCCTCACACCTGACACCTGCCTTTTTGTCCCCCGCACTTTTCTCTTGACATCGGAACCGGCCTATGGTAGCCTATCATAGTTGTCGCGAGAGAGTGCTGGCAGGCAGCCGCGGCAAGGGAAGTCGAAAGGGACCCGGCAAGGGGGAAAAGGCGCGGAAATGGAAAAAAGATACTAAAATAGAGGGAACGAACTCAGTCATCTGTTGCAAATAAAGGACTTAGCGTTTTTGAAGTGTGCAGAACGAACTGGTTTTTGAGTGCAAAAACGGCAAAACGAACTCGAAAAAGTGCCCAAAAACCCACTTTTTGTGCGGTTTCGAGCCGGGATTTGCCACTAGAAAGACACCCGCGAGTGGGCAAGCACGCGGGGGGCTACACGAGCTTCGATTTTGAGGTCTCCGGGCAATGGAATTCCGCCGAGCGCCGGGCCTCGCTCCGGGACAGGTGACCGGGGTCGCCAAATGTAAAGAGGCCTTCGAAGCGCAACACCTGTGCCTGAACCCGGCCCTGACACTTGGCGCCTGAGACCCGACACGCAGGGCGGGATTCCTCTCCGTCGGTTCACGGATCGGAATGACACCTCGCGCCTGAAACCCAACACCTGGCACCTGACACCGGGAACATGACACCTGTATAATGGCGGGGTAAGGGGCGCACGACACGGAAGTCAGTCGCCTGATGCTGCGAAACTTGCCTTTCGAGAGGGAAAATGCCCGTGGCCACTGCGGTTCGCGCCAAATATGAAGCTGTCATTGGGTTGGAGGTGCACGTCCAGCTTCTGACCAAATCCAAGATTTTCTGCTCCTGCTCGACGCATTTCGGCGACCCGCCCAACAGCAACGTCTGTCCGGTCTGCCTTGGTTTGCCTGGAGCGCTGCCCGTGCTGAATCGTGAGGCGGTAACCATGGCAATCAAGGCGGCCATGGCGCTCAACTGCGCCATCAATGCGCGTTCACGCTTTGCCCGCAAGAACTATTTCTATCCCGATCTGCCCAAGGGTTATCAAATATCGCAGTACGATGAGCCTTTGTCTCAGGATGGCTGGATCGAGATTGAGGTGAACGGGTCGCGAAAACGCGTGGGAATCACTCGCGTGCACCTCGAGGAGGACGCCGGGAAATCGCTGCATGAAGGGTTTCCTGATTCCGATGTCAATTCCTATATCGACCTGAACCGTTCGGGGGTTCCCCTGGCCGAGATCGTCAGCGAGCCTGACCTACGCACCCCTGAGGAGGCTTATGACTACCTCACGCGCCTCAAGACATTGATGCTCTATCTCGAGGTCTCAAATTGCAACATGGAGGAAGGCAGCCTGCGTTGCGATGCGAACGTCAGCGTGCGCCTCGCAGGGGCCTCAGCTTTCGGGACGAAAACCGAAGTGAAGAATTTGAATTCCTTCCGGTTTCTCCAGAAGGCGCTCGAGCACGAGATCGAGCGGCAGATTGAAATTGTGGAAAGCGGTGGAACAATTCCCCAGGAAACCCGCCTGTGGGATAGCCGCGAGCAACGCACCTACGGAATGCGCTCGAAGGAGTTTGCGCACGATTACCGATATTTCCCCGAGCCCGACCTGCTGCCGATGGTGATTACAGAAGAGTGGAAAGAAGACGTCCGGGGGTCATTGCCTGAACTGCCTGAAGCCCGCCGGCAACGCTTTCTCCGTGACTACAGTTTGACGGATTACGATGCCGGCCAGCTTACTTCCTCAAAGGCCTTGGCGGACTATTACGAAGCGGCTGCAAAGGCTTGTGGAGAGCCGAAACTGGCTGCTAACTGGGTGCTGAGCGAGCTTCTTTACCTGTTGAAAGAGGCCAACAAGGAGATCACCGAATCGCCCATTTCGGCTCAGGGTCTGGCGGAACTGCTCAGCGTGATCAGCAAAGGAAGTGTCAGTGGCAAGATGGGAAAAGATATTCTGGTGGAGATGTTCACCTCGCGCAAAACTGCGAGCCAGATCATTGCCGAGCAGAGCTTGGCACAGATTCAGGACGCCGATAAGATCGCGGACGTGGCGCGCCAGATCATCGCCGCCAATCCAAAGCAGACAGAGCAATATCGAAAGGGCAAGACCGCAACCTTGGGCTGGTTCGTCGGCCAGGTGATGAAGGCCACGCGCGGCCAGGCAAACCCCCAATTGGTGCAGGAAGTTCTGAAGAAAGAGCTGGCAGGAGAGGAGTAATCTATGCTTAAGGTTGGTGACAAGGCGCCGGATTTTTCACTGCCCTCGGATTCAGGCGCAGAGGTCGGCCTGAGAGATTTCAAAGGGCACACCCTGGTCCTCTTTTTTTTCCCCAAAGCCGACACCCCGGGTTGAACCAGCGAGGCGAACCAGTTCCGTGACGCCAAAAAAGAACTGGACAAGCTGGGAGCACGAGTTCTGGGGATGAGCGGCGACAGCGTCGAGGCGCTCCAGAAGTTCAAGGCCAAGTACAAGCTCAATTTCCCCTTGGCCGGCGACACTTCCCACCAGACCCTGGAAACTTACGGGGTGTGGCAGGAGAAGAACCTCTACGGGAAGAAGTCGATGGGTATTGTAAGAACGACGTATATCATAGACGGTAATGGCAATGTTACTACCGTCTTTCCAAAGGTAAGGGTCGATAGCCACAGCCAGGAAGTCCTGGCGGCCCTGAAACGCTGAGGGAAGCGGACGTCCTGCGCCGCGAGCAGGTGATGCTGTGTGTGGGCGCGATGTGTGGCTCGAGCGCCTTGTTGATGATGCGTTCGAGTTTCGCAGGGCAGTCGGGATTCAGCCGCACCGGAGAGGTCGGCGTTTTGTGAAGGATGGCGCCGAAGACGCTGCCCGTCAACTCGCCTGCGAACGCCCGCCCACCCGTGGCCATCTCATACAACACCAGGCCGAAGCTAAACAGGTCGGTGCGCTGATCCACGGGTTCGGCGCGCACCTGCTCGGGCGACATGTACTCGACCGTCCCCACCACCAAGCGCGTAGTGGTCAGCGAATCTTCTCTGGGCAATGCGATGCTTGAGGGGCTGGCCCTCCAGGTACTCCATCACGATGAACGGCTGGCCTTCCTGCTCGTCAATGTCGTGAATGGTGCAAATGTTGGGATGGTTCAGCGCGGAGGCCGCACGGGCTTCTCGCCAACGGTGGACAGATATGTCCAGGGTCTTATCTGAAATCGCTTTATTGGGAAAACGTACGACGGGCTTCTAACAGAGGTTGTTCTTCCGCCGAACCGCCCAAGTAAAAGCCCCGACCGCCACGGTGTAGCAACCCAGTCCAGTCCAAAATGTGTTCGATATTCCTGCATTCAAGCTAATAGCGACCGCGAGCACCGAGCCGCAGACGGAGGTGGCCCCATTGATTCCCCAGAGCCAGGGTGTGAGATCACTCGCCTCCGCAGACGCTACCTTTAACCCCATCGGAAATGCTGTGCCCATGACGAATCCCAGCGGAATCAGGATTGCGGTTGCCACTGCGATCCGTTGGGGAGTCGGCAAGACCTGGAACGCGCTCACGACATGAGGGGTCAGAAGCCCTGAAGCCATCAATACACCCAGCATGAGGATCAACACGGCTATGGCTGAGTGCTTCCGGGGAGAATTTCCGATTCGCTCGGTCGAGTAACTACCCAATCCACCGGCAAGCAGCAGGACGAAGAGAACCACGGAGAGGCCATAGGTCGGATGACCCAGAAACACGCTGAGCCTCTGCATTTGAGAAATCTCGACCATCATGAAGCCCAGTCCAATCGCGCCGAAGAAGATGAGATGCGGTAAAGAGCCTCGGACGGGTTTAGCGGCTGGACTCCCGAGGAGAGGGACAATCACGAAAAGCATCGTCAGTGTCGCGACGATACCGAGCAGAACCGCCAGCACAAACACCGCCTCGGCATTTTTGGTCATTCCTGGCCGGATCCAGAGCTTGGGCTTGAAGGCGTCCCTCAGTCTGAGGGTATGAAAGAAAAACGGCTGATCGTCGGTTGGGGGGGCAAAATTCAACGGGAGCGCAGCGATGAACTCGCGCAGGTCTCCGCCCGAGGCCAGCGTCGCGAAGGTGGGATCGAGCGCGAAGCGCGGGCCTACGACCATTTCAAATTGCATCTCTCTGGCGACCTTTTCGACTGTCTTCAAGTCGGTCTCGGCGAACGGCTGTCTGCTCAAAAGTATCGTAACCGCCCCCCGGTAAGCAGTTCTCTCCTCGATTCGAGGAATGTTTCGCACCATTAAGATATGCTCTCGAGGGTTGGTTACTCCCAGCCGGGCGAGCGCAGCGCTCGCCAGGGAAACCAAGCGATAGGCTTCGTCCGGCATATCAACAAAGTACCAGCGCGAGACGGAGAGCACTCCTTGCGGAGTCAGCCGGCGGAGGAACAGACTCCATCCTTCGAGCGTGTAGAGCGAATTCTCCGTGAGAGTCAGTCCCCCTGCCGCCGTTGCCGCCCATGTGTCGATAAACGAAATCTGAATGATGTCGAACTGTTCCTTCGACCGGGCGATGTAACTCCGGGCTTCATCGTTGATGACTCTGACCCTGGGATACTTGTCGAGGTGACCCGTGAAATCCCCGAATGTTCCATTGGCAGTGCCGATGATGTCTTTATTGAACTCGATGGCCTGGATCGATGTCTGGCCGAAGGTCAAGGCTGAAAGGATGTCCCTTCCCCCTCCGGCGCCCACAATGAGGACCTTCGCTTGCGGCCTGATGTAGTACGCGAGATTCCTGACGTCGCATTTCAGGAAGGCGACCGTCCGCCAGTCCCCATTGAATTGCGTCAAGGTTGTTTCTGCAGCGGCGTCGATCCAAAGCTCCAACTCCTGCAAGGTATAATGTCCGGGACAGACGCGGCTCATTCCTTCGATATCTACAGGGTATGGGATCTCCCGCGGCTTGCTTTCCACTGCGATCCGCGAGAACGGATTCCACTTCTCGAACAGTAGCTTCCGTTGTGGGCCCGCCTTGGTCCACGTCAGCCGCAAAAGAGAGGATTGCTTTCTGACCAACAGGGTGTTCGCAATGGCAAAGGCGGCGAACAGCGCGCTGACGATGACAGCTAGGTTCCGGAGCTTTCTGAGACCTCCTTCGGCCGCGAACAGGTAACCACTGGCACTTGCCAGGGTCGCCACCACCACTACGGCCGTGGGACCGTCAGTGAACTTCAGGACGCACAGGACCAGCATGCACCCGCTTGCTGCGCCAGCGAGGTCCGCAGCGTAGAGTTTGCTCACCTGTCCAGGAAACTTGGTGAGCGCCGCGGAAACGCAGATGCCACTGAAGAAAAAAGGCACGGCAAATAGAACGTAAGTGATGACAATTGACAAGACCCCTTCCAGGGACTGGCGGGGAACGAATGGGACCATGCGATGAAACAGAAAGCCAATCAATGCAAATAGTCCAAACAGTAAACAACTCAGGGCCATCTGGCGCCGAAGGCGGGAATTCCGATAGTCGTCTGGATGCCGGTAGACGGCGATCGATCCGACGGTCATGCCTAACATCGCCAGAGATATTGCCATGAACCCGAAGTGATACCACATCGTCACGCTAAAGATGCGCGTCAGGAGGACCTCATACATGAGCGTCGCCAGCGTCACCGTGAAGAGGCCTGCGTAAGTGACCTTGGTCGCTTGAGAAGAGCGGTTCATGCTAGTTCTTGGGGCATCACAAAGGCCGCAGAGTTCAAAACCGGAATTAACTTTTTGGCTTTCGCCGGTGGACAGTATACTGTAGCCTGTGTCCAACGGAGCACAATTGTTTCTTCAATCGGCATTGTCGGCTCCGAACTGCCCTTCCAGAAGTTCTGCAACCCCGTTCTCACTGCTTCTGGAACCGGATTTGTTTTCAGACACCCCGCCCTTCAGTGTCTTTTCTGGGATCAATTTCTTGGTTGCCTCGCTACAACAAGCGGCTCCACCGTGCTGGGATGATGAGAGCCGCCATCCGTTGCACCATCTCTCCAAATAGTCGCCGGGTCAGATGGCTTTCTGCCAGCAGTAGCGAGTAGTAGCGGGCATGTTTCGCCAGCCGAGCGCCCGTCTTCACCAGCCGTTGCTACAAGCTCGTCAGCGATCAGTGGTCGGTCCTCTTGGGCAGCCGTTCATCCAACTCGCGCTCGCGGCGCACATTCGCCCGCAGTGTGATTCAACAGGTGGTGTTTGAATCCCAGTTGGAAGCGCTCTCACTCATGCAGCCAACCCATACCGCACGCACGCGCGCCGATCGAGAATTGCACAATAATTATGCAAAAGGGGCAGGGGGACGCACTTCTGATTCGCACTGTCGCCCCGGCACGCGCCTTGCGAATCAGGCTACGTGAGGTAGGGCGCGAGGGGAGGGCTTTTCCTGCTTTCATAGGTGGGGTGATAGCAATAAAAGATGCGCATGGCGCGCTCGCCATGCGAAGGCAGCCGGACAGTTTCCTGCGCCCAGCCCTCCGATCTTAAGAGTTCCCCGAAGGGTTTGATACTTACTCGTTCACGGCCCAGAATATGTTTCTGGAATTGCAGGTAGGCATATTCTCCGAGGATGACAATCGATTGTAGATTCGGGAAGAGCTTTAATTCCTCGCGAAGATGTTTGGTGCAATAATCGAGAGTTCTTTCATCCACACGATTCCCTACGGCATGGCAGCGGGCGGCGTCGGTGAGCGCGAAGCGCGCTTTGAACTCTCCAAAGTCTCTCACGCCAAGCAAATCATAGAGCCTGGTGGAGAAGGGATTGGGCGCTTCCGGGCGGTAATAGGGCAACCCGGACGGGTCGATGGGAGCGCATCCTCCGATCACGAGGACCTGCGTCGAATGCAGGTCAGGGTAGTCGCGTTTGAGGTACTTGGCAAGGAACTCGCGGGGCGGCAGTGAGATGGAAGAAACGGCCGCGCAGTCCCGGCAATTTTCTATGCTGAGACGTAACCTATCGATGTCAGGTCTGGAAGTTGCGCTGCTCTCCTTATCTGCCGCTTGGGCCG
>Ga0326728_10023540_pt1 | contig 11268 bp, 8 predicted proteins | sample MB3enrmetagenome_FD_207602 | JGI IMG/M metagenome (GOLD analysis project Ga0326728, IMG submission 207602) | Lab enriched peat soil microbial communities from McLean, Ithaca, NY, United States - MB31MN | ecosystem: Environmental > Terrestrial > Soil > Wetlands > Peat | place: USA: New York... | reverse complement strand
TGGAACTGGATCGAGCCCGAGCAAGGCAAGTACGATTTCAAGATCGTGGATGCGATGATCGAGGACGCCAGGCAGGTCGGCGAGCGCATCGTCCTGGTATGGTTCGGAAGCTGGAAAAACGGTCTCTCCAGCTTCGCGCCCACCTGGGTGAAGGCAGACCAGGACCGCTTCCCGCGCGCACAGATCGGGGACGGCAGAACCCTCGAAACGCTCTCCACGTTGAGCCAGAACAACTGGGAAGCGGATGCCATCGCGTTGGCGGCCGTGATGCGCCATATCCGCGAAGTGGATCAGTCGCACCGCGTGATCATGGTTCAAGTGGAGAATGAGATCGGCATTCTCGGCGACACGCGGGACCGGTCTCCGCTGGCCAACAAAGCCTTTGCCGCGCCCGTCCCGGCCGAGCTTATGGATTACCTTCAGAAGCACAAGGATGAGCTGCTTCCGGAGTTCCGCAAGGTCTGGGAAGCAGCCGGTTTTAAAACCAACGGGACGTGGGAAGAGGTGTTCGGCAAGGGTCAGCAGGCCGACGAGATCTTCATGGCGTGGAACTATGCGCGCTACGTCAATCGCGTGGTGGAGGCCGGCAAGAAGGAATACCCCATCCCCATGTTCGTGAATGTGTGGCTGGGTGACGATTGGGGGCTCAATGGCTATCCTAGGGGCGAGGCGGAGGACCACGTACAAGACATATGGAGAGTGGGCGCTCCGCTGGTGGATATGTTCTGCCCCGATGCTTACGTATCGAGTTCCTCCGCACAGGGCTTCGCGAATGCCATGATCGGTTTGACCACACGGTACGCCCGCTCCGGCAATCTGGGTTTCACGGTCGAAGCCAACAGCGACAGCCGGGGCGCCGCACAGGCTTTCTATTCCATCGGCCAGTTTCGCGCCATCGGTTTTTCGGGGATGGGTGAAGGCGGCTTGCTGGACTGGTTCACAAAGACGGGCATGAATTTGCCGGCAGTGATAAATCCGCCGGGCATGGGTGCGCCGGAAGCGCTGTTTGGGTTTGGCGGGCCCGGCTCCAAGAAGCCGCTCCCGCCGGCGCCTGCCGAATACGAATTGCAGGCGCTTCCACAGGCGTTCTTGATCCTTGCCCAAGTCGCTCCTCAGATCTTGGAGCACCAGAGCAGCGGCACGATCGTGGGTGTCGCGCTGGACAATCACAGACCGGAGGAACACGTGAAATTGGGGAACTACATCTTGAACGTGGTGATACCACGCGGCCGCCACGATCCGAGTGTCACTCCCGAAACGATCGGCTACGGTCTATTCATGGCGGTCGGCCCGGAAGAGTACCTGCTGGCGGGCAATAACGTGCTGATCACTTTCACGCCGGACACGCCGGGGCCGCCGATTGCCGGTCTGGCCGAGCAGGCAGCGGGCCGGTTTGACAACAACGGCAAGTGGGTGACGACGCATTTCCTGGGTGGCGACGATTCCGTGATTTCATCCGACCCTCCCGCGCTCGGCCAGTCCGGCAGCGGCGTGCGGCTGGCGTTGGGTGAACGCGCCATTCAGAGAGTGAAATTGTACCGGTACCGATAAGAGCTTGGAAGGAGCAACCTCATGCTACGTTCGATTCGAATTGGCGGCGCCGCAGTCTGCGCCCTGGCAATCTCCGCGGCGTTTGCGCAAACCAGGCCCGCGGATTCGACCGTTCCCCATCTGGAGAAGCGCGGCTTGGCCACGCAGTTGATCGTGGACGGGAAGCCTTTCCTGGTTCTGGGCGCGGAACCGCCCACCAGTGGAGCGTCCAACCTCGAGTACCTGAAGTACATGTTACAGGTGCAGGCTGACACGCACCAGAACACCTCGGACATTGCCGTGGGCTGGAACTGGCTTGAGCCCCAGAAAGGCAAGTACGACTTCAAGATCGTGGATGCGATCATCGAGGACGCCAGGCAGATCGGCCAGCGCGTCGTCCTGGTGTGGTTCGGAAGCTGGAAGAACGGCGAGTCTCAGTTCGCGCCCGTTTGGGTGAAGGCCGACCAGGATCGTTTCCCGCGTGCACAGATCAAGGGTGGCAAGACCATCGAAGCCCTCTCCACCTTTAGCGAGAGCAACTCGGAAGCGGATGCCCGCGCGTTTGCGGCCGTGATGCGGCATATCCGCGAGGTGGACCGGTCGCGCCGCGTGATGATGGTTCAAGTCGAGAATGAAATCGGCATCAACGGTGACTCGCGGGACCGGTCCGATCTGGCGGAGAAAGCATTTGCGGCGCCCGTCCCGGCCGAGTTGATGGATTACCTCCAGAAGCACAAAGACGAGTTGCAACCGGATCTCCGCAAAGTCTGGGAAGCGGCCGGTTTCAAAACCTCCGGGACGTGGCAGGAGGAATTCGGCAAGGGTCGGGAGGCGGACGAGATCTTCATGGTCTGGCACTATGCGCGCTATATCAATCGCGTCGCGGAGGCCGGCAAGAAGGAATACCCGGTCCCCATGTTCGTGAATGTGTGGGGCATTAAAGGTTGGGGGAGGGGTCCGAGCGGCGAGGCGTTCGACCACGTGATCGACATACTGAAAGCGGGCGCTCCGGCGGTGGACATGTCCTGCCCCGATGCGTACATGGGCCGCCAGGACGCCGCCAATCGCATAGTCGATATCACCACGCGGTACGCCCGCGCCGTTCCGTTCTTCACGGTCGAAGCGGCGGACGGTGAGATTGGCGCCGCACATGCCTTCTATGCCATCGGTCAGCAACGCGCCATCGGTTATTCCGGGATGGGTAACGACGGCTTGCTGGATTGGTTCACAAAGACGGGCATCAATTCGCCGGCATGGCATACTCCGGCGGGCATGGATGCGCCGACACGGCTGTTCGGGTTTGGAGGGCCCGGCTCTACCAAGCCACTCCCGCCGGTGCCCGCCGAATACGAAGCGAAGGCGCTTTCGCAGGCATTCCTGACCCTTTCGCAGATCGCTCCTCAGATCCTCGAGCACCAGAGCAAAGGCACCATTGCGGGAGTCGCGTTGGACCAGCAGAGACCGGAAGAAAAGGTGAAATTGGGGAACTACATTTTGAACGTGGGGTTGCCACGCGGCCGCGGCCAGCAGGCCACCGTTCCCGACCTGATCGGCTATGGTCTATTCATGGCCACCGGCCCGGACGAGTACCTGGTGGCGGGCAATAATGTGATGATCACTTTCACGCCGGACACACCGGGGCCGCCGATTGCCGGTCTGGCCGAGCAGGAAGCGGGCCGGTTCGACAAGAACGGCAAGTGGGTGGCGGCGCAGTCCCTCGGGGGCGACGATTCCTCCGAGAGCGTCGTACGCCTTTCGTGGGGTGAACGCGCCATCCAGCGCGTGACGTTGTACCGGTACCGGTAGTTTCGGTGACAGGCTACGAAACCCCGAAACTCCAGCGCCCGAAAGTTTTGGGGGGTTCGTAGCCTGTCACCGAAATTCGGTTTGCCCTACACTGGTCCTATGGGTTTGAGATTGGCCGCGGTATTCCTGGCGTTGGTTCCACTGGCGCTCCGGGCGCAGGTGCCGTGCAACAATACCCCCGCCTACTCCACCTGCGAGCTGGTCTTCGAGCTCGGCGATCAGGCCGCCGCCGCGCATCCCCAGCCCTACGTGAGTGTAGATCTGAAGGTGGAGTTTCGCTCCCCGCACCGTCACACCTACGCGCTCCCCGGCTACTGGGATGGCGGCCGGCGCATGGTGGTCCGCTTCTCCCCGACCGAGGGTGGCGAATGGGATTACCTCGTCACCAGCAATATCGCGGAATGGAACGCGAAGACCGGCACGTTCATCGCCGCCGCTTCCGAAGCGCCGGGATTCATCCGCGCCGCCAATATGCATCATTGGGCCTACACGGAGCGGGACTCGGCGGGACTGGACCGGCCGCACCTGTGGATGGGCTCGACTGAGATGCGCTTCGCCTTCCTGGCCGACGCGGCGTTTCGCGCGGTGGCGGACGAGCGCGCCGCGCAGAAGTTCAATCACCTGCGCGGCGTGGTGATGGAAGAAGGGAAGGATGCCGCATACCAGTCGCCGGACTCGCCGGACCTGGCGCAATTCCAACGGCTGGACCAGCGTGTACGCTACCTGAATGAAAAGGGCATCACGGCGGATCTGGTGCTGGCCGGCCGGCCGGACTTCCTCACCAAGGTCTTTCCCACCTGGGAACAGCGTCGCCGCTTCATCCGCTTCGTGGTGGGGCGCTACGCGGCCATGAACGTCACCTGGCAGGGGGTGGACAAGTTTGAAGACTACGCCGACGGGCGCGCGCTGCTCAAGGAGATCGGCGGGCTGCTGAAAGAGCTGGACCCCTACCAGCACCCGCGCACCACGGGCGCGAGCGTGACCTCGGCGCCGCTGCTGGATGACGGCTGGATGGATTTCGCCGCGTACGGCACCACCGACGACAACGTGGGGGCCATCGAGCATCAGCTTTATGCGGTTCCTTTCGTGAACCTGGATCTTGGGCCGGAGGCGAGCGACGCCGCGGCCTTCCGGCGCCGCCTGTGGAACGCCACCATGGACGGCCAGTACGTCACGTATACGGGCAGCGGCGCGGGCGCCAAACAGATGACCGTGTGGTTCGATTTCTTCTCCGACACGCGCCATTGGGAGCTGGAGCCGTACTTCGACGTGGATGGCGGCCGGGCGGTGGCGCTCGAAGACACCGAGTACGTGGTCTACGTGGCCCAGCCTGGCCCGGTGGAATTGACCGTCGAGAAACACGGCTACGACGTCTACTGGATGAATCCCATCGATGGCGAGGTGGTGAAGTCGAAGAAGAAGTTCAGCGGCGACCACTTCACGGGCGAACCTCCCGACAAGTCGCACGATTGGGTGCTGCACGTGGTGAGAGAAGGCCATCTGGAGGGCATGAACAAGTCGTACAAGTTCGAATCGCGCGAGATCGTGCTACAGGAAATCGAGTCCAACAGCCCCAAGGTGCCGTTTGCCATCGAGCAGCCCTCCGGCGACATCGCGGTGATCCTGCCCACGCCGTACGCCGCTAAGATCACGCATGAGACGCACGCCACGCGGTCGATGATGTGGCTGTGGACCGGCGAGGTGGCGGCCGATGGCCAGGGCTATCGCGTGATCGGCACCGGGCAGAAAGGTACCATGTGGCCGCTGGCGGGCCTGGCGAAAAACTTCCCCGCGATCATGCACCTGCGGCTGTACGGCATGAACTCCAACGGAAAGGTCTACACCATGGACGCGGCTTTCGGGCTGAATAAGTGAATCCACTGATTCTGGCGATCGATACCACCCGCGAATCCGGCAGCCTGGCGCTGGTGCGCGGCCAGGAGCTGATTCAGGAAACATCGCTCGACGCGCCCGGCGGCTTCGCGCACGTGATCTATGGGCATCTGGCGCAATTGCTCGACCGGCACGGCGTGAAGCCCGCCATGGTGGATTGCTTCGCGGCCGCCTCGGGGCCGGGTTCGTTCACCGGCGTGCGGGTGGGGCTGGCGTGCGTCAAGGGCCTGGCGGAGGCGCTAGGCAAGCCGGCGGTGGCGGTTTCCAACCTCCAGGCGCTGGCAAGTTTCGGAAGCGCTCCGCTGCGCGCGGTAGTGCTGGATGCCCGCCGCGGTGAAATCTACGGCGCCGTGTATGACGCTGCCGGCCGGCTGGCTGCGCCGGAAGTGGTGACGAAGTTTCCGGCGTGGCTCGAGACGCTGCCGGAGGGCGACCTGGAGTTCGTCTCGACCGATTTCACGCCATTCCGCGCCGCGCTGGCCGGAACGCGCTTCGAGCACGCCCCCATCGCGACGGTGCCGCCGGCGCTGGCCGCCGCGGTTGCGCGCATCGCGCTGGCACGTTTCCGCGGCGGCGAAGCTTCGGACCCGGCGGCGCTGGATGCCAACTACGTGCGCCGCTCGGATGCGGAGCTTTTCTGGAAGGAGTAGCGCCGGCAGCGGCTATTCCCCGGCGGCCCCTCAGCGGACCGACTGTCCGGCGGCTATCGCAGCGTCGGACGTGCCGGGCTTTAGATCGTGCCCGGCCACAACCGATGGTCCGAACAACTCCACAGAGTACGTCTTGGCGTTGGCGGTTGCTAACGCCGCAAGCAGGAACAGGGTAGCGAATATCACAGCAGCTTTCTTCATGGGTGTCTCTCCATTCTTTTCGGCGGGTTGGATGGCGGACAATTCGGAACGAGAGGACGGCGCTCGGGAAGCCCCGTATGGCGCTGGGCCGGGTGGAGCCGGCCATCGAGTGCCTGGAGAAAGCCGCCCGCAACGGCTTGACCCACAAGGGCTGGTACGAGCACGACAGCAGCCTCGACCCGTTGAGGGAGCACCCGCGTTTCCAGGAGTTGGTGGGGAATCTCTGCTAAACTTCGTAGATCGGGGGAGTGATCGGTGCGGCAAATCCAAATTCTGATTTTCAGCGCATGCCTGCTTGCGCTCAGCGGGTGCAGGCGGGAGCAGGCGCGGCCCATGGGCGGGCCTCCAGCGGTGCCCGTCTCGGTAGCCAAGGCCACCGAGGAGTCCGTCCCCACGGAACTGCGGGTGGTGGGGACGGTGGAGGCATCCGCCATCGTGCAGGTGAAATCGCAGATCGCCGGCGAGCTGGTTCACACCGGCTTCACGGAAGGGCAGAACGTCGCGCAGGGCGATCTGCTGTTCACCATCGATCCGCGGCCGTATGAGGAGGCGCTCCGCCAGGCGGAAGCCAACGTCGAGCGGGACCGCGCCCAGATCGCGCAGGCCGAAGCGACGCTGGCGCGCGACTCGGCGCAGGCCAAGTACGCGGCGAGCGACGCGGCTCTGCAAACGGAGCTGCAAGAGGGGGGCCTCGCTTCGCGCTCGCAAGCCGACCAGTCGCGCACCAACGCCGACGTCTCGCGCGCCTCCGCACAGGCCACGCAGGCCAGCATCGAAAGCGCGCGCGCGGCGCTCTCCAGCGACCAGGCGGCGGTTGACCGGGCCAAGCTCGACCTGAGCTATTGCCAGATCCGCGCGCCCATTGCGGGTCGCACCGGGAACCTGCTGGTGCATGCGGGCAACCTGGTGAAGGTGAACGACGTGCCGCTGGTGGTGATCCACCAGATCGCGCCCATCTTCGTGGACTTCAGCGTCCCCGAGGAGCACCTGCCGGCCATCCGGCGTCTCAGCGCCAACCGGAAGTTGGAAGTGCGCGTGACCTCGCAGGACGATCCCGGGCGCGCGGCTACGGGGTATCTCTCGGTGATCGATAATGCCGTGGACGCCGCCACCGGCACCATCCATCTGAAGGCCACCTTCGAGAATCGCGATGGCCTGCTTTGGCCCGGCCAGTTCGTCACCGCCGTCCTGACGCTGGATACCATCAGGAACGCGACGGTGGTTCCCGCCGAAACCGTGCAGGCCGGCCAGCGGGGCCAGTTCGTGTACTTGGTGAAGCCGGACAACACGGTGGAGATGCGGATGGTGACCACGGGCCGGGCATTCGGCGACAAGATGGTGATCGAAAAAGGAATCGCGCCCGGCGACATGGTGGTTACGGACGGCCAATTGTTCCTGTATCCGGGGGCCAGGGTGCGGGCGGTGGACGCCGCCAAGATCGGATCGGGGCCGCTGTGAACCTTTCGCAACTCTTCATCCAGCGCCCCATCATGACGGTGCTGGTGTGCTTTGCCATCGTGCTGTTCGGGGCGGTGGCGTTCCGCGCGCTGCCGGTGGCGGCGCTGCCGAGCGTGGATTACCCCACCATCCAGGTGAATGCCTCCTTGCCGGGGGCGAGTCCGGAGACCATGGCATCCACCGTGGCGACGCCACTGGAGCGGGAGTTCTCGACCATCGCGGGCATCCAGCAGATGAGTTCCACCAACTCGCAGGGCAGCACCTCGATTACGGTGCAGTTCACGCTCGACCGGAGTATTGACGCGGCCGCGCAGGACATACAGGCGCACATTGCCTCGGCCGGCGGCCGGCTGCCGCCCAGCATGCCGCGCCCGCCGTCTTATCAGAAGATGAATCCGGCCGAGCAGGCCGTGCTCTACCTGTCGCTCACTTCCGATTCGTTGCCGCTGTACACCGTGACCGAGTACGCCGACATCATGCTGGCGCAGCGCATCTCCATGGTCGGCGGCGTCTCGCGCGTGCAGGTCTACGGCGAGCAGAAGTACGCCGTGCGGGTGCAGGTAGACCCGGACAAGCTGGCGGCGCACAACATCGGAATCGACGAAGTGCAGCGCGCCATCGCGGCCAGCAACAGCAATCTTCCCACGGGCCAGTTGAACGGCGAGAAGCAGGCCTTCACCATTGAATCGAGCGGCACGCTGGCGAAAGCGGTCGACTACCGCCCCATCATCGTGGCGTGGCGGAACGGAACGCCGGTGCGGCTGGAGCAACTGGGCAACGTGATCGACAGCGTCGAGAACAACAAGCTGATCGCCTGGATGAACGACGCTCGCGGGGTGATCCTGGCCATCAACCGGCAGCCGGGGACCAACACGGTGGAAGTGGTGGACAATATCCGCCGCCTGCTCCCGCAGTTCCAGCGGGAGCTTCCGCCTTCGGTGCGGCTGTCGGTGCTCTTCGACACATCGCAATCCATCCGCAACTCGATTCGCGACGTGGAGTTCACGCTGCTGCTGACCGTCTGCATCGTGGTGCTGGTCATCTTCCTGTTCCTGCGCAACGTTTCGGCCACGCTGATTCCAGGCGCGGCGGTGCCCTTTTCCATCGTCGGCACGTTCGCGGTGATGTACCTGCTGGGCTACAGTTTGAACTATCTCTCGCTGATGGCGCTGACGCTCTCGGTGGGGTTCGTGGTGGACGACGCCATCGTGATGCTCGAAAACATCGTGCGTCACATGGAGATGGGCGAGTCGCGCATGACCGCGGCGGTGAATGCCGCGCGGGAAATCGGCTTCACCATCGTTTCCATGACCCTCTCGCTGGTGGCGGTATTCATTCCGGTGCTGTTCCTGGGCGGGATTGTGGGCCGGCTGCTGCACGAGTTTTCGGTGACCATCGTGGTGGCGATCCTGATTTCGGGGTTCGTGTCGCTGAGCCTGACCCCCATGCTGGGCAGCCGCTTCTTGAAATCGGAGCACGAGACGCGGCACGGCCCGCTCTATCGCGCGCTGGGGGCCGGATTCGACCTGCTGTTGCGCTGGTACGAACTCACGCTCAGGATCGCTCTGCGCTACAGCCTCGCAACGCTGACGGTGGCGATTCTGATGCTGGTGGGGACGGGATATCTCTTCTTTACCATGCCGACCGGCTTCATTCCCAGCCAGGACAGCGGCTTCATGTTCGGCGTGACCCAGGGGCCGCAGGATATCTCGTTCGAATCCATGGCGAGGCACCAGCACGCCATCGTCGAGGTGGTGCGCGCGGACCCCAATGTCCAGATCACGGGGGCGTTCGTGGTGGGCGGCAACCAGGCATTTTTCTTCGCCGGTATGAAGCCCCGTTCCGAGCGGCGGCTCTCGGTGGACCAGATCATCGAGGAATTGCGCCCCAAGGTAATGGCCGTTCCGGGCCTGTTCACGTTTATGCAGAATCCTCCGCCGATCACGGTGAGCGGCCAGAATTCGGCGAGCGTCTATCAGCTCACCTTGCAAAGTGCCAGCCTCGACGAGATCTACGCCTGGGCCCCGCGGTTGGCGGCCAAGATGCAGCAGCTTCCCGGCTTCGTGGACGTCAACACCGACATGCAGATCTCCGCGCCGCAGGTGATGGTGGATCTGGACCGCGACCGCGCGCAGGCGCTGGGCGTCACCCCGGAGCAGATCCAGGACGCGCTCTACAGCGCTTACGGCACGCGCGAGGTGTCGGTGATCTATGCCCCGGCGGATCAATACTCGGTCATCATGGAGGTTGAGCCGCAGTACCAGCGGACGCCGGACGCGCTCTCCAAGCTCTACATCCGCTCGTCGCAGGGGCCGCTGGTGCCGCTCGATGCGGTGGTGACGATGCGGCGCCAGACCGGTCCGCTCTCGATCAACCATTTCGGACAGCTTCCGGCGGTGACGGTCTCGTTCAACTTGCGGCCGGGATACTCGTTGGGACAGGCGGCGCAGCAAGTGGACGACGCGGTTCGCGATCTGCGCATGCCGGCCACCATCAGCACCGCTTTTCAGGGAACCGTGAAAGAGTTCCAGAGCTCCTTCCAAAACCTCTCCATCCTGCTGATTGTGGCCATACTGGTGATCTATATCGTGCTGGGAGTGCTGTACGAGAGCTTCGTTCACCCCATCACGATTCTCTCGGGCCTGCCCTCGGCGGTATTCGGCGCGCTGCTCACGCTGGTGATTTTCCACAAGGAGCTCGACCTATACGGGTTCGTGGGAATCATCATGCTGTTCGGGGTGGTGAAGAAGAACGCCATCATGATGATCGACTTCGCCATCGGCGCGCAGCGGCAGGGCGCGAGCGCCTACGATTCCATCTGGCGGGGATGCCTGCTGCGCTTCCGGCCGATCATGATGACCACGGTGGCGGCGCTGTTCGGCACGCTGCCGATCGCGCTCGGTTACGGCGAAGGCGCCGACGCGCGCCAGCCCCTCGGCCTGGCGGTAGTGGGCGGCCTGGTGGTCAGCCAGTTCCTCACGCTCTACATCACGCCGGTGATCTACCTCTACCTGGAGCGATTCCAGGAATGGCTGCGCAAGGACCGCTCCGCCGCGCGGGATGCGGTGTCGCAGACATAGGGCGCGGCCGGAGCCGGAGGATGGCGACACGCGCTGTCTTTCTCAGCTTGCCCGGCGTTCCTTTTCGAGCGCCTGGTGCAGCAGCATTTTCATGTACGTCTGGTAGGGCAGGCCCTTCTCCTGCGCCATTTCCCGGGCGGCCTGGAGATCGGCCAGCGGCATACGGATGGTGATGTTTCGCGACTCGCGGCGCTCTTGGAGCACGCGCCGCGGGCCGCCCCGATGCGCTGTCCCGCTCTTCATGGCGGCAATCAAGTTCTCTCCAACGGCGCCCATGTGCTCATCCCACCACTTGGCCTCTTCGGCTTCGGTGGCGAACTTGGGAACTGCCAGCTTCTTCATAACGCGATTCCTTTCGCTCGCAGATACGCGCGCGCTAAGGGTCCAAATGAGTTTCAACACGCGCAGACGGTCTGTATGGCCGATGGACGTCCAGCGGTCCTCAGCTTCGACGACTTCGTAATCCAGGTCGACAGGATCGTTTTCGAGAGCCTGTTCAGCCTCTTCGGGCTTCACCCCATGACGGGCAATGTGTTCGGTGTTGGCTTTGTCCCAATCGAACCGGATCGCCTCATCCATACTTATAATATACATCGATTGTATGTATGATTGCTCGCAGGACTTTCAGGAGTTGCGCCCCAACAGCCGCC
>Ga0326728_10023539_pt1 | contig 11269 bp, 8 predicted proteins | sample MB3enrmetagenome_FD_207602 | JGI IMG/M metagenome (GOLD analysis project Ga0326728, IMG submission 207602) | Lab enriched peat soil microbial communities from McLean, Ithaca, NY, United States - MB31MN | ecosystem: Environmental > Terrestrial > Soil > Wetlands > Peat | place: USA: New York... | reverse complement strand
TGATCTTCCGCAGCTCATCACCTTCCCTGAAAGGGCCAAAGGCTGTGGATCAAAGGACTGACCGAAGCGTAGGAGATGAGAGAGTCGGTTCGCCTCACCCACCCGAAATCCCAAAAAGCCTTTCATCTGGCATCATCTGCCATCACGCACGATCGGGTCGGCCTTTCGGGTATGTTCTTTCCCTCGAGAGAGATTTTCGATATCCTCAAGCTTCACGACAATCCCCACGACCATTAATAAGGAACTCGCAGTTCGCAACCGCAGATTTTTCTTGACATCCTATTAGCGTTATGCTATAAAGTAAATATCTATAGAATAGTCCTCCCGAAAATGCCCTGACGAACAAGGGAGCCGGGCCGTTCTTTGACAATGGAAATCCGCCTTACGCGTCAATTTGTCGATCATATTTCGGCAGATTGCGGCTATGCCTCGGCGCGTGTAAGGGAAGGCCCCCGGGAGCCATGAGGAGTGTGGTCCATGATTTTCTTCAAACCGTCAAATTCAGTCAAATTCGTCAAGCTGACCGGGAGCGCTCCGCAAGCCCCGCGCCTTCAGGGCGGGGTCAAGGAGCGCAATGAATTGCGGTTTATTCCTATCCGGGAAGCCCCGCCCTGTGGGCGGGGAGCTTCACAGATTTGGGGCAGGGTGAGATGCTTGCCTTATGAAGGGCAGGAGCCAGGCATGGAGCTCCGACGGCAGAGGGACCTGCTGTCCGGTTTCCCCGTGGGAGGCCACCCCCCACCCGAACACTCATTCCCTGCTTGCATCCGCCTCTTGTCCAGTAATAAACTTAAAGAAAAGGGGAGGAGATCGACGATGGTGACGGGAAGCATGCGTGCCATGGTGCTGGGAAGCCCGGGAGGACCTCTCGTGGAAAGGGAGCTCCCCATCCCCGAGCCCGGTCCGGACCAGGTGCTCGTAAAGGTCACTGCCTGCGGCGTCTGCCGCACGGACCTCCATGTCGTGGACGGGGAGTTGCCCCATCCCAAGCTGCCCCTCGTGCCCGGCCACGAGATCGTGGGAACCGTGGTCAGAACCGGAGACCAGGCAAAGTCGTTTCAGCCGGGAGACCGCGTAGGCATCCCGTGGCTGGGACACACCTGCGGCCAATGCCGCTACTGTCTCAGGGGGCAGGAGAACCTTTGCGAGCATCCGCTCTTTACCGGGTACACCATCGATGGGGGCTATGCAGAGTATACGAAGGCCGATCACCGGTACTGCTTTCGTTTGCCTCAGGTTTACAGCGACGCCGAAGCGGCCCCCCTTCTCTGTGCAGGGCTCATAGGCTACAGGTCCTATCGTATGGTGGCGGGTGATGCCAGGCACCTCGGTATTTATGGCTTCGGGGCCGCGGCGCACATCATTGCCCAAGTGGCCCGCCATCAGGGGAAGGAGATCTATGCATTCACCAAGCCGGGTGACGCAGAGGGGCAATCCTTTGCGCAAAGGCTCGGCGTCGTCTGGACAGGAGGTTCTCTTGAGCGGCCGCCTGTCCCGCTCGATGCGGCGATTATCTTCGCTCCGGTCGGTGCATTGGTCGTGGAGGCTCTGAAGAGCACGGCAAAGGGAGGAACGATCGTCTGCGCGGGCATCCATATGAGCGATATCCCTTCCTTCCCCTACCGCCTGCTCTGGGAGGAGCGGACGATCCGATCCGTCGCCAACCTCACGAGACAGGATGGCGATGAGTTCCTTGCCCTGGCGCCGGAGGTGCCCGTGAGCACCGAGGTCGAGGTCTTTCCCCTGAAGCATGCGAACGAGGCCCTGGACCGTCTCCGGTCGGGAGAGATCCGGGGTGCGGCAGTGCTTACCGTGGACTGATACCGAGTCGCCTTCTTCGCCCCATCTTTGTTGTCTCCTCGTCGCACTCCTTGACGTACTACCACGTACGCCTGCGTCGGCTCCTCGTCGCCGCCTCGATGTGCCTTTGAATGCAACTCGGTATGAAAAGGCCTCTTTTCAAGGAAAGAGCGAGAGCTGGGAAGGCTTGTTGTCGAGCACCTCCCTGATTTCTCTGAGGAGTTTCTCTGCTATGATCGGTTTCGAGATCATGGGGATTCCTTCCCTGCTGATGCCCTTCCGCGAAAGGATGTCCCCCGCGTATCCGCTCATGAAAATGGCCCTTATGTCAGGCCTCGCCTTCTTCACCTCGACATAAGCTTCCTTGCCGTTCTTTCTCGGCATGATGACGTCGAGCAGAAGTAGGTCCACTTCTCCCCTGTTTTCGTTGAACTTCTCGATGGCGTCCTCTCCGTCGAACGCCTCGATCACGGTATAGCCGAAGTCAGAGAGCGTTGCGGTCACTACCTCTCTCACATGCGTGTCGTCTTCGGCTACCAGAATCACCTCGCTGCCTCCGGGCAGCTCCGTCCTTTCCCGCAGCTTTTCCGCGCCTGCCGCGACCTCCGTCAGCGGCAGATACACGGTGAACGTCGTGCCCTTGCCGGGAACGCTTGCGACGTCCACGTATCCTTTGTTCTGATTGACGATGCTGTAGACTATAGAGAGCCCCAGCCCCGTGCCTTTTCCCTCTTCTTTTGTCGTGAAAAAGGGGTCGAAAATCTGGTCCTTGGCTCTTTCGTCCATGCCGCTTCCCGTGTCCGCCACTTCGAGCGCCGCGTAAGCGCCTTCCTTACCGTCGTAAGTCTTCACGAATTCGCCGTTCAGGTGCACCTGCTCGGTCTTGATGGTGAGTATGCCTCCATCGGGCATTGCGTCTCTTGCGTTGGTCGCCAGATTCATGAGCAACTGACTGACCTGTCCTTCCCCTGCCACGACGACAAGCTTTTCTTTGCTGAGGGACGTTTGCAGCTCGATGTCCTCGCCTATGATACGCCGCAGGAGCTTCTCCACCCCTTTTATCGTTTCGTTAACCTCGACTGCCTTTGCCTCCGTCGCTTGCTTGCGGCTGAAGGCAAGGAGACTCTGGGTGAGGGTGCTTGCCCGGTTGGCTGCTTCCATAATCTGATTCACATAGCCGAGGAACGGATGATTGTCGCCGGCTTTCATGATCATGAGGCTGCAGTACCCCATGATGGTCGTGAGCACATTGTTGAAATCGTGGGCCACGCCGCCCGCGAGGGTGCCGATGCTCTCCATTTTCTGTGCGTGTCTGAGCTGCGCCTCAAGTTTCTTTCGCTCGGTTATGCTTTCGATCGTGCCTTCATAGTAGAGAGGATTCCCCCCATCGCCCCCCGCGCTCCTCCCATTGATCGTCACCCACTCCACCCTTCCGTCCCTGCACTGGACCTGGACCTCGAAATCGCGGACAAGGCCCTGCGTCGCCATCATCTGCATGTACTCTTTTCGTCGTCTTTCGCTTGCGAAGACCTGTCTCCCCATGTCGTCGACATTGGCGGCCAGGTCGCCGGGGGAATCATAGCCGAGTATGCGTGCGAAAGCGGGATTTGCATTGATGATCCGGCCGTCAGGGGTAGTCTGGAACATGCCTTCCATGGCGTTCTCATATATGTTCCGGTACTTCTCTTCCGCCTGTCTCAGGGCCTCTTCGGCCTCTCTCGTTGTGGTGATATCCTGCAGTGTCCCCGCAAGACAAGCGATCCTGCCCTGTTCGTCCTTGACGCAATCGAGGTTGAGCAGTACCCGGATGATGCTTCCGTCCTTCTTATAGAACCTGGTCTCGAAACCCTCCACCATGCCTTTTTCCTCGAGAAGTCGGAGGAGTTTTGTCCGGTCTTCGGGGCTCGCATAGAGTTGGTTTCCCCCATCCCCTACGGTCCTGATCATCTCTTCCGGGGAGTCGAAACCGAGCATCCGGGCGAACGCGGGGTTGAGGTTGAGGATCCTCCCGTCGGCAGTGCTCCTGAAGATGCCTACGATAGCCTTTTCAAAGATCGTCCGATAGACTGCATCGCTCTTCATCTGCCCGTCTTCCCACAGGACCTCGTCCGCCGCGTCCCGGCTTGTCCCGGCAATGCCTACGATCTTACGATCGTCCCCCTCTTCCATGCTTTTCCTTCAGAACTTGAAGTCCTTTTCAGGCCCGACCGTGATAATGCTGTGTACGCTCCTGTCCTTAGGTAAAGTTATCGCCAATTATGCGGTAGATTGCAACAAAAAAGCTCGAACACCTGCGGATTTCGTATCCGGCGGCCCTTCGGGATCTCTGTCGACCGGATACGGGACCGAAGGGCGTGCTTCGTCATTTAGCCTTTGACTTACCTATCCGGAAATGATAAGGTCAATCTTAAGTTCTATGCATAACGATACCGCCCTTGTTGCCCTTCCGCCCAAAGGTAGCGCAGTCGCAAGATCCTCAGTCTGACAACCCTGCCTATGGTCCCGGAGGAGGAAAAGATGAAGCTTCAGCCCGCATGTCTTGAAAAGGTCGCCCGGTTGATAGAAAAGGGGGTGCGCATACCCAATCCCCTGACGCTGGACATCGGGGATGAAGTGCGCCTCGACCAAATATCCGGGGACAGGGTCGCTATTTACCCAGGTTGCAGGATCTACGGTGAGGGGACCGTCATATCGGCCGGCGCCCGGATAGGGCAGGAGGGACCGGTCACCATCGACAACTGCCGGATAGGGCCGAAGGTGGAGCTTAAAGGCGGCTATTTCAGCAGATCCGTTTTCCTCGAGGGTGCGAGCATGGGCCTGGGAGCTCAGGTCCGGGAGGCCTGCATCCTGGAAGAAGAGGCGAGCGGAGCGCACTGCGTGGGCCTCAAACATACCATACTCTTCCCTTTTGTGACCCTCGGAAGCCTCATTAATTTCTGCGATTGTCTGATGGCCGGGGGGACGAGCAGGCAAAACCACAGCGAGGTCGGAAGCTCCTACATCCATTTCAACTTCACGCCGGACGGAGACAAGACGACGCCGTCTCTCATCGGAGACGTTCCGAGGGGCGTCATGCTCAGAGAGCCTCCCATCTTCCTGGGCGGCCATGGGGGAATCGTGGGGCCTTTGAGGGTGGGGTACGGCAATGTGACAGCAGCGGGCTCCATATTGAGAAGGGACTACCCGGAAGGGAACAAGCTCATACTGGGAAAGGCGCCCGTTGGAGGCGTCAGGGGCTTCGTGCCCAAGGCATACGTGGGCTTCTCGCACATCGTGAAGAGTAACATCCTCTACCTCGCGAATCTCACAGCCCTCGAGGAATGGTACCGATGGGTGCGGAAAGACTTTCTCGAATCGCAGGAGTTCGGCCCGCTCATGCACGACGGCCTCATGGAGGCCCTGTCGGCGGCGAAAAGGGAGCGGCTCAAACGGCTGCAGGCAATGGCAGAAAAGGCGCATGCTTCGACCTCTTCCCGGGCCGGCGCACAGCACGTCGAGGCGAAGAGAGAGCTCCACGAAAAGATGGCGCTCATCGAGGAAATCTTCATGGATAAGGCTGCGGAGGACCGGACGGCAATGGACCGGGAACAATTCCTGGCCGACTTCAGCCGGTCGACCGAGGGAAAGGCAACGGGCTATATCCAAGCAATACAGGCGCTACCGGCGGACGCCCGCGCCAAGGGCGTGCGCTGGTTGGATCAGGTCGTCGCCACGCTGTGCGTGAAGGTTGCCGGGGCAATCTCCTCGCTGCGCAGTCTCGGAGAATAATCTCAAGCTTCCAGGAGGAAAATCTGCCTATGGGAAAACTATTCGGGACCGATGGTGTCAGGGGTGAAGCGAACCGATACCCCATGAATGCCCAGATCGCCTTTGCCGTGGGACAGGCAGTTGCGTACCTGTTCAAAAAGGAGCATCACCGTGCGAGGATCATCATAGGGAAGGATACGCGCATTTCAGGGTATATGCTGGAAGGCTCCCTGGAAGCGGGCGTTACCTCCATGGGGGGCAACCCCTACCTCGTGGGCGTGCTGCCTACACCCGGCATCGCCTTTATCACGCAGAGCATGCGCGCTGACGCGGGCATCGTGATCTCGGCCTCCCACAACCCCTTCGAGGACAACGGGATCAAGATCTTCAGCAGCGCGGGGTTCAAGCTCTCCGACGAGCAGGAAGAGACCATGGAGGATCTCATCCTGAACGACAAGCTCATCAGCCTTCTGCCTGCGCCGAGGGACATGGGACAGGCGTTCCGCATGGAGGATGTTCAGGGCCGGTACATCGTCTTCTTGAAAAACACGTTCCCCCGGGAGCTTTCGATGGAAGGGATGAAGATAGTCCTCGACGTGGCCAACGGTGCTACGTACAAGGTGGCGCCCGATGCGTTCTTCGAGCTCGGCGCTCACGTGGAGGTCATCCACAACACCCCTAACGGCCTCAATATCAATGATGGGTGCGGCTCCCAGCATACGCAGGACCTGAGGAGGAAAGTGGTGGAAAGCGGGGCCGCCATAGGACTTGCCTTCGACGGGGACGGCGACCGGCTCATCGCGGTCGATGAAAAGGGTCATGAAATAACAGGGGATCAGATCCTCCTCATGTGCGCACTCATGCTCAAGGAGCAGGGAAAGTTGAAGAACGGCCTTCTCGTGAGCACCGTCATGAGCAATCTCGGCTTGAGAATAGCGTGCAAGAAGCACGGATTCCGACACCACGCCTCAAAAGTAGGTGACCGGTACGTGCTTGAGGACATGATACGCCTGGGGGGAGTGATCGGCGGAGAGGAATCGGGCCATATACTCTTCCTCGATCACCACACGACGGGTGACGGCATCGTGACGGCCATGCAGGTGATTGCGGCCATGGCGAGGACGGGCAAGCCGCTCTCCGAGCTTGCAAGGATGATGGATGTCTTTCCACAGAAGCTGATCAACATCGACGTGAAGAAGAAACCGGAGATCAGTGATGTGCCCGAGCTTGCGGCAGCGGTCCGCCAGGTGGAGAAAGAGCTCGGCGACGAAGGGAGGGTGCTGGTCCGCTATTCGGGGACACAGAACATGTGCCGCGTGATGGTCGAGGGGCCAACTGCTGCGATAACTGAAAAGTACTGCAGCCATTTGGCCGATGTGGTGAAGCGCACCCTCGGCTGAAGCGCGCTCCTGATCCCGCGAAAAGCCGCTTGAGAAATATTTCCCAGGCCGCGCAACCATCATGTTTCACGAGATGAAGCGTACGTTCAGGAAAAAGGACGTGGATGACATTTACACCCCTTAGTGAAGCTCCCCGCCCGCAGGGCGGGGTCAAGGAGCGCTCCCGGTCAATTGGAAAGACTGGAACATTATGAAGTTTACCTACCCTTTTTTGTCTTGACATAGACTTTTATTGCGGATAGAATCTGCTTCATAGATTTGTAACTAATTTCACAAAAGAATGAAAAGAGGTCGCTCATGAAACTTGACGGAAGAAATGCGGTCGTGACAGGCGGCGGAAGAGGCGTGGGCCGTGCGATCTGCCTCGCTTTTGCGAAAGAAGGCGCAAACGTCATCGTCAATTATGCGGGGAACGAAAAGGCCGCGGGTGAAGTGGTGGACATGGTCCGGGGGATGGGCAGAAAAGCGGTAGCCGTCCAGGGGGACGTCGCCAAATGGGAGGACGCCCAGAGGATCATCGATGCCTGCGTTCAGAACTTCGGCGCCATACACATCCTCGTCAACAATGCGGGCATCTCGAAGCCCGCCATGCTTCACAAGCTGTCGGACGAGCTGTGGGATGAGGTCGTGAACGTTCAGATGAAAGGGCCCTGGCACTGCATCAAAGCCGCTTCCAAGTACTTCATGGACCAGAAATTCGGCCGCATAGTCAACGTGACGTCGGTCGCGGGCATTGTGGGCACCACGGGGCAGATCCACTATGCAGCGGCAAAGGGCGGGGTGATAACACTCACGAAGTCGGCGGCACGGGAGCTTGCCCGCTACAACGTGACCGCCAATGTGATCTCCCTCGGTATTGTCACCACGGAGATGACGAGCACCCTCCAAAAGGATGAAAAACTGAAGGAGATATACGTGAGACGGATTCTTCTCGGAAAATACGCCGAGCCGGAGGACGTTGCACCTGCGTTCGTATTCTTCGCCTCCGACGACGCACGGTATATCACGGGCCAGCTATTGTGCGTGGATGGCGGCTATGGGATGACGTAGAAACGGGGGGTGATAGGGTTTACGCGCTTCGAAAAAAACAAGAGGAGGTGTTTCATGGCAGACGTACCAACTACAATAAAGACATGGCAGATGGTAACGCCGTGGTCGAAGAACCGGGAGACAGGAGAGGTAACGCAGGGTAAGCTCGCGCAGGCGGAGATACCGGTGCCCGCGCTGAAAGAGGGGGAAGTGCTCGTTCAGGTTGCCGGCTGTGGCGTGTGTCATACGGACCTCGGTTATTTTTTTGACGGTGTCCCTACCGTCAGCAAGCCTCCGTTAACACTCGGCCATGAGATCAGTGGAACGGTTGTGGCGGGCGACCCCGCCTGGATCGGGAAAGAGGTTATCGTGCCTGCGGTCATGCCGTGCCGGCAGTGCATTCTCTGCAAAACGGGCAGGGGAAACAGGTGCCTCGTGCAGAAGATGCCGGGCAACAGCCTTGGCATCTACGGCGGCTTCTCGAGCCACATACCCGTTCCTTCCATCGACCTCTGTCTCGTTGCAGACAAGAAGGGCTATCGGCTCGAACAGCTCGCGGTGATTGCGGACGCCGTGACCACGCCCTTTCAGGCATCGAAAAGGGGCGACCTGCAGCCGGGAGACAACGTGATCATCATAGGCGCAACAGGCGGAGTAGGCGTCTACATGGCGCAGACCGTCAAGGCCCTCGAGGCAAAAACGGTGATCGGCATCGCGAGGAGCCCGGAGAAGCTGCAGAGGGCGCTCGAGTTCGGTTGCGATCACGTGATCAGCACCGTGGACAAGGCGAACAAGGACATCGTCGGCGAATGGAGAAACTACTGCAAGAGCAAAGGCCTCGCCAATACGGGGTGGAAGATCTTCGAGGTGACAGGAACCAAAGCGGGTCAGGACCTCGCCCTCGATCTTCTCTCGTTCGTCGGCAAGTTGGTCCTGATCGGCTATGGGCTGGGAAAGAGCGAGTACATGATGTCGAAGCTCATGGCTTTCGACGCAGAGGTGATCGGAACGTGGGGTTGTTTGCCCGAGTACTATCCGATCGTTCTCGACATGGTGCTCAACAAAAAGATCGTGATAGACCCGTTTGTCGAGGTGCGGCCCATGAGCTCCATAGCGGCCACCTTCGATGAGATCCACAAGGCGGGCTCCCCTGCAAAGAGGGTAGTTCTGAAGCCGGACTTTTGAAAATAAAAAAATCCTAGGAGGAACGTATGGGACTTGAATGGATGCCAAGGGAACATGGGTTGAAAGACCATGACAGGCATGGTAAGGAGAATTGGGGGACGGAAGCGCCATGCACCGTATACGAAAAGAAACCTCTGACCGACCCGAAGGGGAATGTGGTCCCCGGCCTCTATACGGCCTGGGTCAGGCTGAACAATCCGGCCCAGTATAACTCTTACACGACCGAGATGGTGAAGGGCGTTATCGCGGGCTTCGAGAATTCCTCGACAGACCGCGAAGTCGTGGCCGTGATCTTCACGGGTACGGGCCCGAACGCCTTCTGCACCGGAGGCAATACCAAAGAATATTCCGAATACTACAGCATGCGTCCCGAGGAGTATGGCTCCTACATGGAGCTCTTCAACAACATGGTCGATTCCATTCTCATGTGCAAGAAACCCGTCATCTGCCGGGTCAACGGCATGAGGGTAGCCGGCGGTCAGGAAATCGGCACGGCGTGCGACCTCACCATAACTTCCGACCTCGCGATCTTCGGTCAGGCAGGTCCCAGGCACGGCTCTGCCCCGGTTGGCGGTGCCTCGGACTTCCTCCCCCAGTATTTGAGCATCGAGGATGCCATGTGGAGCTGCGTGAGCTGCGAGATGTGGACCGCCTACAAGATGGGGTGGAAAGGGCTCCTTACGAAGGTCCTCCCCGTGCTCAAGGATGACAAAGGCAACTGGGTGAGGAACCCGCAGGTCATCACCGACAAGTTCATCGACAACGGCGAGATCGTCTACGGCGAATACAAGACAGGCGACGAGTTCAAACAGGCCAGGGCCTGGGTGAACGAGAAGCTGAAGAACAACGACTACGACTTCGCCCTTTTGGACGCCGAAGTCAACCGGATCGTGTGGATCTTCGCCAACCTGTTCCCCGGCTGTCTGATGAAATCCATCGACGGTATCAGGCAGAAGAAAAAGTTCTTCTGGGATACCATGAAGAACGATCACAGATACTGGCTGGCCACGAACATGATGGGCGAGGCCTTCCTGGGCTTTGGTGCCTTCAACACGAAGAAGATCACGGGCAAGGACACCATCGACTTCATCAAGAACCGCCAGCTCATCGCCCAGGGGGCACTGGTGGACGAGAAGTTCATGGAGCAGGTCCTCGGAAAGCCGGAAGCCAAGTAACGCGACTAAACCGAAAAGGGGGCTTTCGGGCCCCCTTTTTTGTTATGCCATGATGATGCGGCGGCTCGTCCGCTCACAGAGAATGAATCACGAAAACAGCCAACTCTCGATGAATCTCAATAGGAGGTGTCCGAGCCTCCGAGTCCAGGACAAATGCATGTTAAGGCTCCCTGTCGGCGGGAGCGCACGACACCCGTTCCCTCGCTCGGGAAGGGTGTCACACGCTCCCGAATCCAGGCCGGGGATCACTCTGTGCCCAGCCTCTAAACCCCTTCTTGCTCTCAGGCGATGCACGTCTGACCCGGCCACCGAAGCTCCTTCCGCTTCAGAGGATAGAAGTCGGGTACCCATTGGCTACACAAGGCTGGCACCCGGGCGATCCCGCAATGTTCACTTTGAAGAGAGCCATAGGAGTCCGGGCAAAAGGATTTCCAAGAGCTGCTGTATGAAAGTGCTTATTGAGCAAGGTAGCTTTTTCCCTGCCGGGAAGCGTCAACGAATCGGAGATTGATGCTTCCCGGCATCGGGTGGCCGACCGCATGGAGGAAATGTTTCATATGTGGATGACCTGTGAGCAAGACAGACCGGCGGCTAATGACGGAGATGTACCAATCGTTTTAGCGGGCACCCCCGACCGACCAGACGTATTGAGAGCAGTCACATGGCACGGGGGTCGCAGGGACGGCGGAGAGTCACGTGCGGAACAGGGCGCCGGGGGCACCCGCTTGCGGGTCCATGACATTTCTCGACATGCGGTTGGCCGACCGATTAGAAAAGACAGAAAACAGAAAAGGGGGAACAACAATGGCTTTTCAATCGATCATTTATGAGAAGAAGAACAAAGTGGCAACCATTACGCTCAACACGCCTCCGCTCAATTGGCTCACTATCGTGATGATGAAAGAGATCAATGAGGCCCTGGCGGACGTCTGG
>Ga0326728_10023538_pt1 | contig 11269 bp, 8 predicted proteins | sample MB3enrmetagenome_FD_207602 | JGI IMG/M metagenome (GOLD analysis project Ga0326728, IMG submission 207602) | Lab enriched peat soil microbial communities from McLean, Ithaca, NY, United States - MB31MN | ecosystem: Environmental > Terrestrial > Soil > Wetlands > Peat | place: USA: New York... | reverse complement strand
CTGCTACATTGATTCGGTTTCATTGACCGCTCCCGCACCGGATTTCAACCTGTCCGCGTATCCGGCCAGCCTGACCGTGAATGGCGGGACGAACGGCGCCAGCACGATTGCGGTGACGGCGATGAATGGCCTGAATGCGTGCTACACGCTCAGCGTCAGCAATCTTCCGGGCGGCGTCTCCGCCACGTTCACCAACAATCCAAGCACCGGCGGCGCGAGCCTGTTGTCGCTCACGGCGTCCAACAACGTCGTCTCCGGCACAACGAACGTGACCGTCATCGCCACCGCCGGATTGATCAGCCACACGACGACCGTCGCTCTGATGCTGAATGGCGTCGTGTTATCCAACACGCCGCCGATGCTCATGGCCATTTCCAATTATACCGTGAACGTGGGCCAGACCGTGGCGTTCACCGCCAGCGCCATGGACACCAACCAGCCACCGCCGGCGCTCACCTTCGCGCTGCTGGCGGGCGCGACGAATGCGACGCTCACACAAGTCAACAACACCAGCGCGAATTTCTCCTTCCGCCCGCTCGTCACACAGGCGAACACGATGAACAATTTCACGTTGCAGGTTTCCGACAACGGCACGCCTCCCTTGAGTACGACGCAAAGTTTTTCCGTGACCGTCAATCCGCTTTCCACACCAGGCATCGGCAGCATTTCATTTGCCGGCGGGCATTTCAGTTTCAACGTCAGCGGCCAGAGCGGTCCGGATTACGAGATCCAAATTTCCACCAACCTCACACAGCCGTGGAGCAGTGTTTTCATCACCAACTCGCCCTCTGTGCCATTTGTCTGGACGGACACCGGCACCAGCAATTCGCCCCAGCGTTTCTATCGCGTCAAACTCGGTCCGCCGCTGCCGTGAGCCGGTGGCATTAAAATTGACGATTGCTGGAGCTTTTCGACGTGTTCAGTGACTGAACTCCCGTTATCACACGTCGAAGAAGCGTGTTTATTGGCTTTCCAAGCCGCATCACCATGTGAAAACGATTTAAGCCGCCTTGCTCAAAGGCCCAAATGTTGTAGTGGGTTTTGACGACATGACGAATTGGCGTCATTGATTCATAAATTAACGCATGAAATTTCTTATTGCTCTGAAATATGGCATTGAATCTATGGATAGCCGTGTCGGCAATGGGCATTTGTGAATTTCAATAAACCGTGTCACAAAAAAAGAATTGGACCCATGAAACAAACCCTGTTCATCTCCAACCCAACATCCCGCCGGCTGTTCGCCGCCGTTTGCGGGACCGCCCTGCTGGCCGCCGGCATTCAGAGCGTGAAGGCGCAGACATCCGTCGGTGTTCACTTTGTCAACGCTGGCGGAAGCTATGCCAACGTCGGTAGTTCAACGGATGTGCTTGCTCCAACCGACGTGGCTGGCGCCCCGGGCGATTCGCAGACGAATTGGAACAATTTGGGGGCCTGGGGTGACTCTTACGGGATTTATGGCACCGCTGTTGTTTTGACGAACAGCTCCGGGGCTGCCACTTCCCTGTCCATCATGTGGGATAATGCCGGGAATGGCTCCACTGGTTCCTTTGGCGCCCTAGGCACGCCGGATGGGAAGCTAATGGATGGGTTTCTTACTACTTACTCGCCGGGCGCGGCGACCCCTGTCAGTTACAACCCATATAGTGCCTCCGCAAACAACAAGCCGCTCGCTTACATCGGCGGCCTGAACGCCTGGTGTGCGGCACAAGGCGCGATCGGCTACAAGGTGGTAATTTACTGCACTGGTTATTCTTCCGGCGAAACAGCTCAAGGTTTTGTGGAGTCGGCAAGCGGCTATCCTCAATATTGGGGAGTGACCGAGGGTTCTGTTTTGACACCTTATCTATACGCGCAAGACACCGGAAGTTATTCTGGAACTTACGTTCCCGCCACCAGCATGAGTTCCGGGTCGCCGACCTCCGGCGGAAATTACATGGAATTTAGCGGGTTGAACAGCGATGCCATTTTGATTCGCTTGCAGTGTCCCAGCGGCTCTGGGGCGGGGATGAATGGTTTTCAAGTCATCCCGGTTTTTGCTGCTCCTGTTTTGGCGTCAGTTGGTGTTCATTTTGTCAGTGCCGGTGGAAGCTATCGTAACAACAGTTCGGCGGATGCGCTCGCTTCAACCAACAGCGCAGGCGTTTCGGGCTATGCGCAGACGAATTGGAACAATTTGGGGGCCTGGGGTGACTCGGCCGGCTGGTATGGCACCGCCGTTGTTTTGACGAACGGCACCGGCGCCGCCAGCTCCCTGTCCATCATGTGGGACTCTGGCGGGGCCGCCTCCACGGGAACCGCCGCTGGTCTGGGCACATCGGACGGGAAACTGATGGACGGGTTCATTTATTCCTGGGGACCGGGCGCGGCCACCACCCTGGCCAATTCTGTATATGGATCCGGCATAAATGACCAGCCGCTCGTATGGATTGGCGGTCTCCGTTCCTATTATACCAATTATACCGGCGCGCAAGGTTATGCCATCGTGCTTTACAATACCGGATATGCCTACACTGAGACGAGCGAGAATTGGATTCAATCGGTGAGCGGCTCGCCACTTTCCTATACCATGGCCGGCGGCGCCGATCTGACGCCGCATCTGTTCACTCGCGACAGCGCGAATTTTTCCGGAACCTATGTGCAATCCACGTCCGCCAGTTCCGGCGTGCCTAGCTCCGCCAATTATGTGGTGTTCTACGGGTTGACCAACGATGCCGTGCTGATTCGCGACCAGTCTATCGGCTACGGTGCCGGCCTCAATGGCTTTCAAATCATCCCGGTCTTCACCAATTGGCCCGTCTTTTCCTGTGTGACTTCCCAAACCATCAATCATACAGCCACCAACTTGATTTTGAGCGGAGTGATCAGTCGCACCACCAACGGCTCGCCGCAATACCCGCTTAATGGTGACACCGTGAGTGTCCAAATCAATGGCCATACTGTCAATGGCACCGTGACGAATGCCACCGGCGGTTTTTGGATCAACTATAACGATGCTTCGCTTCCAACCAACGGTGTGGGCACCTACTCTGTTGAGTATTATTGTAATAGTTCACAATATCCCATGGCCGCCTTCAATGTGGCCACGACATTGACGGTGACGAACCATCCGCCGGCGGCGCAGAGAATGACCGTGACGCGGACGGCGGGATTGAGCTTAATGATTGCTTTGTCCGACGTGGCGACCAACTGGAGTGACGCGGATGGCGACACAGTGACCATGACCGGCATCAATCTCGTTTCCACCAACGGCGTGAACCTGATGACCAACAGCAGTTGGATTCTCTACACCAACAGCCCGAACGTGAACGACCAAATCAGCTATGCTGTCGCCGACGGTTTTGGCGGCACCAACATCGGCTACATCAATATTGTGATCAACAGCGGCGTCACCGGCACCAATTCCATTGTCAGCATTACTACCGGCAACCCCAGCGTCGTCAAAGCCTATGGTATTCCCGGTTACCATTACATCCTGGAACGCGCCACAAACCTGGCCCCGGCGGTGTGGATTGACGTTTCCACCAACGCGGCGGCGACCAACGGCGTGATTAACGCGGTGGACGCGTTCAATGATTTGGGCCACACCCCGCCGGCGTCGGCGTATTACCAGTTGAAGTGGCAGCAGCCCTAAGTCAAAGAGGCCGGGAGTTTGGATCGTGAATCGGTGGTTCACCAACCCGCCCTCTGTGCCATTTGTCTGGACGGACACCGGCACCAGCAATTCGCCCCAGCGTTTCTACCGCATCAAGCCCGGTCCGCCACTGCCGTGAGGATTGAATGCGCGGCCACAAAAGCCCGATGAAATCGGCGAATTAGTAAAGTCGCCAGGGTCGTGGCGCGCAAAATTGGCCGTTTTCGGGCCGCTTTTTTGATTGAGCAGCCTTGGGGAAGTTCTACAATCTACATTAAGTTTATTAACCGAACGTCCAAACAATTCAATTTGCGTATGAGAAAACACCTGCCTGTTCTGCTGATCGTCGTGGCGTTGCCGCTGTCTGGCTGCGCGTGGCTCCACCGCCAGGTGACGTGGCACCACCATGCGCCGGCCCAGCCCGCGCCGGCGTCCTCCCAGACCGTGGTCACGCCGGACGAATCGTTGACGGCCAAGGTTCTCACGGTGAATACGGTCGGGCGCTTTGTGATACTGAACTTTCCCGAAGGCCGGATGCCCCGGCTCGATCAGCACCTGTTTCTGTATCGCAACGGCCTGAAAACTTCCGAGGTCAAGGTCGTAGGCCCCCAGCAGGACACCAGCATTGTGGCCGACATCGTCTCGGGCGACGCCCAAGTCGGCGATACCGTGCGCGAACAGTGAGAAAAGTCCCCGAACCAAGAGTCGCGCATTGAAGCCCTGAACTGTAGGTGCCGACGTAAGGAGGCTCCATCTGAATTTCGAGCGAACAAGTTTGAGCCTCCTTACGTCGGCTCCTACAGGTTCAACCCAGTTCACAGTGAGGGCACCTGGCCGGCGCCTCAGTCTGCTTTCGTCCGCACCGTATTCGTCCGCGCTCCAAACAGGGCCGTGCCCACGCGCACCATCGTGGCGCCTTCCTCGATGGCCACCTCGAAATCGCCGCTCATCCCCATGCTCAAATGCGGCAGCGGCGCGCCGAGAATGCCTTCCGCCTCGGCCTTCAGCGCGCGAAGTTTTTGAAAGTAAGGACGCGCCCGTTCCGGAACCGCGGCATACGGAGGAATGGCCATCAGCCCGTGAATTTCCACGTTTGGCAGGGCGTTCAATTGGGACAACTCTGCCAGCAGCGATCCGGGCGGGTATCCGAATTTGCTGCCTTCACCGGCCACGTTGACTTCCAGCAACACCGGCACGGTTTTGGCCGCCTGCACGGCGCGCCGGGAAATTTCGGCCGCAATGGCAAGGCTGTCCACCCCTTGAATCATTTCAAACAGCTCCACGGCGTCGCGCACCTTGTTGGATTGCAAATGGCCGATGAAATGCCACCGCGCCCGGGACGGGCACAGGGGAATCTTGGCCCTGGCCTCCTGAACCTTGTTCTCGCCAAACACGATTTGCCCGGCTTCCACCGCCTCCCGGATGGTCTCCGGCGGATGGGTCTTGGAGACCGCCAGGAGTGTGACCGTGGAGACCTCACGCCCGGCCCGCGAACAAGCGGCGGCGATGCGCCGGCGCACGGACTCCAGGTTTTCGACGAAGGTCATGGAGCTAATTATCTACAAAGGCTGGGAACGTTAAAGCGCTAAACGGCGACCCCATTCCTAAATTCTCTTCTGTCTCCCGAAATTTCCTGATTTACTTCCGGGCATGAATTATTGGCTGGTGAAGTCCGAGCCCGGGGCCTATTCGTGGTCCCAATTCCTGCGCGAAGGCGCGACTGCGTGGACCGGTGTCCGCAACTTTCAGGCGCGCATCAACCTCCGCGCCATGAAAAAAGGCGACCTGGTCTTCTATTACCACAGCGGCGGCGAAAAACAAATTGTCGGCCTGGCGCGCGTCACTGGCGAAGCCCGCCCCGACCCCACCGCCGATGAAGGCGACTGGTCGTGCGTGGATTTGGAAGCGGTCAAGCCCCTGCCAAAGCCCGTCCCATTGAAGCAGATAAAATCGGAGCCTGCCCTCGCGCAAATGAAGCTGGTCAGGCAATCGCGCCTCTCGGTCACTCCCTTGACCCCGCTGGAATTTGCGCGACTGCTCGAGCTGGGCGAAACGAAGAATTGTTAGCCACAGATGGACACAGATGAAACACAGATAAAGACGAGAACACCGCAAGTACTGCAAAAAAACGCAGTTCTCACACGAAGGCACGAAGGCGCGAAGCGTCCTTTCTTCATTCTTCATTCTTATTTCTTCATTCGAGGGTGCCGTCAAAATTTGCTTTCGCCTGAGGGGTGGGTCTGTTAGAAAGGCGTTGTGCGCAAGCTCCTTATTTTTCTCGCCCTTTGGGTATGCATGGCGGCGGGTGTTTCTGCGGCGGATACCTACGCGCTCGCAGACGGCACATCGTATTCCGGCGACATTGTGAAATTCGACGACATTGGCGTGATGATCCATACGTCGTCAGACGTTTACACAAACGTCGCCTGGCCGCAGTTTTCGCAGGACACCCTCAAGCAACTGGCGGACAACCCGAAATACAAGCCCTTGGTCGAATGGTTCATTGAACCGACGGAACATCCGGCCAAACCCCGCGTTTCTGTGCATTATGAGCAGCCGGTACAGTTACCGGCGCAACCCTCCCTGCTGGGGGGGATGATCCATTCCTCCCTCGGGCTTTTCATCCTGCTGCTCGTTTACGCGGCCAATCTATACGCGGCGTTTGAAGTGGCCTTGGTTCGCGGCAAATCCATTCCGCTCGTGGTGGGCGCCGCCGCGGTGTTGCCCATCATTGGCCAGGTCATTTTCATGTTGCAGCCGGTCAAGGGCGAGCAAACGGTCGAGGAAATTCCCTTGGAAGAAGGCATGCCCGGCGCTCCGGCGGCCGATGCGCCCCCGCCCGGATCGGATATTCAAATTGTCTCGGCGTCATGGCAGCCCGGCCAGGAAGTTCCAGAGGAGAAAAAACTGCAGCCGCAGGTTTTTGCGCGCGGAAAATACACGTTTAACAAGCGGTTTATTGAAACCAAGTTTGCGAATTTCATCGGCGAACTCAAAGGCGAGGCCACGATCTATTCGATGGAGATCAAAACGTTGAAAGACACGCTGGCGGTGGAAGGCATCAAACAGGTGGGCGCCTCGGAAGTGATACTGGAAACTCCCACCGGGCAGCTCACGGTCACCTTCGGGGACATTCAAGAAATTAAACTCATCCCCCGACCCGCGTGAAATACCGCACCATCCTCATGTTTGGCGCCCCCGGTTCCGGCAAGGGGACCCATGGACGAATTTTGGGCGCGATTCCCGGCTACGTCCATTGCAGTTGCGGGGAAGTCTTCCGTCACCTGCGCCCGGACACGCCCTTGGGGAAAAAATTCGTCGAATACTCCAGCAAAGGACAGCTCGTCCCGGACGAACCCACCATTGAGCTTTGGCGCAACTATGCGCACGGCCTGGTGGCCACCGGCAGGTTTCATCCCAAAAGCGACACGCTCGTCCTGGATGGAATCCCGCGCACCGTTCATCAGGCGCAAATGCTGCGGAAATTCGTGGAGGTGTACGCCATATTCTACCTGTGCAGCGCCAATTTTGACAATTTGGTCGCCCGCATGCAACGCCGCGCCCTCAAAGACAACCGGCTGGACGACGCCAACATTGATGTCATACGGTCCCGCCTCAAAACCTACGAGGCGGAAACCAAGCCCGTGTTGAATTTTTACGGGAACGAGATCGTCCATCGCATCAACACCGACGGCACTCCGCCCGAAACATTCGCAAAAATCCTGAAGCAAGTCATCAAACTCGGCTGATGAACCTGGTTTTCATGGGCACGGCTGAATTGTCCTGCCCCAGCCTTCAAATGCTGGCGTCACACTTTTCCGTGACCGGAGTGGTGACGCAGCCCGACAAGCCCAAGGGGCGCGACCTCAAGCTGACCCCTTCGCCGGTCAAACTCCTTGCCGGGCAGCTTGGATTGCCGGTGTTTCAGCCGCCCAGGGCGCGCGATGAAGATTTTGCCAAAACGCTGGAGTCCCTCAGACCCGCCCTCATGGTCGTGGTGGCTTATGGGCAAATCCTGCCGCAACGGCTCTTGGACATTCCTCCGCACGGTTGCCTGAACGTCCATACCTCGCTGCTTCCGAAATACCGCGGCGCGGCACCCATCCAGCGCGCCATCGCAAACGGAGAGAATGAAACCGGCGTAACCATCATGAAGATGGACGCCGGCTTGGACACCGGCCCCATCCTCTCCGTCCGGCGCACGTCCATCCTGCCCGCCGACAATTCACAGAGCTTGCACGACCGTCTGGCACAACTGGGTGCCGAATTGCTGGTGGATACCATTCCCGGGTTTATTTCCGGCGAAATCCAGCCTCAGCCACAGCCTGCCGAAGGCGCGACTTATGCGGCCAAAGTCAAAAAGGAAGACGGGCGGGTTGATTGGAACCTTCCGGCGGCGGTTATCTGGAACCGGCTCCGAGCCTTCACCCCCTGGCCCGGCATTTTCACATTTCTAAACACTGGGACCGGCCCCCAATTGCTGAAAATCTGGAAGGCGGAAGTCATTCAACAAGATGGCCCGCCGGGGAACCTATTATCCGCAGACCGCACGGGACTGGTGGTGGCCTGTGGAGCCGGGGCCTTGCGAATCCTGGAGCTGCAACGGGAAAGCGGCAGACGTTTGACCGCTGAACAATTTCTGGCCGGGCATCCCTTGAAACCGGGCGCTTCGTTTTAATCATCAGTTGTCGGTTCGCCGGCCCCGCTCCTCCAAAATGTCACGCAATTGTCGCTTAGTTATTTCCCGGCAACCTGTTTATAATGTGGGAAATGGGTAATCCTGCACCCAGTGCCACTGAACGTTTGACGCCAGACTTGTTGGATTTGGTGGATCATACCACCACCGTGCCGCCAACCTATACGGTTTCGGCAGTATATGATCTTTTCCAAAAACTGCCGCACGAATTCCTGGCGGTCACCGATGAAAACCGGAAGATCCTCGGGCTGGTGTCGCGGAGCCACGTGGGAATCCTGCTGGGAGCGCGGTTTGGGTTTGCCGTGTTTGGACGCCAGGGGATAGGGGAGCATTTGCTGCCAAGGTGTCTCCAAATCTCACAACAGACGCCGCTGCTGGAAGTCTTTGAAATGGCCTTGTCCCGCAAAGGCGATGAGTTTTACGACGACGCCGCCCTGGTGGACGAGCAGGGGGGGTATCTGGGACTGATTCCCGTGCAGACGCTGGTGCGCCTGCAAAGCCAGATGATCATGGAGCAAATCCATCTGGCCGAGCAGCAACAGCGGGAATTGCAGGAAAAAAACCAGCAGTTGTTCCGCCACATCAATGAGCTGCGCCAGTCCCGCGGGCGTTATGAAATCCTGTTTGAGAACAGCGCCCTGGGAGTGCTGCTGCTGGACCGGCACGGAAACATTGAAACGTGCAACCAGCGCCTGGAGCGCCTGCTGGGCATCGAACTGTTTGCGGAGGGTGCCAGCCCGATGGCGTTGCCCGACCTGATTCCAGCGGGCGAGCGGGACAAATTTCTTCAACTGCTTCAGCAACAGGAAAGCCAGCCGGGTTCCGGCGCGCCCAGCGGATGCGAGTTCAGCCTTTCCCTCCCCGGCCGCGGCCCGCGCCTGTTCAAGTTCTTCCTGAGCTGGATTCAGGAGACGGGCCAGATTTGCGCGCTGCTGGATGACATCACCGAACAGCGCGTGCTCGAACGGCGCATGCAGCAAAAGGAAAAATCCGCCCTGTTGGAATCACTCGTCGGCGGCATCGCCCACGAAATCAACAATAAACTGTCGCCCATCATCGGCTACGCCGATTTGTTGTCCAACCAGGTCCGGCAATTGAGCACCACCTCCGACCTGGAAAACTACTGCATGATCATCCGGGACAGCGCCATCGAGTCCGCCAAGATCATCCGGCAGTTGCTCCAGCTTTCACGCCCGCACAAAATGGAAGTCGCGCGGTGCGACCTGAAACAAATCGTGCAGGACGCGGTGAATTTGCTGCGGTTCCGTTTGCGGGACCTGGGCTGCCAGGTCAACTTAAGCCTGCCCGCCAACGAGTGCTGGCTGATGGCGGATTCGGGCCAGATCAAACAGGTGGTAATCAACCTGGTGTTGAACGCGGCCGATGCGATGGATGCGCAGCCCAACCGGCAGTTGAATATCCGCATTGTGCCCTCGGGCGGGCATTGCCATCTGCTCGTGTCCGACACAGGCCACGGCATCAAACCTGAGCACATCGCGCGGATTTTTGATCCGTTCTTTACCACCAAGTCCCCCGACCGCGGGACCGGGCTCGGTTTGAGCGTCTGCTTCAGCGTGATCAAACAACACAACGGCGAAATATCGGTTGTGGAAAGTTCCGCGAAGGGAAGCACCTTCAAGGTGACCCTGCCGCGCGGCGAAGGTGCCACCGAAACCAAGGCCATCCGGCGAACCGCGCCCTCCGGCGCCGATCAGCTTTTCCAATCCCGCCGGGTGTTGATTGCCGACGACGAGGAGTTTGTCTCGGCCCTCGTGCAGGAGGCCCTGCGCGTGAAACTGGGCTGCCAGGTGGACAAGGCCATGGATGGCAACAAGGCCATCGAGCAGATTTGTAAAACGGATTATGATTTGATCATCTCGGACGTGCGGATGCCGACCTTGGACGGGTTCGGGCTGCTGGAATGGTTGAAGGCCCACAGGCCGGGGTTGGTCCCGCGCTTCATTTTCATTACGGGCGACGCCGGCAGCGCCGAACTAAACCAGCGTCTGGAAACCTCCGAGTTGACGGTGCTGCGGAAACCTTTCGACATCGAGACCCTGCTCCAGGTGTGCCGGCAAAAAATGGACCCGGGCCGGCACTCGCCGGCTTTGAATGGGCAACGGCTGGGCGCGGAAACGTCCCCAGAACTCACCACGGCGTGATGCTCGCGCGGAAACATTATAGCGCTTAAACAAAAACCGCAGCCTCGAATGGAAAAAAACATTCAACACTCAACATTCAATTCCCAAGAGCGTTCTATCCGCACATTCCTTGAGGATTGGGCGTTGAATGTTGAATGTTGAATGTTTCCGAAATCTGGCCACAGTTTTACTTGAACCGCCTTAAACCGCGAAGGTTTTTCGCTTGTTTCACTTCTTAAGGTTATGGCGGATGTCCTGGGCGTCGCACAAATAAACCACTTCCTCGGCAATGTTCTTGGCGTGATCGGCAATCCGCTCCAAACTTTTTGCCGCCACAATCCAGTGCAAACAACGCGCAATGGTCTCGGGATGGTCCATCATGTGCTGCGCCAGGGCATTGTGCATCTCGCGGTTCAACGCATCCACTTCACGGTCGCGCGGGATGATTTCCCGGGCTGCCGCGGAGTCGCGTTCGACAAAGGAGTCCAGGGCCTGCTTGACCATTGCCAGGGCCATGCCGGCCAGCCGGGGCAGGTCCAGGGAAAGCTTGATCGGGGGCTCCTGCGCCAGGTCGCGCGCGCGTTTGGCGATCTTCGTGGCTTCGTCCCCGATCCGCTCCAGGTTTTGGGAAACTTTCATGGCCACCGTGATCATGCGCAGGTTGGTGGCCAGCGGCGCCTTGGTCAAAAGCTGGATTGCCAGGTCGTCAATCTCGATTTCGTACTGGTCAATGATGTCGTCATCCTCGCGCACCCGGGCCGCCAGGTCGAAGTTGCGCTGCATGAGGGATTGCACCGA
>Ga0326728_10023536_pt1 | contig 11269 bp, 15 predicted proteins | sample MB3enrmetagenome_FD_207602 | JGI IMG/M metagenome (GOLD analysis project Ga0326728, IMG submission 207602) | Lab enriched peat soil microbial communities from McLean, Ithaca, NY, United States - MB31MN | ecosystem: Environmental > Terrestrial > Soil > Wetlands > Peat | place: USA: New York... | reverse complement strand
CCTGCACCTCGTATAGCAGGTGCGAGCTCATGAGTACGGTGATGTCAGTCTTGACCAGTCCCTTGATAATCTCCCGCACTTCGACCATACCACGCGGGTCGAGGCCTGACGTAGGCTCGTCAAGGATCAATATGGATGGCTCGTGTAAGAGCGCTTGAGCAATTGCCAATCTTTGATGCATCCCTCTTGAGAACGTGCCGGTGCGCTTGTCAGCGACTTCAAGCAGATTGACCTGCTCTAGAACAGCGTGCGAGCGCTCCGCGATCGCTTCGCGGCTCATGCCGCGGATCGTTCCGACGTATGACAAGCATTCGATAGGCGTCAGTTGCGGGTAAAATTCGGGCGTTTCTACGACCGCGCCCACTCCGTTGAGTGCGTCTTTGGGATGGTGGATGACGTCAATACCGTTAAGATAGGCCTTGCCGCCTGAGGCCCTAAGCAAGTTTGTCAGCACCTTTATGGTGGTCGTTTTGCCTGCGCCGTTAGGACCGAGATATCCCACACAAACGCCCCGGTCGACGGTCAAACTGAGGTCGTTTAAAGCAACGAACTGTCCATACTTTTTCGACAAATGCTCGATTACTATCGGTTCCATCGTTAATCAATCTTCTCTGCGTGCCGCCTTTGGCATTCGCGTCGTAAGAAGCTAATGAGCTGCTGTCTACAAGCGCATTAACCGTTTTATATATTTTGGTATCGAGTCTGTGCGAACGTGGGTGAATGCGCCCGTAGGCCCTACGTAGTGCATAAGCAACGACTCGCCACTACCTCTGCGCCACTTACGAGTAACATTTGCATCGTCACGGACAGATTGACGTAAGCGTGGGTTAATGTCTGCTGTGTTTTGATTCTAGTGTTAGAAAATCAGCGGTTTAGGCCTGACAATAGGTTTATTAGAGATAGGCCAGATAGCACAGCGCTAGGGCTCGTGGTCTAGCTGGTTATGACGTCGCCTTGACATGGCGGAGGTCGCCGGTTCAAATCCGGCCGGGCCCATCGTTCTTTTTGCAATCTGAGGCTAAAATAGTGACGGAAGATGATGAAAAAAAGTTGCCAAATTCTGAAGAGTTGTCAACATCTGATAACGGCGATGAAAACGAAAAAGAACCGCCAGAAACAGTTGTCGAGGACTACGGCGGCTTTATAATCGTTCATCATAGGCCCCCTGACGGGTCACTCGACGAAGGCCGCGAATTTAGCACAGACGAGCTGATACCGGACGAAGATGAGGGCTACAGCCAGTTAGACGAGAGTGTGCTTTGAGCGTGGCGAAAAGCTAGAACCATAAAGTCAGTAGATGTCGAAACGATAGAAGCCGTCAAGGATATTCTAGACTCTTACGAAAAACCTATTCGCAACGCCCCCGAAACGCAAAAGACTCGCTTACCGGCCACTTCTGCCGAACCCCATCTTAGTTTTTCAAAATCTGACCTTAATGACTTCGTGGCGCACAGAAAGGTCGGACTTTCGAAAAAATCAATCGATTGGATTGAACGCGCGTTAAGTGATTTATGGGATTCGACGAGAGGCGAGCTGTCGCAATCCACTTTGATGGCGCTGAAGCCCAATACTCCATATAAACGTTACACACAGAATCAGGCAACGGATGCTTGTAAAACCGCCAATCAACCCCCGAAACTCCGTTTGTTTAAACGCAGGTCTGTTTGACTAACCCACTGAATAATATCATTATATTGGAGTTTTCGTTCTTGATTGATACTTCGGCGATATCGTTAAGACCTTCTCTACGTGATTATTGTGTATGACAAAGGAAGAAGACGCAGTTGCGCTTTTTCAGCATGGTTTCAGCTGTTCGCAGGCTGTGCTTTCCGTCTTTGCACAGGACTTCGGGCTTGACCGGGATCTAGCACGTCGGATCTCACAGGGATTTGGAGCTGGAATAGCCTACACAGATGACATTTGCGGGGCCGTCTCAGGTGCGATTATGGTCATCGGGCTGCGATATGGCAGGATAACGGCGGAAGACAAAACTGCAAAGGAAAAAACCTATGCGGTAGTCAACGAATTTCTCAAGCAATTTAAGCAGCGTAGTGGCTCAGTAAAATGCACAGGACTGCTTGGATACAACCTGTCAGACCCGCAACAGGTTGCTGAGGCAAAGAAGAACAAAGTCGTGATGGCACGGTGTCCGATGTTTGTCCGGGATGCGGTTGAAATCGTTCAAAAGTTGATCTAAATGATTAACCGACAAATGCATCTTCGACAATGAGTTTTATGTCGTTGATAAATTCAATTGCCTCCTCTTCGGAAGTAACTCCGTGCACGTCGACTCGTCCATTTCTGTAGATCGTGATGTCACACCCTTCGTGGGAAAACCGAGCAACACCCAGTTTTTCCGAGCACTTGGCTATGCCGTGCAACTCAGTGCATAGCTCGTCCATGGAAAACTCCCTCCCGAAATTCCCCTCTACGATTATTCCCCCACTTTTGCACGGCCGCAACGTCTTCACGTCGTACGCTTTCATTGCATTACTCCGTCTTGGGACACCGGCTTGTCATCCTTTTGTAGAGGACCGTGCCCTTGGACGTTAACTCAAGATCGTTGTCGTGTAGAATGGCGTATCCATCATCAATGAGACGTGCCATCTCCTCCTCTACTATCTTATCTCTGAGAGCACCCCAACTCTTGACGTATTCCTGTTTCCTCCCGATAGACATACGCCTCCACAGGAGATCGTGCGCTATGATGTTGATGTCTATTTCCACGGACGTCCTCACTAACGAGCGAAGCTCTCTATGTTATACTTAATCTGAGTATCAATAAGCAAAGAGGAGCTTATGAAAGATAAGAAAGATATCTCATCCACGTCTTTGAGCTGCACAAAAGGAGGTGAAAACGTGAGGTTAGGCATTATCATCTATTCAAACGATCCAGAATCTGTTTGGAACGCATTCAGATTGGGAAATTACGCCATTAAAGAGGGTGATGAGGTCAAAACCTTCCTCAGTGGAAAAGGAGTAGAGAGTGAATCTATTGATACTGGAGATTTTAACGTTACGGAGCAAATGCGTTCGTTCATTGATCGCGGTGGCGTCATATTAGCCTGTGGCACTTGTCTCAAAATTCGCCAATCTGAAGGTTCCGAAATGTGTCCACTATCTACGCTAGCGGATTTGTATACAATTGTAAAGGAGAGTGATAAAATCGTTACCTTCTAAATCCCGCAAGGGATTGCTTGAGTATGGAACTAAGCTCAAGCAAATGCACTTCGCTTTGTTTTTTGAGGTTATCGGAACTTTCATTCTGTCCCACCTCCGTGTCACTTCGAACAGATTCAATGATTACTCAGACCTTGAAATGCTTCCTCTTTCCTAACACAAGGAAAGTAGCCGATTTCGAAACGTTATCCCCTTCTTGATCATCGCTTCCAGATCTATCCTTCTTTTACTCAGATGGAGAAGTAAAGGATTCAGGGCCGAATTTCGAGACCGATGGATGGTGGCGAGTTCTTGGCATCTTGTTATCCAGAATATGTTCTCAGATATATCAGCAATCCAACGAATACCAGCAGAATTCCGACGTAGAATCGTATTCCTCGCTCCGACAATTTTTTTGCCACAACTGGACCTATCTGTCCACCTATAATTACACCGGGAGCAACCCAAAGCATAATAGCAAGAATGAGGTTTTCCTGTTCAGACAGCACTGAAATAAAATCAGGCGTTAAGCGGAAAACCGCCGCAAACAGATTGACTACGAAGATAATGAACACCGTCGTCCCTACTGCTTCTGCAGGGCTTTGGATTTTGCAGTGCTTTAGGACGCAGGGCATGATAATTTTTCCTGTTCCCGTTGCAATCAATCCTTTCAGGAACCCTGCAATTGCAGCCCGGATCCAGTAGATCTTTTCCTCCTTATCGGGGACCGCAGATTCATTTTTCTTATAGAATAGTCCGAAACGGAATATCAGAAACACTCCATAGACGATCACGAAACTTCCGAATATTTCGAGGAGCAAGTTAGCCGGTGCAAATGGAACGAGCAGAGTCCCAAGAATAGCAGACGGAACAGCAATTTTCAAGTATTGTTTCGCGATGCTCCAATTGATAGTAGTCTGTACCACGTTCTTGACAACCCCGGAGCCGAATCCAAAGAGCATGGTAAGGAGGGCGAGCCAGAAAGAGGTTTTCGGATCGATGCCAAGCAAGAGAAAATAGATGGGTATCCAGAAATTTGAGCCCGAAATGCCTGCAGAAGTTGCAAGAATAGCAACGACAACTCCTAATGGAAGGAGATAGACGTATGTCAGGATGTCAGACATGGATCACAATTCCTGTAGAATTTGGGTATTGAGTCCCGTGAACAGTTCTTGGAAATTTATCTCAAACGTTATAAAAAATTTAAACCTTTCATGAGATTATTCAATCCACTTATTCGGAAGTTTCTAGAAGCTCAATCCCCATATCACTAATTTGCAGCTGCCTTCATTCTTTTTTACACTCCGATGCTAGATCCGTTTGTGACTGATAACTTAGATGAAAACACACATGGATCGTTTCACTATAACTGCACTTCATCCCAATACCTCATGTATACATCATACACGTTCTCAGGCAGAGGATGTTTATAGTGCCTCCAATCGATGCCACTCACGCCATGAGTCATTATATAGGCTCTATTTGACTGATCCCAGCCGATAGCGTCGCCATGCTGCTCGGCGAACTTTCGCAGGTCACCGAGCACGAAGTGCCCTTTGAACCCCGACATTGGTATTTTCTGCCGTTTTATCCACATCCAGAATGAACCATGCTGGAACATCAGCTCATCATCCTGCCGCCCATCGAGCAGTGGTTGAATTGCGTCAATAACTTGCGGATGCAAAGGAACGTAATGTTCCATTCTTATCTTATCTTGAGATGGTTCAACTCGAAGCACCGGTTTTGGAGCCTTTAAAGACTCTCGCAATTGACCAACGGTCAGCTTCATCATCGTTGCTATGCTCCGCTGGCCAGTGAGTGCGCCAAAAATTGTGAATGCGGTGTACTGCTCCGCTCTTGACAGGCTGATAATTCCGCGGCACTCTGCGCGATGTATGTAGGCAAGAATACTCTGTATATCTTCTTTGGTCACGATGCGGTTTGTCACATTCTTGCGCACCCTAATGCGCCGAGGCCTTTCTAAAAACAGCTCAAACGAACGATATCGTAAATCAAGATGCATTTTGGCCAAGTACTTAAGAAAACCCACCGCAAACGTCAAGACTTTGCTCTTGGAGGATTCACAGTCGTACTTCGCAAGCGTTTTTGTGCGCAAGTCGCTGAGCGTTGTGGCGCTGATAGTTCCAAATGTGGACAGCCAGAAGGCTTTCGAGGCCCTGTTAATCCAATCCGCAGATTTTCTTGTAAGCTCTGTTTTTCTATACTCCGTGTAGTTCACCAGCTCATCGTGGTCGAACTGAAGTTCAAGATTTGCCAGACCCTCTATAGGCACCTCTTTTACTCTACATTGAGAGTGTTCGACGGTAAGTACCAGAGATAAGCCCTTATTGCTGTCTGTTTGTCGATAAGACGCACCAACATCCTCCTCACTAGACGTGCAAAGATCCCTCTTAGACTCGTTATCGTAACACGATTGGACTTCTTTCACTAGCAGGCAATCAGTAGTAAACAAGCTCAGCAAGGGCTCCAATTTCAAAAGGAGCGTTGACATTGCGGAGGTCGCCAGTTCGAATCCGGCCGAGCCCATCGTTCTTTTTGTAATCGGAAATACTGCAGCCGTCTGTTTGGCATTTGTTTGATACGAGAATTATGGCTAAAAAGAAGCCTCATAAGGACAAGAAGTTGCACAACGTTGATGAAAAGTTACACAACTCTCACGAGCTCGATCTGAGCTGGCAGGAAGCCGTCGACCTGCTACCCGAAGACGAAGCAGAAGGCTGCTCAGACATCTACTACTTCGTGGATGAAGATGGCAACATCCACTCGCGTGAATTCCTGGCTGAAGAACTCGTTGACACGAAAAAACGCAGCGGTCCTCTGGGCTTTGTGTCGGCCTGACCAGGATGCGCACCAAAAAAACTTACCACGCTCGCAGACATCAAGGACGACCCAGCTCTCTACGACCTGGTGATACTCGGCACGCCTATGTGGGGGGCACTTTGTCTAGTGCGATTCTAACCTATATTTCCGCCAACAAGTCGAAATTCAAACGCGTAGCGTTTTTTTGTACGCAAGGGGGCACCGACAATAAACAGCTGTTTGACGAGATGGAAGTACTCTGTGAGCAACGTCCGGCAGGTACCCTTGCCGTTTCCCCAAGAAGAGGTCAAGAAAGGAACATATCAAGACAAGCTCCGCCAGTTTGCTTATAGATTAGATTAGAAGCGCATAGCACCGTGGATCGCCTACATCAGACGGAGGACGTATGTTCGCGCCGAGTCGGACTACTTTTTTTGTGGCAACCAAGCACATATAACAGTACATCGCATACACCGATGCGTTGAAGTCTTAAAAATTGAGTTACGCATAGGCACCGAGGCACTCAGTTCATGACGGCAATGGTCCCACAATGTTATTTTTGTACGCTCCACGAGCAAGGCACAAAATGCGCTAAATATGATCAAATCGCTCCTGAGATACTAGTTAACCTGAGGGAGTGCCCGTTTAAAGAAGACGCCGACCCAGAAGTGGACAAACTATGACGAAATTAGAGAGCGTCGTAAAATATGGCTTTATCTTCCTTGTTGGCTCCACCTTAGCATTGGGGGGCATTTGCGGCCTTATTGCCATATCAGGTTTCATAGTCGGCACCCGCTAAGTTTTCGACCGCCAACCGGGCGGTAAAAAGCGAAGGCTTGAGCTGGCTTCATTAAGTGTCTTACCCCTCCGGGAGAGCCAACAGCGAACCCGTGCAAATCGTATTCACTTTCAAAAATGTCCGTTTATTCACCTACCAAATCAGCAAGCTGCGTTGGTAATCGGATTTGAGGGTACATCTACCTTTATTTGCCGAAAGTCTACCGATCCGACCCCCCGCGGTAATCATCTACCAGTACTTATGGGGCTACGATACCCTCCCTCCGGAAAAAAAAGAGCGCGGGCGATGAAGGGTAAGTTTCAGATGGCGTCGGGCGCAGCCAAAGCGGTTCGGAGCATTGGGGTTTTTTCTATTAGGTCAGCTTAAGGTAATGTGTCAATGATGTTCTTTCGGAAGCTGATCCAGTATGGGTAGTATAGATTTCAGTGACCTTGACCTGAAGAGGGGGCCCCTTGCAGATGCTGAAATGCTTGTAGGCAATAATGCCGTTAGCGGTATCTCAGACCCGCATCTCCCCCTCTCTGGAGCAGTGGACCTGGAATACAATTTGTCGCGGCTGGAAGGGACTCTAGGTAAGACGGGCTGTATCGGGCTTGTCTTGAATGACCGCAACAGACCCACCCCGACAGCTCTCATACTTGACCATATCTGGAAGACCCATCCAACACTGTTGGAAAGGGTGAAGAAGGTCCACATAGCGACAGGGACACACAAACCTCCGACAGAGGATGACCTGAGTGAGATCCTTGGACCTCATCGCTCTTTTCTCAGGGAACTGGTGCATACCCATGAAGCAAAGGACGAAAAAGCGCACGGGTATATCTGCACCACTGAACGTGGGACCGATGTAAGGATCGACAGGGCCCTTAGGGACCAGGATGCCCTGCTGTTCATAAACTCCGTTGAACCACACTATTTCGCCGGGTATACGGGGGGCAGGAAATCCATACTTCCCGGTATGGCCGCGTACAGCACAGTCGAACAGAACCATTCGCATGCCTTGAGCCCGGAGTCGAGGACCCTCGCTCTAGAAGGCAACCCGGTCCACGAAGACATGGAGGACGCAGTCAGCTCGTACCTGAAGGACCGGGAGCATCTTTCCGTTCAGGTGGTCCAGGGTATCGGGAAAACGTTGACCTCCGTTCATACAGGCGATATTTTCTCTTCTTTCAAGGAAGCTGTTAAAGCGGCAAATGCGCAGTTCTGCATTCCAGTCAAGGGGACCTACGACATCGTTGTAAGCGTAGCGAAGCCTCCAATGGACAGAACCCTCTATCAGGCCCTGAAGGCCGTCGAGAACGGCAAGCTCGCTCTGAGGGATGGCGGGGTCATCATACTTGTAGCCGGTTGTCCTGAGGGTATAGGACAGTCAACATTCTGGGATCTGATAACATCGAACCCGGAAAGAGAGATCACTCTGAAGAAGATATCCGAAGGATATGTCTTAGGGTACCATAAGGCCGCCAAGCTCATTCAACTGTCTCAGAGCGCACACGTCCATGCTGTAAGCGGGATAGGTAAAGATGTCCTTGAAAAGGGTTTCATTACGGGTTTTAATGACCTAGGATCTGCAATGACCTCAGCAATGAAGATAGTGGGTCGAGATCCCAGGGTGCTTGTGATACCAGACGGAACTGTGACCGTTCCAATGGTCAGATAGGTGGGATATTTCTTGGGTCTAGAGGACCATAAACTGGAAAGGGCAAGGAAGCCTGGCAAGCTGGCCAAAGAGCTCCATGAATACTATAAGGGGAAGATCGAGGTATCATTGAAGGTCCCAGTGAGGAGCTTTTCCGATTTTGCCATATGGTATACGCCAGGTGTGGCAACCCCTTGCAGGGAGATAGCAGCTGACCAATCCAAAGTCTGGACCACCACCAACAGGGGAAATACCATTGCTATCGTTTCGGACGGTTCTAGGGTCCTGGGGCTTGGTGATATAGGGCCGCAGGCGGCACTTCCCGTTATGGAGGGCAAGTCACTCCTTTTCAAGTATCTTGGGGGCGTCGATGCCTTCCCATTGTGCTTGGGAACCAAGGATCCCGAGGAGATAATCAGGACCGTCAAGAATCTAGAACCATGTCTCGGCGGGATAAACCTGGAGGATATTGCGACCCCGCGGTGCTTCGACATACTAGAACGCTTACGTAGAGAGATGAACATACCCGTCTGGCACGATGACCAGCAGGGGACGGCGACCGTCGAGGTCGCTGGTTTCCTCAACGCGGCCAAACTCGTCGGGAAAGAGCTTGACCAGATGCAGGTCACTATGATAGGTGCCGGCGCGGCCAACATCAGGATCGCATCGATTCTGACCCAGGTAGGCGTCAAGCCTAGGAATATAATAATGTGCGATTCGAAGGGCATCCTCAACGAGGAGAGGGATGACCTGGAACATCTGAAGTCTTCGAACCCGGAGAAGTACAGAGCATGCATGGAGTACTCAGGCGCCTCTCGAGAATGCACGTTGAGATCGTGTTCAAGCGGTTCGGATGTCCTGCTTTGTGCCTCCAGGCCGGTTCCGGGCACGGTCACAAAAGAGATAATCAAGGACATGGCAGACCACGCCATCGTCTTCGCCGCGGCGAATCCGGAGCCGGAGATATGGCCTTGGGACGCCAAGGAGGCAGGAGCCTATGTAGTCGCGACGGGAAGGTCCGATTTTCCCAACCAGATCAACAACGCCCTAGGCTTCCCTGGTATTTTCAGAGGGGCGCTCGATGTCATGGCCAGGATGATCACTGACGGTATGTGTATCGCCGCTGCAAGGGAACTTGCCAAGGTAGCGGAGGACAGAGGGTTGACCCCGGACTATATCATACCCAACATGGACGAATGGGGGGTATTCCCGAGAGAGGCCGCCGCTGTTGGGGAACAAGCGGTGCGAGAGGGCATTGCTGGGGTAGCCAGGTCACGTTCGGAGCTTTTTGAAATGGCCTATTCGAAGATTAAAAGGGCAAGGGATGAGACAACGCTGAAGATGGAGCACGGCGAAATTCCAAAGGCCCCGAAAGGTACCTCCCTGTGAGGGCCATCATTCCTGTTAGTCCCGCCGACGTCCCCTGAAAGGACGAGCATGTTTCTTGTCGAATCGTTAGAGCGAAGTCAGTTGGTCACGATATCGCTGCAACAATCCCTCTCGCTCGTCAGACGTGAGCCCAGGCACCCCGTAGGCGATAAAAGGCGGCAGAAACTCCACGCCTGCAGTGCGAAACATCCCACGCGCGAAGGTGAGCAACACATCGATGTCTCCGGCAGGCCCCTCAGGCGTGTACATAGCTTCGCTGCTCCCGGTCGTTAACGCACACAACGCCTTCTTCCCGACGAGTAGCGGATCGTACGTCCGTAGGTTGACAGCGACCCCGTTCGCAAACACCCGGTCGCACCAACCCTTTAGAATCGCTGGGAAAGACAACCACCACAGAGGAAACTGGAAGATGATGAGGTTAGCCCACTCTACCTTCTCGATCTCCCGAGCGATATCATCAGAGAACCGCGGCTCATTGCAGCGTGATATTGTTCGATCAGCGGATCGAAATAATCCGGCTTCTGCCGGTCCTTGAAATCAGATTCGTCGAGCGTCGGCTTGAAGTGCATTGCGTATAGGTCCGAGACCTGTACGGTGTGCCCCGCTTCAGTGAGTGTATCGACAGCTACAGTCCGCATCGTCGCATTAAACGAGTGCGGATTCGGATGTGCGTAGACGATTAGCACATTCATCTATTATCAACCCCCAGATAACCAGCGTAAGCAAGCGCGACTTAATCGCGCTTTAGTCTTGCATTCAACACGTTTGCCGTATCTTTATAGGTTTTTGCCAACACTCGATTTTTTTTTCGTCGGAACGAGTCGAGGTCGTGACTGCTGGAGCTTTTTTGAGGTTAAGCATTAGGTGTATTATTCGCAGCGCGGGGGCGGTTAGAAAGTGCCAAAATTGTCGCAACAAGCACACTCAAGAGGCTCCACGTCCCATATAATCAATGTCGCACAATGCTATGTTGTCGGTAGAAACGAACGGATCTTTCTCCTAGGATCCTCCCAGCAGACAGCAGTGACTATGAACCTGCGCATGCTGAGGCTGTAGTCCAGCGGCAGCTGTAGCCTCTCGTGCACATCAGGCGACAACGTTGTGCAGCCATTGCGTTTACAAAAGAGATTACCACGATTTCAATGTGGAAGGAGTATTATCTAGTACAACAACGCCCCTAGTACGTTTCTGGAGATGGATGATCATGGCAGATCAACTACCCGCAAAAAGTCTCGATATGGTTGGATTATATTGTCCTGTCCCGCTGTTTAAAACACGGGAGGGCATCGATAGTATCAAAGTTGGTGAAGTGCTTGAGGTGATCGCAGACGATCCAGCTGCGGAGGAAGATATCACGCGGTTTGTGAAGCGGACCGGTCATGAACTGGTGAAATTCGAGAACAATGAAGGAGTTTTGCGTTTCTTAATCAGGAAAAAAAAGTAGAGGTGAGATGATTATGACA
>Ga0326728_10023534_pt1 | contig 11270 bp, 11 predicted proteins | sample MB3enrmetagenome_FD_207602 | JGI IMG/M metagenome (GOLD analysis project Ga0326728, IMG submission 207602) | Lab enriched peat soil microbial communities from McLean, Ithaca, NY, United States - MB31MN | ecosystem: Environmental > Terrestrial > Soil > Wetlands > Peat | place: USA: New York... | reverse complement strand
AGAAGAGGAGGACAAAGTCAGGAAACTCTTTCACAAATACATCCGGTCAACCTGGCAAAATTAGTTTGTGAAGTGATTACAGGAGGTTGCTGGTTATTGGGGGAAGGAACTCAGGAAACTCAAGGAAAATTTCGTGACAATTTACCTGACACAAGTTGTCATGTGTAAGATCGGCTTTACCGGTACCGACTGCTCACAGACCCCAGCACGTCGTTACCTGCGTCTCTTTCGACGGGCCAACGTAGATCGCCTGCTGGGGACAGTCGATCTCACAAACGGCACAAAGAGTACAGTCTTCGGGATAGCGTATCGCCGCCTTAAGGCGATCCTCGTCCATCCTGATCACATCCATGGGGCAGCTATCCGTGCATATCCCACAGCCGGTACACAGATCTTCGTCAATACGTTCTATGGACATGATGGGTCCTCCCCCGGTTGACTGCAGGTTTTGTGGCGTGTTTCAGCGGTCGTCCCCTGAATGGCGGTCCTCAGCGGGAAACTTCCTCGGATACCTCGCTCCATAGGCCAGTGCCGGGTCGGGTAGCCATTCCTTCGGAAGAGGTTCCCTCATGATCTCCATTTCTCCCCCCATATTCCTGATCAACACATCCGCGAACCAATTGGCGTCGTCTCTCCGCGGGTAGTCCTCTCTATAGTGGCTGCCTCTGCTCTCGGTGCGGAAGATGGCGCTTTTCAGGATCATCTCCATGCTGAGGATCCTGTTTCTGGTCTCGTGGGCAAGCCGAAGCTCGTGGGCATCCCTGGCAATCAGCTTCGGGGCGACGTGGCTCTTCAGGAACTGGATCATGGTCAGAGCCGCGGCCATGCGCTCCCCATGCTTCACCAGTAGGACGTAGTACGGCATCATGAGGTTGTAGAGCTGCTGTTCTGCCCACTCGGGTGAGAATCCTCCTGTCCGTTCCCTGGGTGCATACATGGCCTCTTTAAGCTCGGGCAGTTCTTTCCCATCGGAGGGGATTCTTCTCATCCTAGAGGCGAACTGCGCGGCAGCCCTTCCGGCCCTTGCACCGGTAACCGACGCGTTGCGCAAGGCAAATCCGAAAGCAGGGTAGGCAGCCCCTATTGCCTTCGACTGGTACACGTCGCCGGCCCCATAAAGGCCGGGAAGATCCGTTGCGCAGTCCGTGCCCGTGGATGAAATCCCAGTGCCGCCGCCGAAGATGGAGTGCCCTGGAGCGCTTTCAAGCCGCAACACCCCGGTGAAGAGGCCCCCTTTGGTCAGGTCTATGCCAACCCGTTCGAGGCGGAATTCGGTTTTTGAATCCTTGATGTCCCGAAGGGTTGCCTCCAGGTCTTCCGGCCTCGCCCCATCCAGGTTCCAGCATATCGGTCCCCGGCCTTCATGTATGGTATTCGCCGCAACGATTCTGTTCGTCTCGTAGCCCTCGGCGTCGACATAGCTGTTGGTGAAAGAGATGGCAGGGCCGTAGGAAACCCAACCGGGGTACTTGGCGGGTATCGTATTGAATGTTTTTCCTCGAAGGTCCACCCGCGTATCCTCGTTCTTTTGGGCGGCGAAGCCGGTGGCGCCCGTGTTGGCGAACTCCTTGCCCCCGATCCTTGCACCGCGCCGGTAGGCCATTGATTCACCGTCGTACGAGAGAAAGCCGACGGGTCCCATTGCCCCTGGGACATTTCTGAACGTTCCGTTTCCTGTACTCATGACGACAGCCTTCGCCGAGAACTCGCAGAAATCGCCTGTTCTTGTTTGGAATCCGACGGCCCCGGACACTCTACCTTCCCGGGTGAGCAGGTCGGTGATCATGATATGGTCGATGATCGTGACCCGGACCTTTACGGCTTGCCGTCTCATTGCCGGCAGGAATGTCCATCCCCGTCCGAGAAAACAGCATTCGAGAGGCCCGAAGCCCACAGGCCGGCGGAACCGGAGCACCGATCCGTCCGTTGCCTCTTTGGGCGTGATGCCCCAGGCAAGGAAGTCTTTGTAGCGGTCGAGTGATTCCCGTAGAGTGATCTCTGTCCACTCCGGGTTGTTAAGATATTCCCCCACTGTGGTGGCTTGGGTCATCCATGCCTTCAGGTCATGGCCCCATGCGGGGTTGAAGACCGAATAATCCCCTTCCGCAAAGGCCGTCGATCCCGACCTGCTCACATAGTTCTTATCGACGAGAATCACATCGACACCCTGTTCCCTCGCCTTGATGGCAGCGAAGAGACCGGCCATGCCCCCGCCAATGATCAGGACATCCGTTTCAATCCGACTTTCGAGTGGCACGAGAACCTCCTTCTTTAGAACCTACGCCAAGCGGTTCATTAGAAGCAGCGAATTATGAAACGGGCGAAGAACCTTTTTCACCGTCCAATTATCAATCTCACCATCCTGCCGTTCTTGGACTTCGCCGTCTTCGGATCGTGAAGCCTAAAGGCGGGCAATATGAATACGTTTCATCTTATCATCCGGCGTCATATTATACACCACCCAGTTCGTCATGATCGTAGTATCACCTCTCTTCGAGGGTCGCACTGACATATCGGATAGGTCCCGAAAGGCGTAATCGATGCCCCGGCCCATTCGCTGTTGCTTGTGTCACAGGTAATGATTAGGCTTACTTGTAGCATATCAATAAAAGGGGCTGCCATGGAGAGATCAACAGTAATGACGAGCATGTTTCTCCTCGTTGCACTCTTCTTGGTAAGCGTTGCAACAGCCCGGGAAACGGGGAAAATGGAGACGGCGACGGGTGTTGTCACCTTTTGTTGACCCGCAAGCGACGGCAATCACCATTTCCTGGAATGTCGGCAAAGAGGCATTGGATGTAGGGACAATCGTGGACAATGGCACGCTGATCAAAGTAGGAGGAAAGAGCGCAACCCTGCAGGACGTCAAGGTCGGGGACGCTGTCACGATCCGATACCTGAAGTCCGACAACCTTTACGCAAAGGAGATCACAAAGAAATAGGTCCCCGCTGCTTGTTGCCCGGGAACTCGCAAGCATCTGGTGTAACAGGCAGACGAGCTCCCGCACGAAGGCATGCCGGAAAAGGAGGGCGCTCGCCGAATATTACTGAGAAGCCTCCCTGCATGCCGATACGAAAATACCGTGGCAGGTATGCATTGGTTCGATCCCGACCCGGTGAGAGACAACCCGGAACAAACGCTCGGTGAGCAAGGAGGATATCATGAGCAAACTGCGGTGGGGACTGATTCTGCTCTTCGTGTCAATGCTTCCGTGGCCGGCTCTTGCCGGAGTCCCGCTCGATACGGTGAAAGCACATGCCAACACCGTGCTGGACATACTGCGTGATCCCAAGCTTCAGGGAGAAGCGGGCAAAAAGATAAAGGAACAAAGAATCGAGGCTGCGGCCGATGACCTGTTCGACTTTGTGGAGCTTTCCAAAAGGACCCTGGGGCTGAACTGGAACAAACTGACCTTGGAGCAGCGCAAGGAATTCGTCCAGCTTTTCAGGGCCATTCTCAGCAATGCGTATGTCGATAAGGTTGCGTCCTACACCAACGAACAGGTGAACTTCACAAAGGAGGCACCCCTCACAGAAACGACGGTGGAGGTTCAGAGCGTAGTCGTCTCAAAGAGCGGCCAAGTGCTCATCACCTACAGGGTCATCAAGGAAGAGGGCGGTTGGAAGGTATACGATGTGGTGATCGAGGGCGTCAGCCTGGTCAGCAATTACCGCACCCAGTTCCGGGAGATTCTTGCAAACAATCCGCCTGAGAAGCTGCTTGACATCCTGCGTAAGAAGCAAGCCGGGAAATAGGATGGGCAACACAAGGTTGGGGCGCGGCTCATCTGCGAGCAAGGAGAATGACCGTGAAGGGTGTCGCAGTTCTTTGTTTGCTCTGTTTTCTCACGGCCTGTGCGGCAGGTCCGGTGCAGGTCGCCAGGAACGAGACGGAGGGACTCAAGGCAGGGTATCATGACCCCGAGTTGACGGCACGTTCCGAAAAACGCTGAGGCTTGCTCAGGAGCATCTACGCAAGATATCGGCTGAAGAATGTGGGCCTCGCCAAGGACGGTCTTGGCTTCACGTCCTTGACCGACAATGGCGGTAAGAAGCTCTACTACCTCACGGTTCAGATCCGTCCGGAAGACATCAATTTCGATCAAGACAAAACTACAGGAGAGAGTAGGCTGCAGCTCATCCTCGAGCAATACTTCGAACAGAACCTGAGGACTGTAAGTAAGGAAGACGTGGCGTACGACGATATTGACGGGCTCGCCTTCGGTGTGACGTGGCCCGTTCGCGATTTCTCTCAGTGTGATACGGCGGGCGGAATTGTGGAATACGTGCTCGCGTATATCGAAAAAAAACGACTTCTTCTCCATTTTGGACGGCAGCAACACGGCTTCCAGCGTCTTGAGCAACTCCGAGGTCATCACAAGCCATGATGTGACTCAACCGGAGAAGATTAAGCTCAACTACGAGTGAGACTAAAGAGACATATTGGCCGTCACGATCCCGTGAAGGTCCACGTGCTGCGAGGATCCCCGTTCATAGGTAAGCCGGGCTGCTGCTTCACCGTGCCCCGGTGAACCCGGTGAGCCGCAACACAAGATAACGAGGATCGCACTATCGAGGTTGCAGAACCGAGATTCAGGGAATATATCCAAAAAAAAGGGGGCAGTGGGAATAAGCGCTCGAAGCGGTGAGAAGCGTTTCCGGGAAAGTATTGGAAATGGTGCGAAATCCCTAGAAAAGATCTCGCAAGCAACCCGTTTCACCATCATACAAACTAAAGAGGAGCACACGTTATGAACAAGAGAAGCGTCCTTATAGGCTACTTGGTTCTAATTATGCTCGTCGCCGCCTTTGCGGTCTGTGCGCCGTCACGGGCGGGGGAAGGTGTGGGTAAGTACGTGGACGATTCGGTTATTACCACCAAGGTAAAAGCCCTCCTTGCTGAAGATAGTGTTCTCAAAGCCTTCGAGATCAGCGTCAAGACTTACAAGGGCACGGTCCAACTGAGCGGCTTCGTAAATTCTAAAGACGTAGTCAAGAAGGCGGGCAAGATAGCAAGGAGTGTCAAGGGAGTTACCTCCGTAAAGAACGACCTGATCGTAAAATAGGCGCTCCTTGTCCTTGCCGCGGCCGGCCATTGTCGCATGCTTCGCATGCCGGCTTGGCGAAAGAGTACGGCTGCTCCGAAGAGAAGGCCGAACAGAAGTAGGAGCAGTTTATGCCCGGCTATGGCGAGGCCGTGCCTGCCTTTGCCATTCCTGGTCCACAATCTCGCACCGAGGTGACTAAGTGCAAAGGACGGTCTGCTGCCTGCTTGTCCTATTATTGCCGTTTCTCTGTCCCCTGCTCCCCATCACTAGTCACGCCGGGGAGCAAGGCTTAACTGTCGGCTACGGTTTTGCCGAGCTGAACAGCCATGTGGCCGGGGGCGAGGTCGAGGGAGGGAAAAACTACGATTTCTTCCAGGTCACGTATATTTATGAAATCCCCCATTGGAAGAAGGTATCCTTCGTCGTGGAACCATTTGCCGCCTGCATCAATCGGCCTGAGTCGGGTGTCGATGGGGGCTTAGACCTCCACTTTAGGTGGTATCCGCTCAACCAAGAGCGAAGCGGCCTATTCGTTAACCTCGGCGCGGGCGTCTCCTACACTTCCATCGCTTTCCAGGAACAGGGCACTCATTTTCTGGGGGTCCTTCTGGGTGGCATCGGCTATAGATATGAGAGGTTCTTCATCGAGGACCGCTTCAGGCACTATTCGAATGGCCACTCTGCCTATCCCAACCGCTCGGTGAATGCGGATATCGTCAGTGTGGGCATGTACTTTTGACACTCCGGAAGAACCGGTTGTTTCTTTCGACGGCCTTGAAGGCCCGTCCAGGTCAAGAGTACGTCAGCAGGAGCGCCACTGGCCGCAGCTCCTAAGGGCGCGCCGTTCACTCCTCATGCAGACGCCACGGCACGCCCTCTTTCCTGGGCTCGTCTTAGGAACCAGTACTTTGTCCCCTGCTCGTTCCACGCGGAAGGCCCTGCGCAAGGAAACCCACAATAACCTCCTACACCCGGACCGCCACACCCATGGGTGATAGGGAGAACAGCTATTTCACGATCAGGTTGTTCGCTACGGACGTAACTCCTTTGACGTTCCTGGCGATTTCACCTGCTCTCCTGACAGACTCTTTAGAGTCGACGAAGCCGCTCAGCTGGACCCTGCCCTTGAAGGTCTCGACACTGATCTGGAAGGACTTGAGGAAATTGTCTTCCGCGAGCAGGGCTTTTACCTTGGTCGTGATGGTTGAGTCGTCCACGTATTCGCCCGTGCTTTCGTGCGTGCGTGTCGACGCACAGGCTGCAAAGGTGACAACGAGCATAAGAAGGACCAGGTAACCGATAAGGACGTTTCTTTTCTTCATAACGTTCACTCCTTTTTGTTTGTCTGATAATGAGACGGTTGTTTACTGAAGTCCTATCTCATAGATGGGTATTACGCACAAGATCTGCCGGGCCGGCCGCTCACCTCCTTTCGAGACGCCTCACCTTCTTGAGGCGTGGTGCTACAAGAATTCTAAGTCGCGAAAAGAAGCCCGGCAGGGTTCACGCTATCTGGGATTTGCGATGCTTCGACTGACGTATGGTCTCCTCATGGAGAACGGACTTGACAGGGATGTCCGGAAACAGTGAGAATGGATGAGGGCGGGCACCCTACTATCGGGTTCAGGGGCTAAAAGAACATCTCCCTGCGAATGTGGGGAAACGTAACTCCGGAAGCGGGGGCTGTCCTGGCAGGACTGTTCTCGCGCATACAAGGGGGGGATATGGCGTCAGGTGAGAAAAGGGAACCAGAGAACAATGTGATGGATAAGCTGCGCTTGTTCTTCAATCCTCGGACTGGACAAGGCAAGAAGGACGGCCTGCCGCCCAAGGCACACTTCAGCATCTGGTATTTTCTGATTATGATGATCCTGATCCTCGCCTTGCAGCAGTACTTCCTTTCCCCAAAAGTCGAGAGCATACCGTACAGCCAGTTCAAACAGGAGGTGGCCCAGGGCAGCGTCGATAAACTGACCATCGGCCCGGACAATATCACGGGAACGTTGAAAGCAAAAGAGGGGAAGTCCGCTCAACAGTTCATCACGGACCGGGTGGACGATCCCGGTCTCGTGAAAGAGCTGGATGACCACAAGGTCGACTATTCGGGACGCCACGAGAGCAAATTGCTGGGCAGTCTTTTCTCGTGGATCCTTCCAATCGGCATCATGATCCTGATCTGGCGGTTCGCCATGAGAAAGATGGGTCCGGGCGCCGGGGTCATGTCTTTCGCCAAGAGCAAAGCCAGGGTCTTCGCGCAGAATGAGACCAACGTCGACTTCTCTGATGTGGAGGGCATCGATGAGGCCAAGGCAGAGCTCCAGGAAGTCGTGGAGTTCTTGAGAAGCCCGGAGAAATTCCAGAGACTGGGAGGGAGGATTCCGAAAGGGGTCCTCATAGTCGGCGCGCCGGGTACGGGCAAGACTCTTCTCGCAAAAGCCGTGGCCGGGGAGGCAAAGGTGCCCTTCTTCAGCATCAGCGGATCCGAATTCGTGGAAATGTTCGTCGGCGTGGGGGCATCCCGGGTGCGCGACCTCTTCTCCCAGGCGAAGGGCCAGGCGCCGTGCATCATCTTCATCGACGAGCTGGACGCGTTGGGAAAGGCCCGGGGTATCAACGTCATGGGCGGGAATGATGAACGGGAGCAGACGCTCAACCAGCTTCTGGTCGAAATGGACGGGTTTGAATCGAACACAGGGGTCATCATCATGGCTGCCACGAACCGGCCGGAGATCCTGGACCCGGCCCTGCTGCGGCCGGGGAGGTTCGACCGGCAGGTTGTGGTCGACCGTCCTGATATCAACGGACGGGAAGGCATCCTGAAAGTCCATTCTCGCCATGTGCTTTTGGGCCCGGACGTCGATCTCCGCAAGATCGCGGCCCTCACCCCGGGGTTTGTGGGAGCTGACCTTGCCAATCTCGTCAACGAGGCAGCCCTGCTCGCCGCCAGGAAGAACAAGGATGCAGTGGGCCCCCCCGAGTTCGAGGAGGCCATCGACCGGGTGGTGGGAGGCCTGGAGAAGAAGAACAGGGTGATGAACGTAGAGGAGAAAGAGATCGTGGCCTTTCACGAGGCGGGTCATGCGATCACGGCCGAATCGGTGAAGTATGCAGACCCTGTGAACAAGATCTCCATCATCCCCCGCGGTGTTGCTGCCCTTGGGTATACCCAGCAGCGGCCCACAGAGGACCGTTACCTCATGACGCGCCCTGCCCTCCTCGATCAGCTTGCGGTCCTCCTCGGCGGCAGGGTTGCGGAAGAGCTGGTCTTCGGCGATATCTCTACCGGGGCCCAGAATGACCTCCAGCGGGCAACGGACATCGCCCACGCCATGGTCGCCGAGTACGGCATGAGCGATCTCTTGGGACCGGTCACTTACGAGCGCCCCCGCCAGCCCATGTTCCTCCCGGAAAGTTACTCCCCCGGCAAGGCCTACAGCGAGACAAAGGCGACCCAGATCGATGAGGAGATCTCCCGGGTGATGGCCGAGGCTCACGAAAGGGTGCGGAAGATCCTTTCGGAGCGCAGGAAGGTGCTGGACGAGCTGGCCCATCTCCTTACCGAAGTAGAGATGGTGCAGGGCGAGGAGCTGAGAAAGATGCTGTCGGCACATGGATACGATAAGGCCGCGAAGGGGGCAGCATAGGCGGAGACCCTGCTTCGAATCGGGCGGATGTCCGGTACGGTCTTTGAGTAGGCGGAAGGGTTCTTCGGGGATATTACCGGACAAAAGACGAGGGCGCGGCTCCTTTCGGAAGCCTGGTCTCAAGACCCTCTGGTCGTGATCTTCTTGGCGCCGCGTGCCTTCCGACAAAGGCAGTGCCGATAAGCACCCTTCCACGAGACCATCGTCCGCGGTCTTCGTGGAAGGGGCCTTCATCGTCGGAAGCCATGTCCGGAAAGCGAAAGAAGCTACAGCACCTCCACGACATCGCACACGTTGAGCTCGATCATCTTGACGCTCGCGAGTATCCGGTCTACGTTCCTCCTGACAGCCTCAATCCCTTGTCCCAGCTCTCTTATCTCCTCTGCCGTCCTGTGAATCTCTCTTATCTTCGCGTCCATCCCTTTGAGGTCGTACTCTCTGTCCATGGTCTCTCCCCCTTCCTTAGTGCTTCCTCATGTCCTTGAACCTCTTTGCCTTCACCTCGTATCTCGGGAGGCTTCCCGCAGGACAGACCTCGATCTTGTAGCCCAGGTTCGTCTTTACCCGAAGCTCGTCCTTGAGGCGCACAAGGATAGACTCTTTCCGGTCTTCCATACCCGGTTTGATCTCAATTTTCAGCGCGATGTCATCTATATCGCCCTTCTTCGTGACGATGACCTCGTACTCGTCGCTCAGCTCGTCGAAGCTCCGTACGACTTCTTCGATTGCCGTGGGGGCAAGGAGCACGCCTTTCACTTTGGTGATGTCGTCGGCCCTGCCTACCACCCCGCCGTCGATGATCCGGAACGTCCTTCCGCACTCGCATGAATAGTCCGCCCAACGGATCACGTCCTTCGAATCAAACCTGATGCACGGCTTTCCGATCCTGTCGAAGGCGGTTATCACCATCTTGCCGTTCCTGCCCGGCTCCTCGATGATCTCGCCTGTCTCCGTGTCCTCTATCTCGACGAGGAAGAACGCTTCATTGACGTGGAGCCCCCGCTGGAACACGCACGAGTAGCTCCATGCGCCTATCTCGGTCGCCCCGATGTGGTCATAGACCTTCGCTCCCCAGGCTTCCTCGATGCGCTGCTTCGTCGTGGGTATGCTCGCCCCCGGTTCGCCGGCGCAGGTGATCCTTTGGATCCCGATCCCTTTCGGATCGATGCCTATCCTGTGTGCCGTGTCTGCCATGCCGAGGACATAGGTCGGGGTCGCTCCGAAGGCCGTGCATCTCAATTCCTTCATCTTCATGATTCTCGCTTCCGTATCGAGAACTCCTCCCGGCACCACCTCACACCCAACCTTTTCCGCGCCGTAGTGGCAGGCCCAGAAGGCGACGAAAATGTTGTAGCCGAAAGGGAGGAAAAGGCGGTCCGTTTCCCTGTAGCCCTGGGCGTACAGGATGTACGCCCAGCACTCGGCCCACCATTCCCAATCCTGCCACGTATCCGCCTGGTAGACCGGCGTGCCCGTCGTTCCGCTCGTCTGGCGGAATTCCGTCACCTCGGAGAGAGGCACCGCCAGGATGTCACCATAGGGAAAAGGGGCTCTGCTCTGGACATCCCTGAGCATGCCTTTGTCGATTTTCGGCACTCTTCGGATGTCATCGAGCGTCCTGATGTCTCCCGGCTCGATACCGGCTGCTCGATAGAGGTTTCTGTAGAAGGGAGAATTCTTATAGGCCCATTCCATGATGCGTTTGAATTTTCTTAGCTGAAGCTCGCGGAGCTTTTCCCGGGGAAGCGTTTCGATAACCTGGTTCCAATAGATACTCGAGTTCACCATGTCGCTCTCTCCTCTTAAACGTGGGTCTGTTCGGACCGGCTATGTCTTTCTTACCCGGCCGTCGATCTTGAACCCTAATATTCGAAGGAGGGTCGACTCAGTCGCTCTCTGTAGAGCGTACTTTGGTGCATCTCAAAAAAGGTTTTCGACCCTTCCCTTCGCGCCGCGACCATTCTTTCTCTTGAACTAAAGAAACTCACAAGAAACCTTTCGAAAACGATACTAAAAGACGGTTGCGCTCAATCTAGACTACGGCACAGCCTGAGGACCGGTCGCCGGAAGGCGAACAAAGAGCGCCTATCGCGGCCGGTCGCCCTCATCGTAGGGCGCTCAAGGCTTTTGAAACCGCGTCTGCCACGATGCGCGCAAACTCAGGGCTGTTTATGTCAGTAGCGACCTCGATCACCTCTATTTCCGGGTCCATCTGACCCTTGAGTGATTCCGTGAAAGCACGATCGGCTGCCGGGTCATAGAGCTCGCCTCCCGCAACGCTCAAGGCCGAGAACCCTTCGAGGGGAATAACCACCTTGACCCTGGTCTTGAGGATGTATCGGTTGAGCCTTTCCGAAACAGCCGACGCTATCTGCCTCATCTCCTCTATGCTCGTTCTTGCCTGAACCCGGAAGGCATCCTGCACGTGAAGCTTTCGCTCTCCGAGTTTCCTCGAGACCCAGAGGGGATCACCCTTGTCCCTCCTCTCGAGAGGACCGCAGCTCACCATATCGAAACCGCCGGGGCAGAGGATGTATGGGATGGGCTGATCGGCGGCGATGTCGAGCCGGTCGGGTCC
>Ga0326728_10023533_pt1 | contig 11270 bp, 10 predicted proteins | sample MB3enrmetagenome_FD_207602 | JGI IMG/M metagenome (GOLD analysis project Ga0326728, IMG submission 207602) | Lab enriched peat soil microbial communities from McLean, Ithaca, NY, United States - MB31MN | ecosystem: Environmental > Terrestrial > Soil > Wetlands > Peat | place: USA: New York... | reverse complement strand
TACGTCGGGCCGGTGGACGGTCACAACCTCAATCACCTCATCGTCAACCTCGGGAACATCAAGAAGCTCAAAGGGCCGATCCTGGTGCACGTGGTTACCAAGAAGGGCAAGGGATACGAGCCCGCCGAAAAGGATCCCGCGCGATTTCACGGTATCTCCCGGTTTGACGTGGCAACGGGGAAAGCTCTCCACAACGGGAGGCCGACCTTTACCGATATTTTCGGTCGAACCCTCGTAGACCTTGCGAAAACGGACGAGAGGATCGTCGCCGTCACGGCTGCCATGGGGCTAGGCACCGGCCTCGAGGAGTTCTCAATGCGCTTCCCCGGAAGGTTCTACGACATAGGCATTGCCGAGGGCCACGGGGTCACCTTCGCAGCCGCCCTTGCCATGGAGGGCTACAAGCCCTTTGTGGCCATGTACTCCACATTCCTCCAGCGCGGCTTCGATCAGATCATCGAAGACGTCTGTCTTCAGGAACTGCCCGTGGTCTTCGCCATAGACCGGAGCGGCCTCGTCGGCCAGGACGGCCCCACCCATCACGGGAGCTTTGACATCTCCTACCTGCGCCACATTCCCAACATGGTCGTCACAAGCCCCAAGGACGAAAACGAGCTGAGGCACCTCCTCTATTCGGCAGCCCTTTACGGGAAGACCATGTCGATACGCTATCCCAGAGGGGAGACGCTCGGGGTCCCCCCGGACGGAGAGTTCCGGGAGATTCCCCTGGGAACGTGGGAGGCTTTGCGGGACGGCTCCGACGTATGCCTCATCGGCTGCGGTCCCGTGGTTTACGCATGCCTCGACGCCGCCTCCGAGCTTGAAAAGGAAGATGGCATCAGGTGCGCCGTCGTCAACGGACGCTTTGTCAAGCCCATGGACAGGGAAATGCTCGTCGATTTCGCCGGCCACACAGAGCGGCTCATGACGTTTGAGGAGAACACCATTATCGGCGGATTCGGAAGCGGCGTTATGGAAGTCCTCTCCGAGGAGGGAATTATGAGGCCCATCAGGAGGGTAGGCTTGCCCGACCGATTCCTCGGCCATTCGCCTCAGAGTCTTCTTAGGCAAGAAACGGGCCTCGACAAGGACGGGATAAAGAGGACCGTGAGACAGTGGCTAAGTTCAGAATAGACGTCCTCCTTGCCCGTAAGGGCCTCGTCGAATCAAGAGAAAAGGCGAAAATTCTGGTGATGGCGGGTACCGTCTACCTCGGCGGCGAAAGGGTCTCACGTCCGGACAAGGTTGTCGACGAGGACGCGCCCGTCGAGGTGAGGAAGAATCCCCTTGCCTACGTGGGGTTCGGGGGGGTAAAGCTCGAGCGGGCGATCAGGGAATTCGCCATAGACTTAAGGGGCGGGATTGCGCTCGATATAGGCTCTTCCACGGGCGGCTTTGTCGACTGCCTCCTCCGGTCAGGGGCATCGAAGGTCTACGCAATCGACGTCGGCACCCATCAACTCCACGAGAAGCTGAGGGCCGACGATAGGGTGGTGGTGCTCGAGCGCATGAACGCCCGCCTCCTCACGCCTGATGACATAGGGGAAAAGGCGGATATCATCACCGTCGACGTCTCATTTATCTCCCTCAAGAAGATCATTCCCGCGGCCGTCCCAATGCTTGCGCCGAAAGGCCTCCTCATCACCCTCGTGAAGCCGCAGTTCGAGGTGGGCAGGTATCAGGTAGGCAAGGGCGGGATCGTCAGGGATGGGGAGCGAATAAAGGCAGTCCTCGATGACATGAGACGCTTCGGCGAAGGCTTGGGCCTGCGGGCCGCCAATGTTGCCGAAGCGCCCCGCGAAAGGGAGAGAAAGAACAGGGAGTATTTCATCCTATGGGAACGGTAAAAGTGCCGCCCCCAGTCAAATTTTTTGCGAGCATTATCTTCAACGATTCGGGTATACTCTCGGAAGTAGAGACGGAGATGGCGGGATGCATCGGCCCCATCGAGGAGAGCACGGATTTTATGCCCTTTTCCCAATCGAACTATTACGCTCCCGAGATGGGAGCAGGGCTCATGCGCCGCTTCCTCCTCTTCGGCCCCCTTCTCGAACGGGACAGATTGGCAGAGATAAAGGCGGCGACCAACGTGATCGAGCAGGCTCACGCCTCGAAGGGCAAGAGGTCGGTGAACATAGATCCCGGCTATATCGCGCGCGAGCAGATGGTCCTCGGGACGACAAAAGCATTTTCCCACAGAATATACCAGGGACAGGGTATCTTCGCAGACCTTACCCTCATCTATGAGAACGGGACCTATCGCAGCCTGCCGTGGACCTACCCCGACTACGGGGGCAAAGAATTGATCTCTCTTCTGAACGGATGGAGGGAAAAGTACAAGAGGACGCTGCGATGCTAAAAAGCATGACGGGTTTTTCGAAAGTGGAGATGGACAACGGCGAGGGTAAGTGCTATGGGGAGGCGAGGTCCCTCAACAGCCGCTATCTGGAGGTTTCCCTGAAGCTGCCCCGGAACGCTTCGGGCTATGAGTCGCGGCTGCGGGAGACGGCAAAACGGGTAATAAAGAGGGGCCGCCTCGACGTGACCATCAAATGGGACAAGGGTGATGAATATGGCGTGGTGCCGAAGGCAAACGAGGAGGCCATCCGGTGGTATGTCGATCTGGCCGAACACCTGAAGCGTTCGTATAGCCTTGAGGGTGCCCTCACGGTGAGCGATGTCATGACGTTCAAGGATATTCTCGTATACGAGGAGAAGGTCCTCCCCGAAGAGATCCTCTTCTCCTGTTTCGAGACCCTCCTGACGAAACTGAATGAAGAGCGGCAAAGGGAAGGAGGCCTCATAAGAGAGAACCTGGTGCAGAGGCTCGAACAGATACGGGAGAACGTGGAACAGGTAGAAGAACGGTGGCCCGAGGCCATCAAGAACCATGAGGAGGCACTCCGCCAAAGAATCCTTGAGATAAGCAGCTCGGTCGCGGATGAGGCGAAGGTGCTTCAGGAGATGGGCTTCTACATGGAGAGGCTCGATATAGCGGAGGAGATTTCCAGGCTGAAGGGGCACGTCCAGCATTTCGGCGACACCCTCGACTCGACCGAGGAAGTCGGCAGGAAGCTCGATTTCATCATCCAGGAAATGGTGAGAGAAACGAACACGATAGCGAGCAAATCGAACGACCTCTTTATCAGCGAGAGGGCGATCCAGATCAAGGTGGAGATCGAGAAAATGAGGGAGCAGGCTCAGAATGTCGAGTAAGACTGGGCGCCTGTTCGTAGTGTCGGGACCGTCGGGAACAGGAAAGAGCAGCCTCATCGAGCGTTTCCTCATGGAAGATAAGCAGGTGCGCTTCTCCGTCTCGTACACGACCCGGCAAAGGCGGCCCCACGAGGTCGACGGGCGGGATTATTACTTTGTGGACCAAGAGACCTTCCAGGGGATGATCGAGGCCGGAAGCCTCCTCGAGTGGGAGAACGTGCATGGCTACTTTTACGGGACCCCCGAGGCGGAAGTCTCCGAGCCCCTCTCCAAGGGTGTTGACGTCCTTCTCGACATCGACGTGAAGGGTGCCCTCAGGGTAAAGGAAAAATGCGCACACGCCGTGCTTATCTTCGTCGATACCCCGTCCGTGGACGAGCTGGTGAGGAGGCTTTCCCAGCGCGGCGAGAAGGAGATAGAGAAGCGGATGGAGCGCGTGAGGGAGGAGGTCTCAAAGAAGGGCCTCTTTACTTATGTCGTCATAAATGATAACCTCAATAGGGCGTACGGGGAGTTTAAGTCGATTGTCACCGAAATGAGGAGGCGGCAGGATGGCTAGAATAACGGTGGAAGACTGCATGGATAAGGTAGAGAACCGCTTTGAACTCGTCCATCTTGCTGCCAAGAGATCGAAACAGCTGGTCAAAGGCTCCCGACCCGTGGTGAAGTCTGCGAACAGGGAGATAGTGACTTCCCTGAGGGAGATCGCGGCCGGTGAAGTCTATTTTGAGAAGAAGCACGAGCTCGAAGAAAAAGAGATCCCGTACCAGCTCTCCAACTTCGCGCCCTGATCCTGAAGATTCCTCTTTCGTCCACCCCACATTCTTTCACTAGCCGGAATCATGGTCGGCCTCCCGATTATGGCGCGCATAGGCCTCAAGCCTTAAGAGAACAGACCTCTTCCCCGCTTTTCGCAAAAATCCCCCCTTTCGTCCGGGATTTGGACCTTTTTCTTGACATTAGGTGATACAGAGTATAACATATGAAAATAGGCTTAACAAAGTAAAGCGCTTCGCCCATACACCGTGAAACCCTCGGTGCAATGGTTATGACCACCGACTCGGGGAAAGGGCACAAATGCCGGCGTTGGTGGAATACCGGCCGGGGAAAAGGCAGGTGACGTATGACTGAGGAGGAATTCTTCTCAAGGATGGCACAGGCGCAAACCACGGGTGGCCTCTCGAACCGGCCGGGCTACTACGAGGGGTACATAAGGGGTCTTCGCCGATTCTACCACGGACCCCATTTCGGTACCCTGAAGGAGCATGAGGAGTGGCTTGTTCTGGTTTATGACCGGGATCAGGCCAAGGCCGACCGAGGCAGGGGTTATCAACACGGTCTGCAGGGCATCAAGCCATTGGCGATGAGCCATTCACGGACTTAAAATGGGTCTGTGGGCTGACCTTCTTTGCCTATGATATCACGAAAAGAGGCAAGACTCCCTTCCCGTACTCCACGCGCTTCCGAATGGAGCTGCATGCCCATTGACGCGCCATCCATGACCAATGAAAAGGACTCCTTGCCGAAGGGGGAGCCGCGAAGGAAGATGAGACGGCTATTCCTCATCGTCCTCGCGGTCGCAGCGGCCGTGCTCATAGGATCCGCTGGATTGATGCCCTTGTGGGCTGAAGGCGACGAAGCCCTGGAGGCGGGGATCGATGCGTACGTTTATGCCTATCCCCTGGTCCTCATGGATGTGACGCGGCTTTACGTCGAGAGGGCGACGGGCGCGAAAAATAACACGTTCTTTCTCGGACGGGTACTGGCCGATCCTGGCTCGAAGGATCCGGACGATAACCTCCTGGCCTCGGGCGCCTGGCTCGACCTCTCAAGAGAGCCCGTGATCCTGCACATCCCCGATTTCGGCAGCCGCTACCGCCGCGTTCAAGTGATTGACGGCTGGACCCATATGCTCACTGTCCTGAGAACGGACAGTGAGGCGCGCGACTTTGCCCTCGTTGGCCCCCACTCGACGGGCGAGCTCCCTTCCGGCGTAACTGTCATCAACTCACCTACGGACATGGTTTTGATCCAGGTGCACAGCCGTTCGAGCGGCGAGATCGAGGATATTGCGGCAATTTGCTCATTGCTGGAGCTGATGAGCCTCAAGGAGCTCAGCTCAGACGGAGGACCAATCGATGTGCCACCCGTCATCGCCTGTCCGAGCGGGATGGCGATGAAGTCGCCTTCAGAGCAGATAGCGGAGATGAACGCAAAAACCTTCTTCACCTATTTCGCCGACCTCCTCTCTTCGAATCCTCCTTCCGCAGCCGATGCCGCCATGATGGCGAAGATAGCCTCCCTGGGAATTATTCCGGGCCCTCAATTCGACTTTGAGAGTCTCGATCCTGGGGTGAAAGACGTGCTCTCCCGGTCGGTCCGGCCCGCCCAGACGAGACTCCGGCAGCCGTCCCTGCCCCGGGCAATCACCGACGCGAGGCTGGACCCGAGCCCAGGTGCGTATTATCTGTCCAGGGCGCACAGCGCGATGGTCGACCTCGCGACGAATATCCCTGTCCCCGGGAACGGAGATGCCCCATCTCCCGCCGGCGGCTCCCCATCGGAAGAGACCATCGCACTCGGTAGCGGGATCCTCTTCAAGGCCGAGGGACACAGGAGAAACGAAACAGGGTTCGATATCAGAGATGATATAGCGCGGGGCCAGGAATTCCTAAAGGACAAGGCCGCTGGCTACTCTCAAGTACTTGAGGAGAAAAGGATTGCCTTCTTTGACGACAAAGGGAGAAGAAAAGAGAGGCTGGTCGTCAAGAGGGTAAAGAGGCCGAATTTCCTCCTCGCAGTGGAAGACTTGAAGGAAAGGACGATCAGGCAGGTGCTCATTACGAGCAGAGGGTGCGTCACAAGGGGCTTCCGTGTGACGAGAGCCCTAGATAATGGAGTCGCTTCGAGGTTCGAGGTGACGTACCCGGAGAACATGGCCATATTGGCCCTGCGAACAACGGTCCGTTCCGCCACCGACGACCTCAAGGAAGTCGTCTACACCCCCTACAGCCCGGAAATCGACACGCGGGAGATACGCAAAGCCGGCCTCGACTACCTGATGGAGAGGATCAAACTGGCCAGAAACGACTTAGCCGCAAAGAAGGTAAGGTTGGACGGATTCGCGGAGACCGGCGACACCACGCCCATCGAAGTCTCCCTCGTACTCTCGATTATCGAGCACATAGACCCGGGGAGATTCGAACGTCGCAAAGACAGTGAGGTAGCGCTCGTCCATGAGGTGCTCACCATAATCGGCGCGAACACAACGAGGGCCTACAGCTACAGCAAATCAAGGGCCGGAGCCATGGGTCTTTTCCAGCTCGTGCCCGACACGTATAGGAGGCTTCAGGAGAAATACCGGAGCGCCGGACTGACCAGGGATTTTGCCGTGGGCTGCAGCGACCATACGAACGCCGCCAAGGCTTCCCTGCTGCTTTTCAATTCGGACCTCGCAAACCTCCCGAGAAAATGGCTGCGGCCCGGAGGAAAAGATGGCCGGTCCGTCGGTATGTACTTGGCTGCGGCATACAATTGCGGCTCCAAGAGGGTCGGGAAATCCACCCGCGAATGCAAGGGCCAATGGACGTGCCGCCTGCCGGAGGAAACGAGAGTCTATCTCGAAAAATTTGCTGCCGTATGGAACCTGAGGAAGGTTCTCGACCAATAGGAGAATGGCAGGTCCCGAACGTGTCCGCGGCGACGACCTAAGATCAGCCGGTCTGTCGCCTCTCGCGTCCGCCCGCTTCTACTTCTTACCTTCCTGGGCAAGAGGTATCTGCACGGCGAAGGTCGTCCCGCACCCCGTCTTGCTTGTCAGGCCGATCTGGCCACCCATGGTCTCCACGAGCATCTTAACACAGTAGAGGCCGAGGCCTAGACCGAGGCCGCGTACCAACTCCCCATCAGCGTTGCTCAGCTGTATGAACCGCCCATACACGGCGCCCTGTTCTTCTTCAGGGATACCGGAGCCGTCATCGGAGACGACGATCATCGCATCCTCTTCCCCGCTTATGGTGATCTTCATACGTTTGCAACGATACTTCAGGGCATTGCTCACGAGGTTTTCCACGATAAGGGCGACCTTCCTCCTGTCATGAAAGAAAGGCGTCTTACCGTACTTGCCGGAGATTTCGACGGCGATGCCGACGTCTTCAAGGATTTGCCGGACGGTTTCCCGGTCGTCTGACGACTGGAGCCTCTCGGCCGCGCGTGTATCCGTCACTTCCAGGGCGTTCGCGAGCGACTCCTTGACCACGGCCTCGAAAAGGAAATGCTCCGTCTGAAAGATGTGTTCCTCTGAGCGGGCCACGTCGAGGATCTCCTCCAGAACGAACTGCGCCCTTTTCGTGTTCCTTGCGATGCGGCGAAGACAGTGCTCCTGCGATTCCGTCAAGGAGCCGTACCGGTCGGCTCTGCACAAGAGGCTGTTCGCCGTGGTAGCGACGACGGACAACGGCCCTCTGAGATCATGCACCATGAGGTCGTAAAGATAACCCTTTTGGTCCAACTCGCAATCTCCTTCTTTGCACAAAAACGTTTGAGGACACTACTACCCGAGAAGTGCGAGAGCGAAGCAGCCCGGGGAAATCCACGAGGACTCCCTGGCTCATCACCAATCATCGCCGCGCCTTGAGCACACAATGTGAGGCGCCCCGCTTCTATTTCTCGACCTGCGGGGGCCAAGCACAATATAGACAAGATGGCGGTCCCAGTCAAGCCCTACCGGGGCGCTCCCTGCTCTCTAGCTCTTACGGGTTCGGCCTCCTCCCTCTCCCTGTAGCCAGGCTCGTCAGAGGGCGCCCGAAAAGAGAGGGAGAAGGTGCTGCCACATGTTGTGCCGCACCCTTCGACCGACTGCACGTACGGACAGGAGGCGGCGTCCCCCGGGCAGAGGTCACCCTCGGTGGGCACGTGAGCGCACCGCTTGCTCGACATGGATACCTCGAAACCGTACCTCTTGGAGTAGACCTTCACTTTCAGCAGCTCAAGGCCCTTGCCGCCCGCGCCGAAATCATACGGCCTCTTCGAAGTGTAGAGATCGGTTTCAGTGGCATGAAAGAGGCCGTCAAAGATGTAGGGCTGATCCTGATCGCTGATGCCGACACCCGTATCGACGACATGCACCCACGCCTTCCCGGCCCGTTCCTCGAGCCGCACGCAAATGCGTCCTCCGTCGGGCGTGGCCTCGATCGCGTTCTTGAGAAGGGCCTCGAGGACTTCCCGGAGTATCGCCTGGTTCATGGAGATGTAGAGGGCCTTTTCCCCTCCCTCGATGACGATGGGAACGTCCCTCTTGCCGGCCTGGCGGCGTACTCTCTCGACAGTCGACTCGACGAAGGGGAGAAGCTCTATGAGCCTAAACCTGCCGCGGCTGCCCGACATGTGGCGGCCTACCCACTGCCTTACCTCCCTCATGTGGGCGCGCATCTCGTCCGGCACTTCGGCGAGGCTTTCCATCCTCTGCACCAGCCGGTCCATCTCATCCATGAGACCGCTCGCTTCGAGATCATGGGAAGCCCTGAGGATCTCGCCAGCCTCGTCGGCTATCTCGAAAAGGCGGCTCACATTCCTCTCGAGCATGTCGAGGAACTTTCCTGTGCCGTCCGTTTCAGGCATACCCTCAAGCTTCTGCCGGAGTAACCTCACATTCGCCTGAACGAGCGCGAGGGGTGTCCTCAACTCATGGGAGATGTGATCTACCGCTTTTGATTTAGCCCGGTTGAGACTCTCCAACTCGTTGCGCGACTCGATCAGGGCATCTTCGGCCCGCTTCCGATCTGTGATGTCCCTGAGGTAGACGAAGGAGACGGGTTTGCCTCCATAGGTCATGTTCGTTGCGGAGACTTCGATGTGGATAATCGCGCCGGTCCGCGTTATCCCCTTGAATTCGTAGCACAGCGGCGCAGGCTCTCCTTGTTGTCGCTGGTCGGAGATACTCAGGACCCGCTCCACGTCGTCCGGGTGGACATTAAAGACGACGGGCAGCCCTATGATCTCCTCGGGCTTCGAGTACTCGAACATCTCCACGAAGCGCGTGTTCACATAGACGTGCTTGCCGCCCTGGATAATAGCGATTCCGTCATTAGAATGCTCTACCGCGGTCCTATACCGCTCCTCACTCTCGCGCAGGGCAGCTTCGGCCTCCTTCCGCTTCGTGATGCTACGCATCGTCCCCTCGTGGTAGAGGGGAATGCCTGCGTCGTCGCGAACAAGCCTGACGCTGATGGAGATCCAGCCCACGCTCCCATCCGGGCGAAGCATACGGACTTCGAAGTTCTCCGCGTGACCGACCTTGCCCAGAATGCGCATCAGCTCCCGCCGCTGCTCCGGCTCTGCATAGAGCTGCGCTATGTCGGGCACCAGGGCCATCAGCTGTTCAGGCGAATCGAACCCATGTATGTGGGCGAAGGCAGGATTGGCGCTTAAGATCCGGCCGTTGACGTCGAGTTGGAAAATACCCTCGGTCGCGTTCTCGAAGATCTTCCTGTACTTCTCCTCCGTCTGCCGGAGGGCCGCCTCCATGAGCCTTGCCTCCGTGACGTCGTGCGCATAGACGGCGACGGCCCTGATTACCCGCTCTCCGTCAAACACGGGATGGAGCTTCAACTCAAAGAACTTTCCCTGCCGAAAGGTCTCCGATTGCCTAAGCGTGCCGGACCGCCAGACCTCATCCAGCATGGTTTTGTCCACGAGACCGGGCTCATCCGAGGGGGCGTCGAGGATGGATTTCCCCGCAAGCCGGCGGGAGCCCGCCGCGAACATTTGGGCGGCCGTCCTGTTCCCCTCGATGATGGTCCCCGATCCGTCCACGAGCAGAATGGGATCCTCAGTCGCGTTCAGGAGCGCTTGAAGGCGTGCAACCCGTCTGGTTCCGGAATGGAATTCCGACATGTTCCGTTATCGGGCCGGGAAGGTATTCGAGGAGGGGTTCCCTGCGGACATTCTTGCACCCCCTTGCGATGCCCCCATCTGTGAAGCAATGACGGTGCATCCCTGGGAAGGGAGCGCCCGAAGAGCGCACCCCCTCGAAACACGCCCCGGACCGCATCAGCGTATGAAGAGGATAGGAAAGCTTCTTTTCACTTGCAGCGCGTCCGGATCTGGAGAGGCTACTTCGCCTCGGAAATCTTCTTTTCGAATTCCTCCCAGAAAGCCGAATCAGGCTTCCGCCAGTACGGACCCCATCCCTTGGTAAAGACCCCTTCGACCTCCTTAAGGAGACGCTTCCAGGCAGGGCCGTATTCGTAAGTCAGGACGTCCTCGAGAAACGGGACCAATGCCCCGAGCCTCTCCTTGGGCAGGTATGCCCGGGCGCCCAATTCTATGGACTTCTTGAGGGCCTCCGGTGAGAAGGCGTGGGCCGTAAGCATTACGGTGGGGATTGGATAGGGGCGCGTGGTAGCCCGTTGGAGAAGGTCAAATCCCCTGACGCCCATGATATCGAGAATGACGAGGTCGTAGGTCCAGGACGCCAGAAGCTCGGAGGCCTTTTCATAGGACGTGGCCGTCTCGACGATGGCCTTGGGCGCAGCCGCCGCGATCTCCTCCTTCAACACCTCAAGCACATCGGGCTCATCATCTACAGCGAGAATTCTCTTATCGTTCAATACCGATTCCGACATATGTTCCTCCTTTACAGTCAACAGATAGAATAGGATTGCTGAAAAAACGATTCACGTAACCTACGAAACCGTACCTTTATCAGCTCGATTATTCACTCACCCTATGAAAAAGTCAACAAAAAAGGGACCAACTTCGCTTTTGATTCCTCAATCATGAAGGGCAACCTCTTCCCTCCCCAATCGAATAAGATAATCCTTGGGCGGGCCGGTGGCAACAATAGGACCCATGTTCCCCAAAACCGGCTGAAAACGGCGCAAGAAATGAGAGCTCCCCGGCTTATCCTCCGGAGCCTCCCTGCCGATAACTGTTTAGATGTCGCCTACCTCTAAGGAGAAATCCATGGCCCAAAGACGCTCCAGCCCGACTGTAATGGCAGTGGCCGCAAGAAAACCCGACGAAGAGAAAGGCGGGCCCTATCGCCAGTCGAT
>Ga0326728_10023531_pt1 | contig 11271 bp, 8 predicted proteins | sample MB3enrmetagenome_FD_207602 | JGI IMG/M metagenome (GOLD analysis project Ga0326728, IMG submission 207602) | Lab enriched peat soil microbial communities from McLean, Ithaca, NY, United States - MB31MN | ecosystem: Environmental > Terrestrial > Soil > Wetlands > Peat | place: USA: New York... | reverse complement strand
GGCGAGCATGTATTCTTCCTGCGGCTCCAGCATCGGGAACCGCTTGATTTCCGAGAGATAGCGCGAGAGGCCAGACTCTCCGGCGATGATAGGCAGGGCCGCGGCCATCGGGTTCTCCTCGGGGGCGCGAGCGGAAAGCCGGCGCTCCTGCGGCCGCTCGAAGCGCCGCGCTGCACAATATAGGTCGGGCGACCATGGCCGAAAGAGGGCGAAGCGCAAGAGTTCGCGCGCCATCGAGATGACAAATCGTTCATCTCGCGCCGCAATTCTTAATCGCCGCGGCGATCGTCCCCCTCTCGCAACGCCTTGACAAGCCGCGAGAAATCTTCCGGCGGGGCGCTTTCGAAGGAAAGCGTCCGGCCAGTGATCGGATGCTCGAAGCCCAGGCGGCCTGCGTGCAGCGCCTGGCGCCCCAGCGCCTCCAGGGCGAGGCGGGCCGGCGTCGACAATCGGCTCGCCTTGGTCTTGAAGCCGGCGCCATAGACCGAATCGCCGAGCAGCGGATGGCCAATGTGGGCCAGATGCACGCGGATCTGATGGGTGCGCCCCGTCTCCAGGCGGCAGGCGATCAGGGTCGCCGGTCCGAGCGCCTCTTCGAGCCGCCAATGGGTGACGGCTTCGCGCCCGCGCCCCGGCGCGACCACCGCCATCTTCTCGCGACGGCGCGGATCGCGCCCGATCGGCGCGTCGACGAGGCCAGCCTTTCCCTCGAACGCGCCCCAGGCCAGGGCGCGATATTCGCGCGTGAGCGAGCCGGCGCGCCCGTGGTCGGCGAACAGCGCCGCGAGCCCCTGATGGGCGGCGTCGCTCTTGGCGACGACGATCAGCCCGGAGGTGTCCTTGTCGAGGCGGTGCACGATCCCCGGCCGCTTCACCCCGCCGATTCCCGAGAGGCTCGAACCGCAATGGCGGATCAGCGCGTTGACGAGGGTGCCCGAGGAATGTCCCGGCGCGGGATGCACGACCAGGCCGGCGGGCTTGTCGATGACGATGAGGTGCTCGTCCTCGAACACGATATCGAGCGGGACGTCTTCGCCGACGAGGTCCGGCTCCGACGCCGGGGGCGCGACGACGACGACCTTCGCGCCCTCGGTCAATTTGGCGGCGGGATCGCGCGCCGCGACGCCGTCGACCGCGACCCGCCCCTCTTCGATCAGCGCTTTGAGCCGCGTTCGCGAAAGGGCGAGGCGCCGCTCGCCGGCCGCGTTGGCGAGGAAGCGATCGAGCCGCTCGCCGGCCTCCGCCGCGCCGACGGCGAAACCGATCGCCCCCTCGGCGACGGCAAGCGCGGGCCGCGCGGCGGGCGGCGAAACACGATCCAGCGGCTCGAGGCGCGCGCCGCCCGACCCCGCGCTCCTCGCGGCGCGGCTCTTCGCCTTGGCGTTCACTCGAGCCCCCGACCGCGCGAGCGCGTGCGCGCGGCCGGCGCGTCGGCCGCTGGGCCGACGAGCGGGCCGAGCAGAGATTTCTGCATGAATTCCTCGTGAAAAGGGCGACGGCGGCCGCGAAGCCATGACTTAGGCGCGGGCCGCGCGGATGACAAGCGCGGCTCGCTTCTCTCCGAGCGTCGAACCTCGCGGGCGCTTCCGGCGAAGTCAAAGTTCGTGCAAGGGCCCACGCGTCGAAGCCATTTCCAAAGCGCGCGATCCGCGCTACGCGGACATCCGCCGACGCTTGCCGCTTCGGCTTCCCGGACTGGAGGATCGATGGCCGACCGCGACGGTCTGCCGGTTCCGCAGCGTTATTGGTCGGCCGGCGCGATCTGGCTCGCCATCACCTTGTCGGTTCTCGACGGCACAATCGCCAACGTGGCGCTGCCGACGATGGCGCGCGCGCTTTCCGCTCCGCCCGACCAGTCCGTCTGGATCGTCAACGGATTTCAGTTGGCGGTGGTCGTCTCGCTGTTGCCGCTCGCCGCGGCAGGCGAAATGATCGGCTATCGCCGGGTTTTCCTCTGCGGCGTCGCTCTGTTCACCGCCGCGTCCCTCGCCTGCGCCCTCGCGCCGGGCCTTCCCATCCTCATCGCCGCCCGCTGCCTCCAGGGATTGGGCGCAGCCGGCGTAATGAGCGTCAACGGCGCCCTGCTGCGCTTCACCTATCCGGCGGACCGACTCGGCCGCGGCGTCGGCTTGAACGCGCTGGTGGTATCGGCCGCTTCGGCGTTCGGCCCGACGATCGCGTCCGCGATCCTGGCGCTGGGCCCATGGCAATGGCTGTTCGCGGTCAATGTGCCCATCGGCGTCCTCACGTTTCTCGTCGGCCGCGCGGCGTTGCCGGGGAGCGCGACCTCGGGAAGCCTCGATCTTCCCAGCACGCTGTTGAACGTCGCGACCTTCGGGCTCGGCTTTGTCGGCGTCGACCTCATGACCCGCGGCGGCGACGCCTGGCTCGGCGGCGCGGCGCTCGTTCTCGCCGCCGTGGCCGCCGCGACGCTGATCTCGCGCTCGCGGGCGCAGTCCCGGCCTCTTGTCCCGATCGACTTGTTGCGAAACAGGATCTTCGCTCTTTCGATCGTGACTTCGATCGCATCCTTCAGCGCACAGATGCTCGCCTTCGTGTCGTTGCCGTTTTATCTGCAGGGCCTGCTGCATCGCACTCAGGTCGACACCGGTCTTCTGATGACGCCGTGGCCGCTGGCGGCCGGCGTCGCCGCCGCGCTTGCCGGACGGTTGGCCGATCGGTTTCCGCCGCCCATTCTCAGCAGCGCCGGGCTCGCGCTGCTCGCGGCCGGCTTGCTCTGCCTCGCGCTGCTGCCCGGCGACGCAACCTCCTTCGCCGTCGTCTGGCGTATGGCGATGTGCGGTCTGGGCTTTGGCTTCTTTCAATCGCCGAACAATCGCGCCATGCTGTCTTCAGCGCCGATGGGGAGGAGCGGAGCGGCGAGCGGCATGCTGGCGACCGCGCGGCTGACCGGCCAGACGTTCGGCGCGACGCTCGCCGCCATTTCCTTTCGCTTCGCCTCCCACGCCGCGCCGGTCGCGCTGGCGACAGCGGCCATGTTCGCGATCGCCGCCGCCGCGGCGAGCCTCGCGCGCCTGCCGCACATGCCGACGGCGCCGCCCTCCAAACCCAGTCCGGTCCCCGGCTCGCTCTGAAGGGGGCGCGGCAAAGTCGCCGGCCGCGACGGGCCGATGGCGGCGCGGGCCGGGCGGGGCCATTCGCATCGCGCGCCCCCGGCGACAAAATCTTTGCGAATGTCGGAAGCCGAGCGCTCGCCGCCCTCCATTCGTCGACGCGCGCGCCTCGGCCGGCGCGGCGCGAGCCGACGACCGAAGGCTCGCGCGGCGGCCGCTCACGGATCGGCGCGACAAGCCCTTGAAATCGCACCGAACGACCGACGAAATCGTGGCGTGGGCCAGTCAGGATTTCGGCGAACCGCGCGGCGGGCGCGGCGCCAATTCGCCAAGGCGCTTGTCGGCGCTTGGCGCGCCGCGTGGGCGACCAATGTGAGCCCCGCGGGCGACGCGCCGCCTTGATTTGAATGGTCGGTTCCGGTATTCCCTGAAGGATCGATTACCGGCCGACGACTTGGCCCCGCATCTCACGATCGGCGCCGACGAACCTCCCTGCATCGATATTCGCGCCGGCGCCGGCGCGCCAATGCGTAGCGACACTCTCATATACGGAACTCTCCGATGGCAACCGGTACGGTGAAGTGGTTCAACGCCACCAAAGGATACGGCTTCATTCAGCCTGACGACGGCGGCAAGGATGTATTCGTTCACATCAGCGCGGTCGAGCGCGCGGGTCTGCGCGAGCTCAACGAAGGCCAGAAAGTCTCCTACGAGATCGTGGCGGACAAACGCACCGGGAAATCCTCGGCCGGAAATCTCAGCGTCGCCTAACCTTTCGCTCCGCCCGCCCGGCGGATCGAACGTCAAGCCCCAACGACAACGCGGGGCGTCTCGCCCAACATGAGGCCTTGCGCGCGGCGCGTCGGCGCCCGCGGGGAGGATGAAGGATGTCGAACGAAGGGCGCCCCAACGAGACGTTTCTCGGACTGGACATCGGCACTTCGTCGGTCAAGGCCCTGTTGATCGACGTCGATCAACGGGTGGTCGCCGACGTTTCGACGCCATTGACGCTGTCGCGGCCGCACCCGCTGTGGAGCGAGCAGAACCCGCTCGATTGGGTCGAAGCGGTCGAGGCCGCCGTCGCGGCGATTCGGCGTCAAGCGCCGCAGGCGTTCGCGCGTCTCGCAGGAATTGGGCTTTCCGGGCAAATGCACGGCGCGACGTTTCTTGACGCCGCCGGCAAGCCGTTGCGCCCGGCGATCCTGTGGAACGATGTCCGCTCCTTCGCCGAATGCGCCGAGCTCGAACGGCGCGTCTCGGATCTGCGCCGCCGCACCGGCAATATCGCGATGCCCGGCTTCACCGCGCCGAAGGCTTTGTGGGTCGCGATCCACGAGCCGAAAGTCTTCGCCGCGACTAAGCGCATCCTACTGCCGAAGGACTATGTGCGGCTGCGGTTGACCGGCGAGGCGGTCTCGGAAATGTCCGACGCCTCCGGCACGTTGTGGCTCGACGTTGGCAAGCGGCGCTGGGACAACGAACTGCTCGCCGCCACCGGCCTCACTCTCTCGCATATGCCGAGCCTGGTCGAGGGCTCGGAGGTCTCGGCCTATCTTTCGCCCGAGGTCGCCGCGGCCTGGGGCCTCGCCGGGCGGCGCATCCCGGTCGCCGGCGGCGCCGGCGACAATGCGGCGGCCGCGGTCGGGGTCGGCGCGGTCGCGCCTGGCGCCGGTTTCGTCTCGGTGGGAACCTCGGGCGTCGTCTTCTCGGTCACCGACCGCTTCGTCTGCCTGCCCGAACGCACCCTGCACGCGTTCTGCCATGCGCTGCCGAACCGTTGGCACGGCATGGCGGTGATGCTGTCGGCCGCCGCGGCGCTGACCTGGATCGCCGAGCTGTTGAAGCGCGGCGACGACATCGGCGGCTGCGTCGCCGATGCGGAAGCGTTCGCGAAATCGGCGACGGCGGTCGAGACCGCGCCGGTGTTCCTGCCCTATCTCAGCGGCGAGCGCACGCCGCACAACGACGCCAACGCAACCGGCCTGTTCGCCGGCCTGAGGGCCGAGCACGGCGCCGGGGCGCTGATCTACGCGGTGCTCGAGGGCGTCGCCTTCGCCTTCGCCGACGGCGTCGACGTGCTGACCGAGGCGGGCGCGCGCCCGAAGGCGACGATGCTGGTGGGCGGCGGCGCGCGTTCGGCTCTGTGGGGACAGCTCATCGCCGACGCGACCGGACTGACGATCGACCTCGCCGCCGGCGCGGAAGCCGGCGCGGCGCTCGGCGCGGCGCGGCTGGCGATGCTGGCGGCCGGGGCGGGCGACGAGGCGACGGTGTGCAAGCGGCCGCCGACGCAGCGGCAGTTCGCCCCTGAGGCGGCCCGCGCCGCGCTGCTGGCGCCGCGCCTCAAGCGCTTCCGCGCGCTCTACGCCGCCGAAAAAGCGGCGCGTTGAGGCGGCCCTAAGCGCCCGGAATCTTCTACGGCGCGGCGGTCAGCGGTTCCAGCGGCGCGGCGATCGCGCCGCGGGCGATGTCGCGGTCGAACATCGCCAGGCCCGCTTTTTCATTGCCGTTGGGGTGGACCAGGACGATTGATCCCTCGCCCGGCCGCTGACCGACCGCCAGCCAAGCGTCGGCGCCGAGTGAAACCAGGTGATGGCGGCTGACCGCCTGCATCAGCGGCGCGCTGGAGATCAGGCCGGGAAAGCGGAAGAACAGCGACGGCGTCTGGCCGTTGGCGATCAGCAGGCGCTCGGTGTCGAGAATCTCGGCGTCGGCGTCGACGCCGTCCGTCAGCAGGAAATTGCGCGCGTCGGGTTCGCCGCGCCGATAGGGGTGGTGATAGGTGTGATTGACCCAGACGATGTCGAGCGCGCCCGCCGCCTGCCGGTCGAGGAGCCAGCGATAATCCGGGAAGTGATGGACGAGCCACAGGCCGGAGATCGACAGCGCCACCGGCGCATGCGGCGCTCGGGCGGCGAGCGTGTCGAAGAACGGCCGGTCGAGCGGCTTTCGGCTGGGGCAGAGATCGCCGGTGACGAAGGCGCCGGCGGCGGCGCCGTGGGTGAGGCCGGCGTTCTGCAGAAAGCCGCGATGGACGAGGCCCGGCGCTTCGGCCGACTGCGCGACCGCGCGCATCATCCGCGTGTCGGCGAGCGAGTCCTCGCTGGCGTCCCGGCAGGTCCAGCAGGCGGCGCGTTCGAGGCGGGTCGAAAGTTTCTGCGGATCGGCGAGGAGCAGGATCGGCGCCCCGGCGATGGTCATCGCGCGGATCGCGACGCCCTCGCGGCCGTCGGCGGCGCGGCAGGTCCGCAGCACCGAGGCGTAGTCGGCGACCGCGTCCTTGGCGACGAGTTGCGCCGGCGGCGCGGGCGCATAGAGGCAGGCGCCCTCGCCGCCCTCCGCGGCGCGCGCGCCCGCGCTTGCCGCGAGGACGAGGACGGCGACGACGAGAAGGCGCGCGGCATACGGCGGCAAGGCGAAACTCCTTGCGGAGCGCGGGCGACCATCCCGGTCCGCGACAAAGCGACGTCAGGGGTTTGAGTGCGCTTTTGTGTCCCTTTTGCGGCCCGCCGGCACCGGCCGATTAGCGCACGATACATGCAGATGGAATCGCCGGCGATGTCATTCCCGCGAAAGCGGGAATCCAGCTTTCGCGACCGTCGCGTCCCTTCCCCGCTGGATTCCCGCTTTCGCGGGAATGACAATCGGGAGAGGGCCAGTGGCTTCGTCTCAAAGCAAACGCGCCTGGCCATTGAGCGTCCTATCGCCGCGGCGCCAAGCTTTTCCCAGGATTTCCAAACTTTTCCAAGGGAATTCCAAGGAAATTCCTTGGATTTCCAAACTTTTCCAAGGATTTCCAATTTTTTTCCTTGGCGATTATATAGTTGACAAACCACGGCAGACGTGATAGCTTCTGAATCAAGGAGTTAGTCATGTCTATCCTGTCGAAGCCCTACTTTCACGACGAAGCCCTTGCTTTCGAGCATTTGGAGTCGGTTCTGTGGTCGAATGGCCCGGTCTGCCCCCATTGCGGCTCTGTCTCTGGGAAGCATTACGACCTTCGCAAGACGCGCGTCGGCCTTCGCAAATGCTCGGATTGCCGCAAGCAATTCACGGTCAAGGTCGGCACGGTTTTCGAGTCAGCCCATATCCAGCTGAATAAGATGCTCCAGGCGGTCTATCTCATGTCCGCCTCTAAGAAGGGCGTGAGCGCGCATCAACTGCATCGCGTTCTCGAAATCACTTACAAGAGCGCTTGGTTTCTCTGCCATCGCGTTCGCGAGGCGATGCGCGACGGTTCGCTGGCGCCCATGGGCGGCTCGGGCTCAATCGTTGAGGTCGACGAAACTTTCATCGGCCGCAAGGAAGGCGTCGAGAAGGCCAAGGCCGGCTACGGCCACAAGAATGCGGTCCTTTCGCTCGTCGAGCGCGGCGGCACGGTTCGTTCGTTCCATGTGGACAGCACGCGCAAGGAAGACGTGTTGCCGATCGTGCGCGCGAACATCGTCCGCGAGGCTCGCGTGATGACGGACGAAGCGATTCAATATGCCAAGCTCGGCGACGAATTCACCCAACACGACGCCGTTGACCACGGCCGGGCCGAATATGGCTACACGGAACGCAAAACCGGCGTGAAGGTCAACACGAACACGGTCGAAGGCTACTACTCGATTTTTAAGCGCGGCATGAAAGGCGTCTATCAGCACTGCGCCGAAAAGCACCTTCACCGCTACGTTGCCGAGTTCGATTTCCGCTACAACAACCGTTCTGCGCTCGGCGTCGAGGATCAAGAGCGCGCCGGGAAAGCGCTTTCTGGTATCGTTGGCAAGCGCCTCACCTATCGGCGGCTTGACGAGTCCGAAACGCTAGCGTCATCAATGGTTTGAGTAACCCCTTGATTCGTCTCATGAATCATGCTATATGTCTTGCGGGCAGGCATGCGCCGGAACACCCCCGAGTTGCCTTTTGGCGGCAGCACCCTAGCGGTGTGAATCAGGGGCCGGGGGCCTGCCTATCTTTTTGTGAAATAGTCGAAAAGTTCCAGGTGTGCTTTCTCCGCAGCACATTTGGTCCAGCCAGGGACAGGAGTGAGCCCGGAATTCAGACAGTTGCCGTTTCGATCCGCTAATAGCCGTGGTTTCAAAATCTTGGCGTAAGTTGGCTCATAGTTGCCGTAAACGTTTGGTTCGAACGCTTGAAATATCGCACTGGTGATTATGTCCGCTAGTTGAAGGCCGGCCCATTTGCTATGAGTTTCCACAACGATGTCTGCGACGTCCAATACACTCCAATTGATTGAACGAACGGGTCTGATCTTTTCGCGTTCATCGCGCATCAATATCAAATAATCCTTCATTGTCAGATAGTCTGTGTTGGTGCGTCGAGAAAACACAATTTTCACGGAAGCCGGCGAAGCGCCGGACTCACGGTGCAAAAAGTCCGTAACCCGCTCCAATAGCCAACGAAGCATATAATTGTAGAGGTATCCCTTCTTTTTGAATGTGTCTTCATATCGTTTTCCGGGTATAGTGACCTTGTGAGAAATGGTGACGCATCCCCATAGAGGAAGTGCCGAGACCTCTTGGCACGCGACGACTTTCTGCTCATGTTTGAGGTCGCGAAAATGCAAATCGCGCGTCTTTTTAAGGGGAAAGCGGGCGAGGATATTATCTCGCCAAAGCGGCATTTTTAGATCGTTTTCTCGCGTGACGATACATGCGCCAAGAGCGAACCAACGGGATTGGCCGCCGACCGGGCCAGCAGCGAGTTTTCCGAAGCCTTCGTCGCCGGCTTCGTCTATATATGCGGTATAATATTTCACGGGAACAAGGAGGGCTGAGCGTGGCGAAACAACCTAATCCACAGACTGAGAAATTCAAAGCGGTTGCTCGCGCGCTGGGCTGCGACGAATCAGAGAAGCGTTTCGATGCCGCGCTGGCGAAGGTCGCGCAGCATAAGCCGGCACGCAAGCCGCCAATAGCGAGGCAGAGCAAAGGACCGCTTACTTTGAAATGATTCCATATTAGGAACACTGCAGCAATGGAAGGGTTGTTTGCGGCGGTATCTTTCGGCGCTATTCGATCGATATAAACAAATGCTTATATCCTTGTATCAACAGCTTAAAAATATGTTCAGTGGCGAATCGGGACTCTGGAGCGGATTTCTGCTAAGCTTATTGATCCGGTGGAATCGAAAGGGCGCACCGCCTCAAACGATGCGCCCCAACGAAAAGGAACCATGACCAAGGCGTTGGTCGGCCCTCCCTCACAAGGACGCATATTACCGGGTATGCGCGGCCTGTCCAATGCCATTTCGTCGCATCGGCAGAGCAAAAATGCAGACCCACCTCGAACTGATACCGCATGTAGTTCAGAAGGAAATTATTCAGCAGCGTGTGCGCGACGGTTATATCAACGCGACCGCCATGTGCACAGCGGCTGGCAAAGCGTGGGCCGATTATCGTCGCCTAAAGACGACCGACGCCTACGTTAACGCCCTTGCTTCCGATATGGGGATTCCCATATCGGAAATAATTCAATCAGTTAGCGGCGGCAACCCGCAATTGCAGGGCACTTGGGTTCATCCCCAAATGGCCGTCCATCTTGCGCAGTGGCTTTCACCTGAGTTCGCCGTGAAAGTCAGCCGGTGGGTGTATGAATGGATGACCGGCCATGGTCGTCCCGGCATTGCCAACCTTCCGTATCACCTTCAGCGATACGTCATAAACAATGACCAAGTACCGGCAGGTTATTTTTCAATCTTGTCAGAGTTGTCGATCATGTTGATCGCACCGCTCGAAAATGCGGGATATCGACTACCGCCAGATATGGTCCCGGACATTTCGTCTGGACGAATCTTTTGTAAGTGGTTGCGAGATAAGAGGGACATAGATACGAATCTATTGCCAGTCTATTTTCACCGTTTTCCAGATGGCCGCGTCGTCCCCGCCAAGTTATATCCCGAGGACCTGTTAGCAGACTTCCGGAAACACGTTCGAGAAGTTTGGCTTCCCGAGCACTCCATTGAATATTTCAGGAAGCGCGACAGCGAGGCGCTGCAATACCTCCCGAAGGTGATAGGCCGCGCTAAGGTGATTCCGCTACCGAAGCCGGGTTCATTCCCGCCTCCCGGTCAGCGATCAGAGAAGCGCTAATCGGCCCTACGGGGTGCGCTAGAATTGAACGTGCCCCGTCGGCCGCTTCCTCCAAGTCTGCCGTGGTTTGTCAACTATATAATCGCCTTTTCCTTGGCGGTTTCGAGGGAAATCAAGGGGTTATCGGTCGGTCGACCGGAATCGCGTTTTCTCCTATTTTTGCCTCGTCTCGGCCACGAGGAGCGGCGCCGCGATACGCCGCCGGGCGCGCTGACGTTTCACCATAGCGCGAATTCCGATTTTCGGAAAGAAATTGTCGCGACAGAAGTTGTCGACGGCGATTTTCCGGAAGCGGCCTCGGGGCGCGCGCGACGTCGCAGGCGCCGAGGAGGCGCGCGACCCTGGCCGCATCGTCTCGGCGGCGATAATCGGCGACGCTCTGTTGTGCTTAACGCCCCATTAATAGGGCCTGTCTACAGTGTACGAACTTTTGCAACAGACGCGGCGTCATTCGCCTGGCTCGAGTCGCCGCGATGGAGGGGGTTGGTTGTCCGCACAGTCGAAGAGGCATGTCGAGGGCGCGCTCGACAAATCCGCCCTCGCGCGCCTCGCGCGGGCGGCCGCCGAGTCCTATGACGCCATGGCTCGCCATCTTCGCGGCGCGAACGCCGAGCAGCGGGCGCAGGCGCAACATTGTCAGACGGTCATCGACGCCATTTCGCAAGGCGTCAGCCTTTTTGACCGCGAAGGGCGGCTGATCCTGTGCAATCGCCGCTTCGCCGAGATCTACCGCCTCGCGCTCGATCAGGTTGCGCCCGGCGCCACGCCGCGCGAGATCGCGGAGCGCCGCGCCGCCGCGGGGACGGGTTCGAAGGGGACCGACGACTATCTTTCGCTGTGCGAGTCGAAAAATTCCCGCGCGGAAGCGCGGAGCTTGACCGCCGCGCTCGCAGACGGCCGAACCGTTCGGATCGCCCATCGCCCCACGCCCGACGGCGGCTGGGTTTCGACGCATGAGGATATCACCGAACTCCACGACCAGCGCGCCAAGAGCAACGAGCGAATTTCGGTGCAAGCGCTGATCGACCGGGTGCCGGACAATCTTTGGTTCAAGGACGTCGAGAGTCGCTTCGTACTCGTCAACGAGGCGACGGTGCGCCGAAT
>Ga0326728_10023528_pt1 | contig 11272 bp, 9 predicted proteins | sample MB3enrmetagenome_FD_207602 | JGI IMG/M metagenome (GOLD analysis project Ga0326728, IMG submission 207602) | Lab enriched peat soil microbial communities from McLean, Ithaca, NY, United States - MB31MN | ecosystem: Environmental > Terrestrial > Soil > Wetlands > Peat | place: USA: New York... | reverse complement strand
CTATCCAGCAGTCGCTGCAATCCGCAGCGCGCGGGCGTTCGACTGGCGGTGGGGTGGGCAGCAGCTCAGGGTATGGAGAAGGCAACGGGCAGTTTCAGAACCTCGAGCCGAACTTCTCCACGGAAGGGCCGCTCATCCTCTCCGATACACGTGGCGTGGATTTTGGCCCGTATTTGGCGCGGGTGGTTTTCGCCGTGCGACGGAATTGGTATTCGGTGATCCCGGAATCAGCGCGCTTGGGCGAGAAAGGACGGGTGGGCATTGTCTTCGAGATCCTCAAGGACGGCTCCGTGCCGCAAGTGCGGCTGGTGGCCTCCTCCGGCTCCGACCCGCTCGACCGCGCCGCCCTCACCGGCATCCGCGCCTCTGTTCCCTTCCCGCCCTTGCCGGAAGAGTTCACCGGCAACCACCTGGTTTTGCAGTTTATTTTCCTTTACAACCTGACCGCCGGTCAGTAAGTGCGGCCGGGAAGCCAACTATAGTAGCCTACTGCGACAAGCGGCTCCGCCGCCCCGCCTTGCGGAAAGACTTCGAAGCTGTGAATTAATCCATGGACGGACAATCCGGTTTCACGCAAAGTTCGCAAAGAAGAACAAGGTGTTCTGCTTTGCGTTTCTTTGCGCCTTCGCGTCTTGGCGTAAGCTGTTTTGATCCTTTCACACCTTCGGAACCTTTCCGCAAGACAGAGCGGCAGAGCCGCACATGCCGAGCTGGCAAGACGTAGAAACTCAGCGAATACCTCCACACCTGCGCTTCGCCATTGATATTCCACAGTAACTTCCCACTTTCCAGCTTCGCGTTTCGAACCTCGGCACTCGGCCGTCAGAAATCGGTAATTTAATATGCTAGAATCAGCTTTGAGGAGTGGCGCCTGCGGCAGGTGAGTGAACACGCTTCACGTTTCTTTGCGCCGAGCTTGGGCCATGGCATGAAGCCCTCAGTAGAGGAAGTGGGCGATGCTTCGCTTTTCTCGAACTCAGCTCCTGGGTTGTTTTCTGCTGCTCGCGGTGGTTCTGGGAATCATCCTCTTTCGCGCGTTGCGTCTGCTATGGTGGTCCCGATAGAGCAGGGCGCTCCCCTGGTTGCGATTGTGGGTCCAACGGCGGCTGGAAAGTCGGCCCTGGCAGTTGCCGTGGCTGCGTCGCTGGACGGGGAGATCATTAACTACGACTCGGTGCAGCTTTACCGAGGATTCGACATCGGGTCAGGGAAACTCGCCCCCGAGGAGCGCCAAGGCGTTCCCCACCACCTCCTGGGCTTTCTCGAGGCCCAAGACCAGTTCACGGCCGGAGATTACCGCCGGGAGGCATTGCGCATGCTGGCGGAAATCAAGGCGCGGGACAAATTGCCGGTTTTTGTCGGCGGCACCGGACTTTATCTTCGCGCACTCTTCATGGGGCTGTTCGATGGCCCGCCCCGCTCGGAAGAATTGAGGAACCGGCTGCGCGCCATGGCGGAGAGGAGAGGACGCGAGTTCCTCCACCGGCTTCTCGATCGGCTCGATCCGGCGGCCGCGGCCCGGATTCAGCCCCGTGATATGCAGAAAACCATTCGCGCGCTAGAGGTCTGCATCTTGGCCCGGACCCCCATCTCCGCGATGCAGGCGCGCGGTCGGAGCGGACTGGAAGGGTATCGGGTCCTGAAAGTGGGATTGAATCCTGAAAGAAGGGAGCTGTGCCGGCGCATCGACAAGCGCGTAGAGTGGATGTTCGCGCACGGCTTGCTCGAGGAAACTCGCTCTCTGCTGACGCGTCAGGACTCCAGCCGCCTAAAGGCCCTTGGGGCGCTGGGCTACCGCCAAGCCAGCGCTTTCGCACTGGGACAGATAAGTCTGCCGGAAGCCATTTCCCAAACTCAGGCGGCTACCCGGAGATACGCCAAGCGGCAGATGACCTGGTTTCGGCGCGAGGCAGGAATCAACTGGTTTAGCGGGTTTGGCGATGACCTGCGAATCCAGGCCCAAGTCATTGATGCCTTACGCGAATCGCGGATCGTCGCCGATTGGTAGGGGCACGCCATGGCGTGCCCTTACGGGGAAGTTCTTCACACGCTCCGAGTAGGGGCGGCCCTTGCGGCCGCCGTCTGGAGATTACGGTGGTTGCCCTTACACCCGTACAGCAGGCCGCACCAAGGAGATGAATTGTATGCCAGATTCCGGCGTTCAACACTCTGCTTCCAGACCTGGACAAGGGTTGAGCGGACCCGGGCCAGAAAAGAGAGAAAAAATGGAGAAGCCACCGCAGAATATTCAAGACGGTTTTCTAAACACCGTGCGCAAGGAAAAGCTTGCAGTCACAGTGTATCTGTTAAGTGGTGTCAAACTCACCGGACGCATCCGCAGTTTTGATAAGTATTCTTTGATCCTGGAGAGCAACAGCCAGGAGCAGTTGGTTTTCAAGCACGCCGTCGCTACCGTGGTGCTGCCGCGCGCCGGAACTGCTCCGGCAACGGCGCCGTCGGAGGGGTAAGAGGATTCGCCGCGCACAGACATCCGAGAGAGTTTTCCTGGCAGGCTGGGAACCTACGCATCATCCGGGACGGATTCCGGGCCGGCCGGAGGCGGAGGATTCGCTTCTGGAACTTCGCGAGTTGGCGGTGGGAGCCGGGGCGCACATCGTGGGCTCGCTCCTTCAGAGGTCTCCGCAGCCCGACCCCGCAACCCTGCTGGGGAAAGGCAAGCTGAACGAAGTCCGTAGTTCCGCACACGCCGCCGCCGCCGACCTGGTCATCCTCGATCACGACCTCACACCCTCTCAGCTCCGCAACCTCGAACGCGAGTTGCACCTGAGGGTGATCGACCGGACTCAACTGATTCTGGATATTTTTGCCGGCCGCGCTCGCAGCCGTGAGGGCCAGTTGCAGGTCGAATTGGCCCAGTTGAACTACCTGCTGCCACGACTGGGTGGACGCGGCGTTGAGCTCTCCCGGCTGGGCGGCGGCATCGGCACCCGCGGCCCTGGCGAGCAGCAGTTGGAATATGACCGCCGGCGCATTCGCACCCGCATTCGGTCGCTGCGCGCGGCGATCGAAAAGGTCCGGTCGCAACGGGCTTTGCATCGCACCCGGCGGCGGGACCGTCAATTCCTGACAGCAGCGCTGGTTGGTTATACGAATGCGGGGAAGTCCACCCTCTTTAATGCCTTGACTTCCTCGACAGTGCTCACCTCTTCCCGCCTCTTCGCCACTCTCGACCCCACGGTGCGCGCCTTGCCGCTCGAGTCGCGAAGGCCGGTCTTGATCTCAGATACGGTGGGATTCATCCAAAAACTGCCGCCCCACCTCGTCGCCGCATTCCGCGCCACCCTGGAGGAGTTGGAGGATGCCAGCCTTTTGCTGCATGTCACTGATGCCTCCGATTTGCGGCACGAGTCCCAGGACAGCGCCGTCGAGGGTTTACTCGAAACCCTGAGCGTGGCGGAAACGCCGCGGCTTCACGTCTGGAACAAGATCGATCTTGTGGACGCAACCGGAAGGCACCGGCTTCCCTCCGGGCCACAGGATGTCTGGGTTTCGGCGAGCACCGGCGAGGGCCTTGACACCCTCCGCCAACGAATTGACGAATCATTGACCGCAGATCCTGTGATCGAGGCCGAACTCGACCTCTCGCCTGCCGACGGCAAGAGTCTGGCCCTTATTCATCGCTCCGGCGTTGTGTTGTCAACCCAGTACGAAGATGCGCGAGTCAAGGTCCGGGCGCGATTGCGCGAATCACTTTGGGAACGGCTCAAAAGACGAGAAGAGCGAGTAGCTTCCGGCCCCTAATGATAGGCATTTTCAGGCCCAAACAGCTTGTGGAAAAAACTGTGGAAAATCTACTCAAACTTGCATCCTCCCCAACCCGCGCGCGCCCGCCAAGAATGCGGTTCCCGTGCAGATGCCATCGCTTAGTATAGTGTTTTCAATAAGTTACGAGACACACGGGGCGCAACGGGAGTTCCAATATTCGCATTTTGTCCGGCCCGTAAAGCACCTGTAAACGAGGGAGTTTTGCACAAAGATAAGGCAATCTCGGAGTTTCTACCTAGCCCCGAACTTCCTGTTTATCCGCATAAAATCAAGCGAAATTGAACCTAGGCTCGATGGCTGATTGATGGACGATTGAGGACTGTCGAGGGTCGATTGTTGCTGACCCCTTGGCACGATTGTCATTCCGGGCGCGGTAGGCAATCTCGCTTTGCTGCGATGCGAATTACTCATGGAAGAATCAAAGTGACCTCAGTGACTCTGCTCCTGAAACAGTCTGTCATTCCGAGTGGTCCTGGCTCTTCGACCCACCCAAAGGAATGAAAATCACAGACGTCGTCACCCCCCGCGAAGACGGGGTCCATTGTTGGTCCGGAACAGAGTGGATTCCCGCTTTCGCGGGAATGACGTTTTTTCGAGACAGCGAAGCGAGGAATCTCCCCCTGATCCTTGTTGGGTCATCCGACCCGGCGTAGAGCGAGATTCCTCGCTACGCTCGGAATGACAAGGCGTGCTTGAATCAATGACGCATCGATCCGGCTTTAATCAGCAACCGTCGTTCGGCCATCGTCAATCGTAAATCGTCAATCCGTTGACACCTCTATGGAGGTCCGATATAGTTAAGTGGGACAGCGTAGCAGTCCTGGCATTGCATTACGGCGCTCGCGGTTAGGGTGTCCATCCCATCCGCTCCTCCGCTAGGGCAGATCTCAAAGGCGCATGAATCTCCCCATTTCGTTAACCTTGCTCCGCATTTTCTTCGTGCCCCTCGTGGTGGTGCTCTTGCTAACTTCGGGTCGCAACATGGACCTGTGGGCGGTAGTGGTTTTTCTGCTCGCCGCGACCACTGACCTTCTGGACGGTTATCTGGCGCGGAAACGCGGCCAGGTGACTTCGCTGGGCATATTGCTGGACCCCATTGCCGACAAACTGCTCACCTCCGCCGCCTTCATTTCTCTTGTCTATCTGCATTTAATCTCCGCCTGGATGGCAATGATCATTATTGGCAGGGAATTTGCCGTGTCCGGTCTGCGCGCCATAGCCGCCGCGGAAGGCTTCTCCCTGGAAGTCTCCGAACTGGGGAAGACCAAGATGGTCTTTCAGGTTGTGGCGATCACGGTGATTGTGCTGGAAAGGCGGCTGCCCCTGCTCCGCTTGCCGGGCAACGTCCTCTTGTGGATGGTGGTTCTCTTCGCGCTGGCGTCTGCGGGGCAGTATTTCATTTCCTTCTGGAAGAGGCTGGACATACGCATCAAGCGCCGTGTCTTGATTCACCGCGCGGTTCTCAGGACAGCCGAGAAGGAACAGGAAGAAAAAGATGTTGCAGCTCACTGACGCTCAGAAGGACCGGCTGCTCGAGCTGGCGAGGGGAGCCCTCGAGGAGGCCGTACGGTTCGGGAGAGTGTCGGAGGTGGCCGAGTCCGCAGAGGCCCTGCAAATTCCCTGCGGGGCCTTCGTCACGCTCACCGAGCGAGGACGCTTGCGAGGATGCATCGGCCACATTGAAGCCGCAAGGCCGCTCTACGCCACCGTGCAAGAGTGCGCCCGAGCCGCGGCTCTTGACGACCCGCGCTTCGACCCGGTCACGCCCGCCGAACTTCCCTCCCTGCATATCGAGATTTCCATACTCTCCCCGCTGGTGGATATTGCTCCCCAGCAGGTCGAAATAGGACGCCACGGACTGTTGATTTCGCGCGGCGGACGACGCGGGCTTCTCCTGCCCCAGGTGGCCGAGGAATGGAACTTCAACCGCGAGCAGTTTCTGCAAGAGACCTGCGTGAAAGCCGGCTTGCCCCGCGACGCCTGGCAGCACGGCGCGAGAATCCAGGCTTTCACAGCGCAAATCTTGAAAGAGCCCCCCACGCCGGCTCGTTCCTCTTCGCCGGCAGCGTAACCCTGTGCACCCCAGGTGTCGTTCCGAGCGCAGCGAGGAATCTCGCTCTGCTCGCAGGGGAAGAACCCATGCGAGATTCCTCGCTACGCTCTCTCGAAAAAACGTCATTCCCGCGAAAGCGGGAATCGACTCTGTTCCGGACCAACAATGGACCCCCGCCTTCGCGGGGGTGACGACGCCTGTGATTTTCATTCCTTCGGGTGGGTCGAAGACCCATGACCACTCGGAATGACACAGGGCTTAGGGGGCCGCGGGGCTCTATCTATTCCAGTTCTACGCCGTAGCCGACGTAGACGTCTCGCTTGGAGTTCACGATAATCCCCACGGCAGACTTTTCCTGAGCGGAGAGGACCACAAGCTCCGCCACAGTTTCGCGCGGGATGAGGGGTTGAGCGATGATTGTCCAGTGTCCCGGACGAGGCGGGCAGTAGTAAACCCGATACAATTGACCGGCCTTCGCGCCTTTCTTTTCTCCCAAGTCAAGATAGACGATGTCCCCGTTCGCAAGTGAGGCGAAGTTGCTCCGAGCCGCCACGATGGCCCCCTGCATTTTACCGTTGGGGAGGGCGAAGCGGGCCAACTCCGTGGGTACGTAGTCGGGAACAACTCGGGGTCGATACGGCACAGCGATATCGCCAGGATAGATGGGACCGCAGGCGAACCTCACCTCGGCGACTGCTCCCTGTGGCGTTACGTGCGTCACCTGGACTCTTCCGGCGTCGTCGTAGGGTTTGCCGAGTTTGCGGAGAGTCCAACGTTCGCCGTCGTACCGCGTCGTGCGGAAAAGCTCCTTCGCCGGCCTGACAAGTGAGAATTGCTGGCCCACCGAGAATCGAGCGCCGCGCCGGCTGCAAAGATAGATCGAGTTACCCACGGCGTACTGCCGGATCGACGATTCCAGGTCGTTATCTTCGCCGTTAAGGACAGTGATATCCGCGGGCACACCACTGGCGCTGATAAACCCCGTGCAGTCGGCCTGGCTTAGCGTGGCGGCAGGAAGAGGAGATACCGCGGGTGTTTGCTGGCCCAGCGCCAGCGCCGCCGGAATGACGAGCCACGCGACCGCAAGGCTGAGAATTCTTCCGCTCACGTGGAAAGTGTACGGAAGCGGGTCATTGAAAGTCAAGCAACCCTGACTGTACTAACGTACTAGGGCAAAGTGCGTGTCCAGCCCCGAAGAGGCGAGCCAACAAAGCCCAGGCCAACGGAGGTGCGAAAGAATCCTGAATGCGTCATCCTGAAAGCAGACGACCTACGTCAGCCCCTGCAATAACCCATCTGGTCCCTTTGTGGCTGGTTTTGTTTTTCGCTTCCTCCTGCTATATTGCATGGGCTCATTTGTGGAGGGCCCTAATGCAACGTTTGGCTGTTTCGTTGATCGCGCCATTGATGTCGCTGGTTTTTGCATGTCTGTTAACAGCAAGAGGAGGTACGCAGAACGTGCCGGAGAAAAAACAGTACATTCGGAAAGTCACCATGACTTCGAAGTCGTTGCCCGCCGATTTCGTCCCCAACGGCGATCTCACCAAGAGCGTTTGGAAGGATGCCGTCCGCGTAAGTTTGGGCGACCGCTTCAGCCACAAAACGTTGGCGGGTTCTGAAACGCAGGTGGCAAGCCTCTGGACCGCCAACTACATCTACTTCGCTTATTGGTGCCGATACCGCTCCCTGAACATCTACGCGGGCGAAGATCCTGCCAAAGAACGTTGGGAGCTCTGGAACCGCGACGTGGTGGAAGCCTTCATCAATGCGCAGCCGGAGCGTTTTCTCCACTACTACGAGTTCGAGGTGGCGCCGAACAACCAGTGGATCGACCTCGACATCGACCTCAGCAAGACGCCGATGAACGACGCCGCCTGGGATTCTCACTTCGAGCACGCCACGAAAGTCGACGCCGAGCACAAAGCCTGGACGGTCGAAATGCGCATCCCCGTCGGCTCCATGAATGCCAGCGCCATCAAAGCTGGAGACGAATGGCGCGTGAATCTCTATCGCTGCGACGGCCCCGGCGACGATTCTCAGCGGCGTTTCCTTTCCTGGAGCCCCTTGCCCGCGGGCACCAACGGGTCGTACCACCAGCCCGCGACCTTTGGGCTCATCAAGTTTGTCAAATAGCCTGGACGAAGGGCTGTCATCCTTAGCAGTTGTGGGGTCGCGGCCTGCCCATAGACACAGAAGTCAGCATCCGTCGCCCCCGCGAATGCGGGGGCCCATTGCCGGTTCAGAAGCCGATGGATTCCCGCTTTCGCGGGAATGACGCGCCTTTCGAGAGGAACGTCGGCGATGCTTCGCTACGCTCGGCCTGGCAGAATCGGGGGAATACATACAATGAAACCTGCTCGAATGCTGATCATTGGTTCACTCGCGCTCCTGTTTCTGGTTTGGCTGGGGCGAGGGGAAAGCCCCACAACAAAGTTCCGCGCCGAGGAGGACGGCCTGGCGCTGACTCCCCCCATGGGCTGGTATCCATGGAATGAGTTCGGCCAGGAGCCTCAGAACGAGAAGTTGGTCAAGGAGACGGCCGAAGCGCTGATCCGGAGCGGCATGAAAGACGCGGGCTACACCTACATTGGCCCGGACGAGGGCATCTGTTTCTCCCGCGACGCCAGCGGCAAGCTCACGTCCAATCTCGCCCGTTATCCCAGCGGCCTGCGCGGCCTCGGCGACTACCTGCACGCGCGCGGGCTGAAATACGCTCTCTACACGGATGCCGGAACCCACACGTGCAGCAAGGCCATGCCGGGAACCAAGGGCCACGAGTTCGAGGATATGAGAGCCTTCGCGGAGTGGCGCGCCGATTACGTCAAGATCGACTGGTGCAATACCGAGGGGCAGAATCCCGAGCAGGCTTACACGCGGCTTCGAGATGCCCAACTGGCCGCTGGCCGCCCCATCGTTTTCAGCCTCTGTTCATGGGGTCAGGGACAACCATGGAACTGGGCCGCGTCGGTCGGGCATCTCTGGCGGACTACCGGTGACATTTGCGCGCCGGGCAAGGCAAGTTGGGCGACGGCGATGCAGAATGCCGCGGCCAATGAAAAGCTTTACGCCGCCGCTGGTCCCGGTCATTGGAACGATCCCGACATGTTGATCACCGGGATGAGCGGTTTGAGCGAGGCGCAGAACCGAAGCTTCTTCAGCCTCTGGTGCATGATGGCGTCACCGCTCATCGCCGGGAACGATCTGCGAAGCATGACGGAGTCCATCATAAAGATCCTGACCAATCGCGAGGCAATCGGAATCAATCAGGACCCCTTGGGAGTTCAGGGGCGAATCATCCGCAGAGACGGCGCGGTGGAGATCTGGGCGGGCAAGCGACTGTTTGATGGCAGCCAAGCCGTGCTGGTGTTCAATGCGGCGAGCGCCCCCGCGCAGGTGGAAGTGACCCCCAGCGACGTTGGATTTGAGGAATCTGCCCCGCTGTACGTGCGCGACTTATGGAAGCATGAGACCGCGGGGCCGCGCGCGGGAAACATCCGTGTGACGGTGGCGCCAAATGACGTAGCCCTGCTGCGCGTTTCGAAAACCGATTCTTTTCCCTTGCCCCCGATCATTGTGGCGGATTCCTACCGGGCGGTTTTTCGCACGAGCGCCAACACTCCTCAGGAACTCACCCAGGCAATTACGGTAAGGAATAATGGCAGCGGTGCGCTGCCGTTGTGGAAGGTACGTGCCGGCCTTCCCTCGTGGCTGTCGGTTACAGTGAGCCAAAGCGGCAACACCCAGACGTTCGCCAACAAGGTCTCTACCGCAGGCCTGTCCAAGCGCCACTACCACGCCGTCGTGAGGGCCGACAACTGCGAACCGCTCTCCGGTCTGCCGATGTCCGCGCTCTATTACGACGTGGACTTGGAGGTAGCGGAACAGCCTAGCGTCCCGTAACCAGTCCGCCAACCGTCGAGGGCCTGCGCGACAGTCGCATTTCGGGCTGTCATCCTGAGAGTTTGTGACTTTTTTGAATTTGGCCGAAAACCGGCACTGATAACAAAAGAGTTAGGTGTTCTCAAATGGCCAAAAATCGAAAAAGTCACAAACTCTGAGCGAAGCGAAGGATCTCTGCAGTTGTTTGTAAATCGTCGAATCAAGGGAAACTACAGAGATCCTTCGCTTCGCTCAGGATGACAGGTTCTCGGTTTTATCTTCGCCTATGAGAGATTCGCATACGCCGTTTCGGTGATCGCCCGCTGCATGGCCAGGAAGTTCTCCATGCGCGTGTCGAGTTGGACGTGATGTGTCGGGGCCAGGATCAGCCGGCCGTTCTCGCCCCGCTTCATGATACGATGCTCAGCCCGAATCCTGTTAGATACAAACGAAACCACATGAGCCGCCGCTGGATTGTCCTCGCGCTTATCTTTCTCGGCATCGTGATCAACTACATCGATCGCGGCAACCTGAGCGTCGCCGCGCCAGGGATCATGCGCGATCTTCGCATCGCGCCCGCGACCATGGGAGTGCTCCTCTCCGCCTTCTTCTGGACTTACGGCGCGTTTCAAATTCCGGCCGGCGCCATCGTGGATCGATTCGGCATACGCCGGACCTACGCGGCCGGTTTCCTGGTCTGGTCATTAGCCTCGGCCGCCATCGCCCTCAGCCGCGCTCCCCGTGAGATCACCGGCTTGCGCCTGCTGCTGGGCCTTGCGGAGTCCGTAGCGCCGCTGGCCAGCATTTCTTTCATCCGGAACAATTTTGCCGCCCAGGATCAAGGGCTGCCGACTTCGATCTACATTTCGGGCCAGAATATAGGGCCCGCCCTGGGCGCGCTGGTGGGCGCTATTCTGCTGGACCGCTTCGGGTGGCGCATGATGTTTGCCGTAACGGGATTAGGCGCGCTGGTTTGGTTGCCTTGCTGGTGGGTTGCTGCTCCTTCCGACTCGCCGTCATTCCCGCGGAGGCGGGAATCCATTTCGCCCGGCCCGCTCACTGAAGAACCTTCCCCTGCCCAGCCCTGGACGTGGGGAATGTTTGCAGGCAACAGAACCTTCTGGGCAATGTCATTGTGTATCTTACTGTCGTCTTACTACTGGTACTTCGTCTTGACGTGGGTGCCGAGCTACTTGATCCTCTCCCGAGGTCTCTCAACACTCCAAATGGGGCGGGTGGTTTTCACGGCCCTCTTTGCCATGGCGATCGTTAACGTTACGGCAGGCTGGGCGGTGGATAAATGGGCGGCGCGCATCGGAGTCTTCCCCGCGCGCCTGCGATTTGCGGTTGTGGGATACATCGGCACCGGGGCAATTCTGTTGTTGCTCGCCGCGCGGGATCAATCCTGGGCGCTTCCCATCCTCACGATTGCGATGTGCGCCACCGGAATCGGCAATTCGAATTTCTGGACGATCTCGCAGCACGTGCCACCCAAGAACATGGTGGGGCGCACAATCGGATTCCTCAACACCATCTCAGTTGCAGCGGGCGCCG
>Ga0326728_10023526_pt1 | contig 11273 bp, 5 predicted proteins | sample MB3enrmetagenome_FD_207602 | JGI IMG/M metagenome (GOLD analysis project Ga0326728, IMG submission 207602) | Lab enriched peat soil microbial communities from McLean, Ithaca, NY, United States - MB31MN | ecosystem: Environmental > Terrestrial > Soil > Wetlands > Peat | place: USA: New York... | reverse complement strand
TCGATGAGGCGCCGAAGTCGGTGAAAACGGGCTGTCCGGAGACGATCTGGGTCGCGACGGTGCTGCTGGAGAGAATGGGTTTGGGTCCGATATCGTTGTAGGCAGACCCGGGAGTATCCGCGTTATAAGGTATTTGGCCGAGAAAGAAGTCCTGCGAGAAGACATCGTAGAATATACCGCCGCCGGAGCGGATCACCGTGGTGCCTTTGCCATTGAGGTCATAGGCCACACTGGCGCGCGGCGCAAAATTCCGGTAGTCCGGCTGGTAGAGACTCCCGAGCCCATTCGTGCCCACTTGGCTCAGCACTCCGTTGGCCGGGTTGAAGTTGGAAAGAAGGTTGTTATCCTCTGCGATCACCCCGAAGTAGTCCCATCGCAGCCCATAGTTGAATGTCAACTGGTGACTCGCGCGGAAGCTGTCCTGCACGTAGAAGGCGTGCGAGTTTTGGTAGGTGTTGCGGTTGGTATCGCCTTGCAGGATGTTGCCGCCGCCAGTGGGCATGCCTTGCAAGAAATCCGTCAAGCTCAAAAATGACAGGCTGCCCCGGAAGTACTCATCGAAGAACTGGTGCACCGTGGTGCGGCGGAACTCGTACCCGATCTTCACCGAATGCCGGTTGAATTTCCAGGAGAAATTGTCTATGAACTGCCAATTCTGGTCGGTGCGGCCCCGAGGATCCCCACCGGAAGCTCCGATGGCCGTGAAGTTCCCGACGGTGATTTTGGGCAAACCGTAATCCTGGGCGCCGACGCCCGTGTCAAGCCCGATCGAGGAGGGGTTAAAGCTCTTGTCCTGGGGGAAGAAGGTTTCGTAGAAGCGGTTATAACCGAAGCGCACTTCGTTGACCTTGGTGAACGAGAGCGTCGTGAGATAGGAGACGGACACAAGATTGACGTTGGTAGGCGTGACCGTATTATAGCCGGGCAAGTCCCCGGTGCCCCCCAGCCCCAGGGGGAAGCTCTGATTGCTGGTGGAGTAATAATAGCGGGCCGTCAGCATGTTCTTCTCATTGATGTTGTAGTCCGCCTTGGCGATGAGGCTGTTCACACTGTTGAAAATGTTGGCAGTGGCCGAAACATTGTTGACGGTAGCGCAGGAGTCAGGCGTCGGGGAATTGGCGGCCGGCCATGGACTCCGCTTCAGCAGTGCGGCGATAACGGGATTGACGCTGATCTCTTGTGCCGCCAGCGCACTCTCCGCCTGGGCAATGTTATTGGCTGAAGGGACGCAAGCCGTGCTGTTCAAACCTCCGGTCTCGCGCTGGCCTTCGTAGTCGCCGAAGAAAAAGACCTTGTCTTTAACAACCGGTCCGCCCAGCGAGCCGCCGAACTGGTTGTTGTGGAAGGCAGTTTTGGGAGTGGGAGCGGTGTTGAAGAAGTTGCGTGCGTCCATGGCGTCGTTGCGCAAATAATCCGCCGCCGTCCCGTGCAGTTTGTTGGTTCCGGACTTGGTAACGATATTGATCACTCCGCCGGCGTTCCTGCCATATTCGGGTGCGAAGTTGGAGAGCACAGCGAGTTCGGCCACTGCATCCACCGGCAGGATCGTCGCGGGGGTGCCAAAGACTCCCGCCTGGTTGATGGCGGGATCGTTGCGGTAGCCGTCGTTCATATCGGTCCCGTCGAGCAGAAAGTTATTGGAACGTCCTCGCGCCCCATTCACAGAGAACTCTCCGAACGAGCCGGGAGAATCCGTAATCTGGTCGGGACCGCCGCTCACGCCGGGTTGCAGGTAGATCAGCTTGGTGTAGTCGCGGCCATTCACGGGAAGGTTGTCCACCGATGTGGACTGCAAAGTTCCACCCAAAGTGTCTTCCGTGGTAGCCACCATGGGAGCGGAGGCTTGCACTTCCACTTGGGACGAGATTTTTCCCGGTTGCAAGGTCACGTCCACACGGTGTTCGCCCGCCACCGTCACCTCGACGCCACCGACGGTCATGGACTCAAACCCTTCCTTGCTGACCGTCACTGCGTACTGTCCGATCGGAAGTTCAGGAACGGTGTAAGTTCCCGCATCGCCACTGGTGGTCGTGCGGGTTTGGGCGGTTCCTTGATTCTTGATGACGATCTGTGCTCCGGGGATTGCCGCTCCCGAGGAATCAACAATCGTTCCCAGAATCGTCCCCCGAAAGGTCTGTGCATTGGCCAACCCTGGAACCAGAATTAAGGCGATCCAAATGAGTCCAAACCTGCGAGCTTTTCCATTAAGCCACTTCATGCTGTCCTCCCAACGGTTCTGCAATCTATGAGTTTCTCTAAGCTCAATGCTGTTCACTTAAGCTGGTCTTCCTCCTCGCAGTCCTGCTCGAAGGCGCTCAGGTCGAGCCGGTCGACCACGCGATGTACGAAAAAACAACGGTGCTCAGGACCCAGGACGGCTTCAGCGCGGGACTGCAACAAGCAGCCTTGCTCGGGGTTGTGGGGGAGAGAGCGCCTGCAGTCCTCCCCGCGCGGCATTATACTTATGCCGCGGGTGTCAACAGCTATAAATAAAACGATTCGTTGGCATAACCTTTTCTTATGGAGGGATCCGAAGATGCAAATTAAAGCAAAGCTGGTTGTCCTACTTCTGGCACTCCTGACAGCATCTTTGATGGCGCCACCCACTTACGCGGCAGACGCCCCGCCGGAGGTGGAAAACCTGGTGCGTGGATTCCCTACTCTGGATGAACTGGAAACCCACTTGAGCGTCGAGACCGCAGGAGAAGGCGCTGATAATCCGCCGCCGAGGGTCCATGCGAATTCCGAGGGTATGGAAGGCTCCATTTACCCCGTGAGTGCGCATTGGTTCACAGCGCCCCAACCCCCCAATCCCTTCAGCGCCTCGGCTCCCGCCTCAAATGCCGAACCGGGCGAAAAACCCTTGGCTTCATTGCTTGCCAATATGGATGCCGCGCAAAAGGAGGCGGGGGACCTAGGCAAGGAAATCGGCAGGCAGAACAACCTCCCCATCAACAAGTATCTGCTTGACCGCTGGACCGCTTACGCCCGTACGGATTACGGCACGGACATCACGGGGGTGTTTGTGAATGGCGTCGGTTTCGGCTCAATTCAGCAAACCCTCCGGCAGAGTTATGGCACTTCTTACACCTTACCTCTCCTCCAACGCTATTCCGGCAGCACCAAGTGGACTCGAATCCTTAGCGGGTGGATCATCAGCAGCAGCGTCGGCGTCATGCCACTGATCAACCCGACGTTGCAATTGCAGCAATTCCTCAATAACCTGCAACTTTCCTGGTCGGTATCCCTCAGCTATAACCTTTCAGGCGGGATGCTGCGCAGGATAAAGGACGGACAGTACGACCGGGAAGCAGCCTTGGGTAAGGCAACAGGTCGCGCTGCCGCCGCCCGCGAGGAACTGCTTAAGAAGATGGCCCTGCGGATCGATGCTTTGTCCACGAATCGGCCCGTCCGCGACACCCGGTTGACTTCCCTGCGCGAACTCTATCCGCAGTTTGAGCTCTATCAGGCGCGATACGAGCAGGCTACATCGTGTGACGAGCGGATGGAGAACTTCTTCACGCTGAAAGGTCTGGCGCTCAGCCTGCTGACTCTGGCCGGCTACGACCGCCCTGACAATTCGGGGAGCAATCTTCTGCAAACATGGAAAAGAGCTCGGTTCGTAGGCTGCGAAAGGACTTCATAGGGGCGCCTCACCTGTCATTTTGATAATCGTGTGTCCCAAAAAGGTCAGCCGGGGCTTCCCGGCTGGGAACCTCGACGGCCCGGTAAATTATGCAAGGCAATAAACGCTGGCCGGACTTGAGAATTGTTCCCCTTCCGGGTCGAGGAGGAAAGCCCCATGGCTCGCCTGCGCCGCAGCGCCATCGTGCGAAAACAGGGACAACGAGAGCTTCACCCCATTTGATCCGCAGCCTGAAGCAGCGCGCGGATGTAACCGTAGCAGTATGCAAATGACTGCAACCCCCCGGGGTCGTTTGCCGCGAGGGGGACGTGGTCGGGCATCAGCAAATAGGGATACCCGACTTCTACATAAACCTGGAGGGCTTTAACGAAATCGATGTCGCCCTCGTCGGGGTAGACCTCCTGAAAATCATCGCGGTGGCCGCGGATATTCCGGAAGTGCACGTTGAAGATTTTCTTTCGCGTGCCGAAATACCGGATCACCTCGAAAATTTCCCGCCCCGGGTCGTGAAGCATTTCCGAGACCGTGCCCTGGCAAAAGTTCAACCCATGATAGGGGCTCTCCTTGATCGTGATGAATCGCTTCAACCCGTCCACGGTGCCCAGCACGCGGACCACTCCCTGGTAGCCTTGCGGTGGCACGCCCGGATGGTGGGGGTGGCACGCCATCCGAATCTTGTACTCTTCGGCAACAGGGATCACGCGCTCGAGGAAATAAGTAATCCGCTCCCAGAACATGTCGGCGTCCACGCGCCCGGCGCAGGTAAGCGGCCCATTGGGGTGTGCGTCCCTCAGCCGCCACGTGCTGTACATCGCGTCGCCCCGTCCCGGAGTGCGCTCGGTGCGCAGCACTCCCAAAAGCGTCAAGTTGTACTTGATGGAGGGAATACCCGCCGCGGCGCAATTGCGGATGAGGGTTTGGAGCGCTTCGATGTCGCGATCGCGTTCGGGGCTGTTCGCCAGCATGATGGCGGGATGGGGTGTCTGGTCGATATGCGAGGATTCGAGAAACGGCGGCGCGACGCAGTCAATGGAGATTCGGTTCCTCTCCGCCATGTCGCGCAAGCGCTTCAGCTCGTCCACGGTGGCGTAGAGACGCCCCTCGCCGATTTCCGGATATCCGCAGATGTTGCGGATGCCATACCGCGCGAAGTACTGGAGATGGGTTTCATTACTGGGAGCGCTCTGGCATCCCAGTTTCATCAGGACGCGCTGGCGCGTGGCGGCGGACGCGCAACCGCTTCTCAGCGCCACCGCAGCGGCGCCCGTGGCTAGTGGGTCCTTCAGGAAATTGCGTCGTGATGTTTGCATCGTTCTTGTGAGCTTCATAATGGCCTCCCGATCGTGACGTTTTCACCAGGACAACGTGTCGCGCCGGAAAGCTGATGGCGTATTGTAGCGCTGAGCTTTAGCTCAGCTCCTGCCGACCTCAAGGGCGGCGTTACAATCTTCCTCATCAACCCCCTAGACTTCGATCCGATAAAGGAATGCGTCGCCCACCCAGCCGTCCTTAGAAGGCGAACATCCGGGTCATGTGCAGTGCAATCTGCCGTGTCTCGCAATCCTCGCGGGCATAGAAGTTCGACAGCGTCAAAATCTCATCTTCGCCCGGCTGTCGATCATCCACCGGGACTAAGCTGTCATGGATCAGCAGGCTCGTGTCGCGTCGTGGCCTAGTCTTTGCGTCTGGTGCAACTCCGCCGCTTAGACTTGCCCCTCGCCATTTATGGCACCTTCACCTTGTAGGTTAAGCAGCAGCGATGGCCCAAGGCTCGTCAGGCTTGAACGGAGGCATCCAGAAAATGAACCTGCACGCTTGAAAAATTCCAGCCCCCGCTCTCTCACCTCATGAACCGCCTCCTCCCTGCGCAACGAACTCGCCAAGGAGCATCGAATGGCTTATTCTAGCGCCTATGGGGCCGGGGGTGAGGGGGTTTGAGGGTCGAAATGGGAACGGCGACAAAGCCTATGTGAAAAACATTGGGCCAAGGGCGGACGGCCCCTGTCAGATTCGAGGAAATTTCAACAAGTCGGCTGAAAAGTGCAATCTCAATCACGGAAATGTGGAGGTTTTGTGATGATACGCGTTCGCAGAGTATTAGCCGTCATAGGAATACTGTTTATCATGTTGCCGACTGCTCGCCTGGCGGCTCAGGACCAGGGGCAAGCCGATGAAAAGCAGAAGGCTGAAGAACTTCGGAACTATATCCGGGCGAATTACACCAAATCCGAATACCTTGCCCCCATGCGCGACGGCGTGCGCCTGTTTATCGCCGTTTACGCGCCCAAAGACACCTCCAAGTCTTACCCCATCTGGATGATGCGCACCCCGTACCGGGTAGCTCCTTATGGCGCAGATAACTACCCTGCTACTCTCGGCCCCTCGGAGTTCTTTGCACGCGACGGTTACATTTTTGCCTATTGCGACGTGCGCGGTCTGGGCAAATCGGAGGGGCAATTCGTGCATGTGCGGCCCTACATTCCCAACAAGACTTCACCCCGCCAAATTGATGAAGCCAGTGACGCTTACGACACCATCGATTTTCTTTTGAAGACGATTCCCAACAACAACGGCCGCGTGGGAGTTTGGGGAATCTCTTATCCCGGCTTTTACGCCACCATGACTATTTTGAGCGGGAATCCCGCCTTGAAGGCCGCCTCCCCGCAGGCGCCGGTCACCGAATGGTTCCTCGGTGACGATTGGCGGCACAACGGCGCGTTCTTTCTGGCCCACGCCTTCAATTTCCTGTCCGCCTTTGGGCGCCCAAAGACAGGAGAAGATGAAGTGCCCGGACCCGGCTTTGATTTCGGCACGCCCGATGGCTACGATTTCTATCTGCGCATGGGACCCCTGGGCAATGCCGACAAAGAATTCTTCAAAGGGCAAATCGAATACTGGCAGGAATTGATTTCACACGACACTTACTCCGACTACTGGAAGTCGCGCGACCCGCTGCCTTACTTGAAAAACGTTCGGACCGCCGTCATGACCGTGGGCGGCTGGTTTGATGCCGAGGACGCCTACGGGGCGCTCCACACCTCGAAAGCGATGCGAGAGCAGAATCCCGGCGCGGTGAGCATCGCCGTTGAGGGTCCGTGGTTTCACGGCCAGTGGAATCGCGACACCGGCGAGGCCCTGGGCGACGTGCGCTTCCATCAGAAAACCGGCGAATACTTTCGCGCGCACATCGAGTTTCCCTTCTTCCAACGCTTCTTGAAAGACCAGGGGGACGCAAAACTTCCCGCCGCCTACGTCTTTGAAACCGGGCGCAACGAGTGGCACACACTCGACCGCTGGCCGCCGCAAAACGCCGCCCCCAAGACCTTCTATTTCGAGAGTGGAGGCCGCCTCAGCTCTGCGGCGCCTTCCGCCTCTGGCGAAGTGTTCGATGAGTACGTCAGCGACCCCGCCAAGCCGGTGCCGCACATTTCCTGGATCAGCAACCAGATGTCTGCCGCTTACATGACCGGCGACCAGCGCTTCGCCGGGCGGCGCACCGACGTGCTGGTGTACGAGACGGAGCCACTCACCCAGGATGTGACCTTCGCCGGACCTTTGAGGGCTTCGCTCTACGTCTCCACCACCGGCACCGACTCCGATTTTGTGGTCAAGCTCATTGACGTTTACCCGGGCGATTACCCCGATCCCGATCCGAACCCGGCGGGGGTAAAGATGGGCGGGTACGAACAGCTTGTGCGGGGGGAACCCTTCCGGGGCAAATTTCGCAAGAGCTTCGAGCAGCCCGTCCCCTTTGAGCCCGGCAAGCCCGACAAAGTGGAATTCCAGCTTCCCGATGTCTTCCAAACCTTTCGCCGCGGCCATCGCATCATGGTGCAAGTGCAAAGTTCTTGGTTCCCCCTGGTGGACCGCAATCCGCAGAAATTCATGAAAATCGATGAGGCGCAGCCCTCCGATTTTCAGAAAGCGACCGAGAGGGTTTACCGCTCGGCCCAACTGCCCTCCAGCATTACCGCGGAGGTGCTGCCTTCAGCAGCCATGGAAAAGTGAAGGGTTTGAGTTTTGCTCATCTGTCATGAACAGAGCAGCAAAACGAAGAATTCTTCTTACCTCGCCCCCTTGGGGGCGAGGCGCCGCCTATACGAATACACCGATCACCTATGACGACCGAGACGGTAATGCGCGGAAAGTGACCGAAGTCGTCGTGACGCAATTGAGGCTGCTCGGCGGGTCCGGCGCTACAAACGGCAATGTCGAACCGAGGGATGCGACAGGATGTGAAGCGCGACCTGGCGACGTGCAGGCCCAGGGAGATAATCCGTTGGACGACAGTATCCCATTCTGACTGCCACCATGCTCCTGCTCGGCAGGAGACCGGACCCGACGCGTTCTCGCTTATTCCCCTCCAAGCACTTTATTGCGCAGGTTTCCGAGGGCGTAATGCGCGACCGCTTCATCCCCTTTGGCGCAGAGGATGAGTCCCACCGGGGGGTTCTCTCCGGGGTGTGTCCAATGCTCCCGGGCATAATTGAGATACAGGTTCATCTGGCCGGCATCGGCCTGCGCGAATTTCCCGGTTTTGAGATCAATGAGAATGAGGCACCTCAATCGGCGGTGAAAAAACACCAGGCCGATGCGATACCATTCATCCCCGACGCGCAGGCGCTTCTGGCGGGCGACGAAGGCGAAGTCGTTGCCGAGTTCGAGCAGGAAGTGCTCAAGATGAAGAATGAGCGCCTCTTCCAGGTGCTTTCTGAATACTCGTCCTTCAAACCGAGAAACTCCAGCACCAGCGGGTCTTTTATTTCTTCCTCCGCAGTGACCCGGTCCTCGAGCCGCTTGCGCTGCCCCTTGCGCAGCAGGGCAGCCTTATTTCGCGAGAGCGCAGTGCGTTCGTAAAACAGGGTCGAAATCTGCCGGTCAAGCTGGCGCATGGACCATCCGCCTCGTAGAGCCTCCGCTTCGTAGAACGTGCGGGCTTGGGCATCTTTAACCGAGAGTAGGCGAACGTAGTGGGACCACGGGAGAGGAAATCGCAGAAAAGCCGCTAATTTCGGGAGGGCTCGATTTCCCAGACACCGTCTGGAGATTCTCTGGGGTCGTGCTACTCCCCAATTGGTCAGACAGTGTCTGGCTTTTTTCGGGCTTCAAACCGCGAAACGTTCGCGCTCCAGATTCGTCAGACAGTGTCTGACGAATCGGCCAGGCCAGGTAGAACTCCCGCATCTGCTTGAGGTTTGTTGGTGAGAACCCCCGCCTAAACCTGGCCGTCAGATCAACCGCCAGCCTCTCGATCAACGCCTCACCGTAATCCGCGCGCCTCCTGCCCTCTTGCTCGCGCTCTGGAACTCAACCACAGCACTTTCCGATTGCGCGAAAACATTTCTCCTAACAACATCGCTGCTTCACAAGGAATTCACTCCGCTCTAATGACCCCTTAACGCAGAGTTGATTTCATATACGCAGGGATTCTTGTGACCGGCAAGGCCGGGTCAGGAGTCAACTCTAAGCATCATGCACGCCAACTGTGAGCGCCGCAGTCGCGCCGCGGGGGAAAGTGTGCGAATCCAGACTTTGCAAACAAAAGGAGGACTCGAATGAGTCGTATCAGCATCTTGCGACAGATCTTGATAGCTCTTGCGATCGCGGCGGTTCTAACGCCCGCATCGCACGGCCAGCAACTTCCTAACACGGGTCAACAGATCACGCCTTTAGCGCCCCGCGAGGCGCGCTTCGAACCCTTGAATCCGGGTTTGAGCGACAATCCCCTGTACACCGCTGGACAAGCCGTGACCAGCGTCGTGAGCCCTGACGGAAAGACTCTGCTCGTGCTCACGAGTGGTTACAACTTGGTGAAGCTTTCGTCCGGGACGACCGAAGGCGCCCTGAATTCGGCGGACTCGACCCAATTTGTTTTTATTTACGATATCTCGACTTACCTGCCCATCCAGAAGCAGGTGATTCAGATCCCGAACACTTACAATGGGATCGTCTTCGATCCCTCAGGCACAGCCTTCTACGTGGCGGGCGGTGTCAATGACAACGTGCACGCGTACGCTCTCACCGCCGGAGTATGGGCGGAGGAAACAGGGAGTCCGATCGCCCTCGGCCACACTGTGAACCCGGCCACTGACGGGTCTGGGGTTGGACTCGAGGTAACGTCACAGGCTGCCGGCATCGCGATCACTCAGGACGGCACCAAGCTCGTCGTCGCTAACTACTACAACGACTCGATCAGCATCCTCACCAAATCAAAGACGAGCTGGGCAGTAAATTCCGAGCTTGACCTTCGTCCTGGCAAGGAGAATTCTGCGAATTCCGGCGTCCCGGGCGGAGAATATCCGCTTTGGGTGGTCATCAAAGGCAACCAAACCGCTTATGTTTCAAGCATCCGTGACCGGGAAATAGATGTTGTAAACATTGCGAACACGCCCGCCGTCATGGCGCGCATTAAGGTTCCTGGTGAGCCCATCAAAATGGTCTTGAACGCAAGTCAGTCAACGCTTTACGTCGCACAAGACGTCACCGATTCGGTGGGCGTGATTGATACCAGTTCCAACACCCTGGTTGACAATGTTGATGTGACGGCACCTGCCGGTCTGCTTTCCGAATGGAGAGCTAACTTTAAGGGAAGCAACACCAACAGCGTTACGCTTTCGCCCGACGGGAAGTTGTTGTACGTCACCAACGGTTGGATGAACAATGTTGCCGTCGTCCAGCTTAGCTCGGCTCCCAAGCAAAGCAAGGTGATCGGGTTGATCCCCACCGGCTGGTACCCCAATTCCGTCAGCTTCAGCAGCGATGGAAAGTTCACCTATGTTTTGAACGGGAAGTCACCGACGGGGCCGAACCCTGGCTATTGCCACGGCGGCGTGCTTGCTTCGCTGCCCGCCGATCAATGCTCGGCCAGCAATGAATATGACTTGCAGCTCATCAAAGCGGGGTTCCAGAGTTTCCCCACCCCCAGCGCATCGGAACTGCCAGGGCTGACCCAGCAGGTTGCCGCCAACAACCATTTCCAACGACATATCAGCGACGAGGATGCAGAGAAGCTGGCGTTTCTGCATCAGAATATTCACCACATCATCTACATCATTAAGGAGAACCGGACCTATGATCAGATCCTCGGTGATCTGGAAGTTGGCAACGGTGATCCGAGTTTGACCGAATTCGGTGAAGCCACTACTCCCAATTACCACAATTTCGCGCGCAATTTCGTGGACCTGGACAATTTTTACGACACCAGTGAAGTCAGTATGGATGGCTGGCCTTGGTCCACCGCGGCGCACGCCACCGACGTAGTAGAGCGGCAGGTCACGGTGGAATATGCAGGACGCGGGCTGAGCTACGATTCGGAAGGCACCAACCGCAACGTGAATGTCGGTATACCCACGCTTGCCGGGCGCCTGGCCGCCAACCCGCTTACCCCGGACGATCCCGACGTGCTGCCCGGAACCACCAACACTGCCGCACCCGATGCGGCGGATGGCGAACAAGGGGCTGGTTTCCTTTGGGACGGGGCGTTAAAAGCCGGCTTGTCGATTCGTAATTACGGTTTCTTTATCGACGAGGCGCGGTATAACTTGCCGTCCCCGTACACGGCGCTTTCCATCCCGGAGCTGACCGATCCCACTTCGACGACTCCTCCCACTCAGGTAGCATATGCGAC
>Ga0326728_10023524_pt1 | contig 11274 bp, 8 predicted proteins | sample MB3enrmetagenome_FD_207602 | JGI IMG/M metagenome (GOLD analysis project Ga0326728, IMG submission 207602) | Lab enriched peat soil microbial communities from McLean, Ithaca, NY, United States - MB31MN | ecosystem: Environmental > Terrestrial > Soil > Wetlands > Peat | place: USA: New York... | reverse complement strand
AAGAGCTCAGCCCGAAAAGCTTCGACAATGATTTAGAAGGATTACAATTCAGAACCTTCCGAACAGGTGACAAAGTAAAGATTGGATCCGTTGAAGTTGAACCCATTCACGTGGACCATTCCGTACCGGGATGTTACGGATTCATCATACACACAACGGAAGGTGCAGTCATCTATTCGGGAGATTTTCGCATTCACGGCAACAAACCCAGCATGACCCAGGATTTCGTCAGCGCATCGTCGAAAACTAAACCAATCGGCATGTTGTGCGAAGGAACCAACATGATCGGAGCTGATTTCTCGACTGAAAGTGAAGTTGACGAGAAGATGAACAAAGTCATCGGTACGACTCAGAATCTGGTTCTGGTCACATTTCGACAGACCGATGTCGACCGTACTCGAACACTACTCAATGTGGCCAAGAATAATCATCGCAAATTAGGAATCTCGTTGAGGCAGGCATACCTCCTTAACCGTTTAGGAGCCGATCATAAACTCAATCTTCCTCCAGTTAATTCTGATGATTTCCTGATATTTCGTCGCAAGAAGAAACAATACTACAAATGGGAACAATCGATTCTTGATCTGCCAAACGTTGTCGATGCCAACGAAGTAAAACGTATCCAAAACAAAGTTGTGCTCGCCACTTCATTTTCAGACTTAAATGAGTTACACACGATGAAACCTGCTCCAGGGAGTAGTTTCGTTTTATCCTCATCAGAACCATTTAACGAAGAGATGGAGATAGAGTACGACAAATTCGTAAACTGGCTAGATCACTTCGGCCTACCGATGTATCATATCCATTGTTCAGGTCATATGATGCCAACCGAAATCAAACAGGTCATACGCAAGATTAACCCGAAAATGCTGCTGCCTATTCACACTGAACACGCCGAACTTTACGCTAAATTCGTCTCAGACATAGCCGCAGTTGAGCTTCCCGCAAAGAACCGAACACTCCGAATCGGCTGAGTACCGCACAGAATAGAACTGCGTCGTTATAACGCCCAAAAAGCCCAACCGTGGGAGCAGATGTGGCCTCCGCTAGCGGATCCCTATTCTGCCCTTCTTTTCCGCAACGGTTTCCACCGATCTCTCGTGGAGTTTCCAGCTCTCCCCACGTTTATCCAAGCACCCACTGGGCCACCTGGTAAACTTGACCGATGGCTCTGCCTCCACTGGTTGGGCAGTTAAGTAATTTGTCTTTAATTGGAAATATGGGATTTTGCTCTAATTAGCAAAAATGATAATCACTTCATTGCACATGCTGAAGAGCGAGGTACATGGTCAATACAAGGCGAAAATTGCATTTTGGCGTCTACCTACCAGACTTCGGCAGGGCTATGCATCCTAGAGCTCTAGTTGAGCTCGCCGGTGAGGCAGAGGATTATGGCTGGGACGGATTCTTCCTTTGGGATCACATGGTACAGTGGAATCGACATACTCCGGTGCATGACGCCTTCACGTGTCTAGCCGCGATAGCTACGAACACGAAGCATATTCGAATCGGAACAGTTGTAACACCAATACCCTTCCTGAAACCATGGATCATTGCCCGTCAGACTATAACGCTGGATCAGCTCTCGAACGGAAGACTAATTCTCGGTGTTGGTTTGGGCGGTAAGGGAGGCTGTGATTATGAAAGATTCGGAGAATCAGGGGATAACAGGGTGCTCGCAGAGAAACTGGATGAATCACTAGACATCATCTCCGGTCTCTGGAGCGGCAAACCGTTCAGATACACTGGCAAGCATTACGTGATGAAGGATCCAGTCTTCTTGCCACATAAAATACAGAAACCCAGAATCCCAATCTGGGTAGCAGGCTACTGGCCGCGCAAAGGCCCATTCAGACGAGCTGCAAAATGGGATGGTGTAATCCCACTCCGATTCCCAGGGAACCTCCTGGAACCGAATGAAGTCCGGACGGTGGTAGAATACATCAAGATCCTTAGAGAGAATGCGGATGACTTTGCCGTAGCCATAATTGGATCAACAATGAACCAACGAAGGGATATCGAAAAAGTAGAGCGGTTTGCCAGTGCTGGGATGACTTGGTGGCTCGAGAATCTCTACGCGGAAAGGGATTCTCTCGAATCCGTCAGGAGACTGATTCGCCTCGGCCCTCCACACATAAAATCGCGAACCTTGTAGACTTTTAAGAACAGCCGAATATGCTTGGGAGTCGTCGAGTGATTTTGTCTCAGCCTGAAGAGTATCGTGAATATGTGAAAGGTCTGAATACACGAAAATCCTGGGAATCATACGTCAGAGCCAGCCGGCTAATTCCTGGCGGTGGAAGTTCCAACGCACAATGTGCGCCGACCTACCAGCCATATCCTCTAACATTGCGAAAAGGTTCCGGATCGAAAGTGTGGGATGTCGACGGAAACGAGTACATCGACTATTTGCTAGGTTTCGGTCCGCTTATCCTCGGACACTGCCCTCCACGCGTCATACAAGCAGTGAAAGAGCAGCTTGAGAACGGCCTTCAGTACGCTATGCTCGATGAGCTTGAAATTCAACTTGCTGAAAAAATTCACGAAATGGTTCCGAACGCTGAAAGGATCAGGTTCTCGATGACAGGAGCTGAGGCCACCATGCATGCGATAAGAATCGCGCGAGGTTACACGGGGCGAGACAAAATCATCAAATTTGAAGGGCATTATCATGGTGCTCATGATTATGTTCTGTTAAATATTGTAGGGTCTCCTGAAGCAGCTTTAGGGTCAGAGATTTCTCCATACAAAGTTCGTGCAAGTCCCGGTATCCCAGATGATACTATCAAAAACACAATAGTCATACCTTGGAATAATCCAGAAATTCTTGAGAAAACAGTCCGAGCACACGCTCATGAGCTTGCTGCAATCATCATGGAACCGGTTATGATGGATATTGGAATCGCGCCCCCCGAACCAGGCTATCTCCAGGCGGCGAGGGAAATCACGCGCAAATATGACGTACTATTGATTTTTGACGAAGTCATTACAGGGTTCCGATTAGCTCCCGGAGGCGCTCAACAACATTTCGGAATAAAACCCGATTTATCTACCTTCGCGAAAGCACTGGGCGGAGGCTTCCCTATCTCAGCAATCACAGGCAGGAAGGATATCTTCGATCAAGTAGGTCCTGGGAGGATCATGCATGCTGGCACGTTCAACGGAAATCCAGTCTCTTGCGCAGCAGCATACGCAACTCTTACAGAATTAACTTCCAACGACGGAGCAAATTATCAACGAATGAACAAAATCGGCATGAAACTTCAGGACGGCCTTACGCAACTTGTTGCTTCAAGTGGTGCGCAAGCGATTGTTCAAGGCATGGCACACTTGGGAGTCCAGGTCCTATTCACTCCGCTGAAGAAAATCAGAAACTACAGAGAATTCCTCACATGCAAGGGAACCAAATACAATGCCTACCATAGAGAGATGTTGAAAAGAGGTGTCCTCTTTCATCCATCACAATATCAGCACCTCTTCGTGTCAACCGCGCACACAGAAGATGACATCAACAAGACACTAAAAGCCGCACAAGAATCCTTGAAAACCATCTCCTAGAAAGAAGAAGTTTTGTAAATTAAACCAAAAATCAAGTAACGTTGGCTCACACTAGCGGATGCCTTTACCGCGCCGGGTAAGTTTTGGCGCGTAGTTTCCAGCGGTTTTTTTACACGCTGAAAATTGGGCGCCGCGTAGAGAACTGGATTTCCTGTGCTGTTATATAACAGCACGATCGTTCTTCATATCATGTCTCTCAAAGGTAAAATTGCGATCGTTACTGGCGCTGGTTCTGGGATAGGCCGAGCAACAGCGGTATTGTTTTCGCAAGAAGGCGCTGACGTTGTTCTAGTAGGTAGAAGAAGTGAACCACTGAAGGAAACTCTGAATCAAATTAATGGCCGTGGATTAGTTGTTCAAGCTGATGTCTCCAAATCTCAGGACACGAAGCGTATTGTTGAAGAAACGTTACGGACGTATGGCAGAGTGGACATTTTAGTCAACAATGCGGGTGTAGAAGGACCTCATAAGCCAGTAAATGAATTGTCCGAAGAAGAATGGGACCGTATCATCGATACTAACCTGAAGGGTGTATTCCTCTGCTCAAAATATGCGATCCCTGCTCTTAAGAAGAGCAAACGCGGCGTTATCACGAATGTCGGCTCGAACTGGGGGATTGTTTGTGCTCCAAACGCAAGCGTGTACTGTGCCTCAAAAGCAGGTGTAATACTCTTAACGAAAGCGATGGCGATGGATGTCGCAGCTGATGGAATAACTGTGAATTGTATCTGTCCTGGTGATACAGATACTCCGATGGAACACAGAGATGTGGGCGCAACCGAAGAAAGGAAGGCGGATATATTGAAGAAGTTGATCCGACCCGAGGAGATAGCTCACGCTATACTCTATCTAGTTTCGGATCAAGCCGCGCTGACAACTGCGACAATATTGGTTATGGATAACGGCTCGAGTTCCGGCGAATCGTCTAGACTAATTGTGAGAAAATAACGACGGAACATTATTGTCGCTTAGGCGAAGTGCCGCCGGAAAGACTGCGCGGTCTTCTTGTAAAGTGCCTTTCCCCTAAATGCGATCAACACGATGACGAGTGCGTAGAGCAAGTCTGTGAAGTAATTTGCTAGAGGAATTACCGAATATGGTGCCGCGCTAAACGTTGGTGGCGGATAAGTTGTCGAAGTAGTCGTAGTGGAGAAAGCAACATCGATGTATGTCAATACACTTGTCGTCGTACTAAATGCAGTACTGTAATACGTCAGGGCACTAGAGCTGCTTACAATTGTTACAATATATGTTATGAAACTTGTTGAAGTTGAAAAGCTGGGCGATACGTACGTCGCAAAACTCGTTACCGTGATAAAAGTTTGCGAGAAGACAGGTTCAGATGCAAGGTGCGCTATGGCTAAAGCTGAAGTGATCACGAGACAAAGGGCGACAAGTGCTCGCTGTGTATGTTTCAAGTCCTCGCCAGAGACGAAGATTATCAGTCGTAATTTAAGGAGTTAGTGCCTAAAAGTATGGAGAATCTATTTCTGGGGCGCAAGTTTGCCCAGTTCCATCAATCGCACTTTGCGCCTTTCCTCAGCGTCCGCCCATCGTCTTTTTTCCTCATCTGATTCTATCGTCAATGGTGGCACTTGCTGAGGTTTTCCGTTCTTGTCCAGAGCTACGTATGTCAGAAAACAGGTTCCTGTATGTCTCACCTCACCAGTCATCGGATTCTCGGCCTCAACTCGGACTCCGATTTCCATGGAAGTTTCGTGAACGTAGTTGACTTGCGAGCTTAACCGCAGTAGGTCTCCAATGTAAACGGGGTGATAGAAATCCATTCTATCGATGGAAACAGTTACGAGGTTGCTACGTACGTGCTTGAGTGCGGCGATCCATGCAGTTTCTTCAACTAATCTAAGAATCGCGCCTCCGAAAACGTTTCCTGCAGGATTCGCATCCATCGGCATCATAACTCTCACAACCGTTGTTGCTGACTGACCGGGAGTTTTGGCTAATTCACTCAAAGAGATCAACGGGCTACATTCTGAGTGGCGATCAATAGTTAAGTTTTGACAATCTCAATTGGGTTCACCCGCGTTTACTCAATCGGCGCGAGTGCAGTGTTCTTCTTAGTCAGCAACCTTTGATTGATTTTCTCAAAGTTCAGTTCGCATCGAGTACAGTAATAGTAGATGATTGTTTCATAGTCAACGCCCATCCAGCGTTGAACAACACTTTCCGCGAGCATATTCACATGACAAAAAGGACAGTTCATATCAACCCAAGAGTGATTCAGAATGAAATCAGATTTAACTTGGCGAGTGCTTTAACTGCCACAGAGTGCTGACAGAAAATGTCTAGAGGTTAACTGGTCCAGACGTTACTCGGTACGAATTTTCCGTGCCGACCAGCCCTCTAATTAAATGTTCGTTGAAGTGCCACGTTTGATTCCCAAATGGAAGGCGTATGGTTCACTCGATAGCCGAAATATGTGCTGAAAGGTGGATGAATTTGAGTGAGCTAGTTAAATTCAAACCGCTAACTCTCATCGAATCATTCAGCTTGTGGACTGTCCTTCAAGTCGCGGGGACTCCGCGTACTGTCGATTGCTCTCAGTGCAGCGCATACGTGAAAGGAGCCTGCTCCCGTTGTCCTCTCTGCAATGCAACGAAATACTTGCCTTGTACACATTGCGACTTTCAGATCGGTCGTTCTTTAACTCGTCAAAGTTCGTAAACAACGATAACGCTCGATACTGGTCGAATTCGTGTCGGCCAACCGCGAGCTGAACACACGCAAAAGTAAAAGCGTCCGCGTTCCTAGTTAGCAACACACTGGTGTGCGATATCTCCTAATCATTCCCTAAATCGTTGGTTTTGATGGAACGCAAATACGTCGTCCTGGCAGTTGCCACTTTATCTTTCGTGGCCATGGATTTAGTTCTGTTCAGTTATCCTCCTATTTCCAGCCTCGTTTCCGATGATCTTCATCTTTCCTACACTCAATCTGGCGTGATAACTTCAGTTTTCCCTCTGGCGTATGCAATAATGCAGGTGCCAGGAGGTTATTTGGCCGACCGATTCGGCGGAAACAGGGCTTTGTCGGTATCCTTGATACTGCTCGGTTTTTCTCCTTTCGTCTTTGTCGTAGGGGACACATACATGTTCGCTCTAATCGCTCGTGGTTTCGCAGGAGTTGCTTGTGGTGTAATTTTCCCTTCCTCAATACGCGTTCTGTCGTCGTGGTTTCGTGAGGAAGAGCTTGATTCAGCTATGAGTGTATTTGGTTCAGGAATGGGAATTGCACAGATTGCGGCTTCAGCGTTCCTTCCTCTGTTAATCATTGGAACAGATTGGAAGCCTCCAATCGTATCTACCGCCGTGTTTGCATTGCTTGTGGCGATGTTGGCTATTCTATCCACTAAATGGCCTTCATCGAGCAAAAATTCTGCCAGAGTGAAGGTGGATGTAAGGGGGCTATTCACGCGGAACATGTTCGCTTTGATGTTTCCTAATTTTGCTGCCCTAGCAGTGATTCTGGGAGTTTTTGCTTGGACACCAATTTTTCTGACTTCAACCTTGCATCTCTCTAACACCTATGCGGGAAAGATTCTCGCGTTAATTGGGCTGACGAATATCCTCGGATGTTATGCAGGAGCTTTTCTGAGTAATAGGCTGGGGAAACGTTTTGCTATCGCTATTTCAATGGTGTTATTGGCGGTTTTCTCAATTTTGTTAGGTTCTTCTGGTTCGGGTTTGACGGCGATGATCTGGATTTCAGGAGTTGGTTTCGCTGGGATGCTTTATTTTGCGGCCGATTTCGCACTGATTCCTTATGCTTCGAAACAGGGTGTCTCGGTAGCCGGTATGACCTTTGGTGTTTTTAATACTCTCAGTAATATCGGAGGTTTTCTGTCTCCGATCCTATTGGGTATTGTCTTAGATTATACGGGCAATTTTGCTCTCGGCTTTGCAACATTAGGTTTTGTGGCATTATTTGGTTTGGTTGGTGCCATCATACTTCGTCCTGATCGTTTAATGTTAGATCAGTGATCGAAGTCTGCAACCGGCTATGTTAGATAGGACGAGTGAGTTTATTGGATTGAAGTACCGCGGTGGTGATCGATTTTGAAGAGTAGCCTATGGTATTGGCGTCGCGATCGCAACCCGGACAAGAAAGAAACATCGAATTCAACTCAGACCTGATGTATACGTGTTGAATTCGATCTCTGACGAGATGAATGTGGGATTATGCTCTACGTCTCCATTCTTCCCAATCTTCTATAACGGACTCAGTCATTTTCTCGGCAGCTGAATTCAGCCAACCAGATTTCCGTCTGGTGAGGTCTCTACGCACTGCTTTGATAGCTGCCCCGCTCCCAACATGAATATTGGCAGTTTCGAACCCCATGGCCTGCAGTAAATGCTTCTCATCTCTCTTCTTAGGTAACATCGTGAGCTCGATTCTTGTGCAAAGAGGTGCCAGCCTGCGAACGATCCAGCGACCGCGAACCTTTAGGAATGGATCAGGCGCACGTTTCGCATATGTGATTATATTTTCGTAAAAAATTTGTTTGTAGCCATCGTCGTTATTAGCCCATAGACATGCCGACGAGATAACTGGTTTTGTCTCGCGCGCTATTTTTCCACCATCCCAGTCTGCAACAGCCATAAAACGTTCTCGACCCAAACTACCGAGCCCAGAAACGCGGTGAGTCAATCTGTAAGGTAAGTCCGGTTCGGGCAGTGAACCCTCGAGTGCTTTTTTGGCACCCTTCGGCATACTTGCACGAATTGGTGCCAGAGCATCCACCTTAGCCCAGAAATGTGTTGGATCTCGTAATTGTCCTGTCGCGGCATCTCGAAGCCAGTCGTGTTTTTCCTCCAGAACGAATGGTTCTCCTCCTGTCCTTAGGCCTTGAACGTAACCTGTAAGAATCGATTGACATGCGTCCTCAAATTTGATCGTCAGCTTCTTGCTGGGGACTGCTAGGTTAGCGCTAGCTGCTAAACGTACCAGATCAATTGTGTAAGGCAAGGGATAGGATTCATCAAAGTCATTTATTCCCCATATCAAACGACCTTCTATATCACGCCAGGTTCCAAAGTTTTCCACATGCAAATCACCTACCGCTAAGACTTCGGGAGCAGTCGATTCGTCAGGAAGCGTGTCAGCCCAGACCTGCATCCATCGATAAAATGTTCCCCGCAGAAAAAGAAAAGGATCTTTCGCCATCAACCTATGCTTCAGATCAAGATCAGCCCTGATCAAGTCTGTGCGTTCAGCAAGCCAGGATTCGTATTTCTTAGTCGCTTTACCTATCTTCATTGCGGAAATAAGCTACTCGTGCATCCGATATTAGTTTAGTTACACTTACGGGATATTGCGTTCCCATGGCATTGCTTAGTATCCATATTTTTCAAAACGTAATTTATAATTAGAAGAGAATTCGAGACGTTGTTATCATAGTTCAAGTAAGCGTGCGTAGAATGATGTCCCTGATTCAGGTGGATCCACTCTGAAGATGTCTGAGATTGTTGCAGCTGTGTCTGCTAATGTCAGGCGTACTCCAAGCGACGTATGTCTAAGTTTTTTCCCATAGACGAGGAGCGGTACTATTTCTCTGGTTTGTTTGCTGCTGCCGTCAGTTGGATCATTTCCATGATCGGCTGTGATTACTAAGACATCATCATCCGCCAATATGTTGAGAAGTTCAGGCAATTGCCGATCGATTTCTTGAAGGGCCGCACTGAATTTATGAGGTTTTTCTTCATGACCTGCCAGATCGGTGTTTTGAATATTCGCGGCTATGAGTCCTGGTTTCGTTGTGTCAACGGAATCGAATAAGTTCGAGAATACTTTATTCATGGATGTTTCCGGTAGGTATGTAGCGTTGTCGCATCGAATTATTTCGGCAACTTTGCCGATCAAGGTAACATGGTAGCCGTTTCTAATCAGTATGGTTGGAATTTGTTTTTCAACGTCTAATTGGTAGCCTAGATTTTTTGCTTGGTAATCTTTGCTGTAGACTCCGAGTGCTGGGGAGTTCACACCTATCTGGCCAGAAGAGCGTGTTTCCACGTGCTGGAGAATAGCATCGGTACTGTATCCTGTTGATCCTAGGACGATAACGCGAATCACCTTAACGACCTCTCTGACAATCTGGCCTATAGCCAGGGCATCTTGGAAGGAGACGAGATCTAATGGAGCTGTTACATTGATTATTCGGCCAGGGTCACTTTCGAGATTATCTCCGATCACGACCCGATCGTCCACGAGAAGCAATGGTTTTCCTACGAATGGGTGGGAGACTTTATGTCCTTTCTTCGCTATGGCAGCTTCGAGTTCACCAATTGTGCTTAGTAATTGTGTGATTGGTTCTTTGGGCAGTGTTCCCATGATCTCTTGATGGCCAAGATAAGTATCGGCTCCGGAATGTTTGAGCATGCATGTTCCATAGCTGCCGAGAGGTTTTTTCACTGGGGAGAGGCCTTTTACGTTTCGAGCAATGTTCCCTAGCCCCAAAGATTCTAGTGTGGGTAATGCCAGACCTCCCACTTTTTCAGCTACGTGTTTTGCCGTGTTGGCTCCAATGTCTTCAGGTCTCACTAAGGGGACATCAGGCATTTCTCCGATACCGAATCCATCTATAACTACAATCACAGCCTGACCTTTTTCCACGACAAGCACAAGCTGTTCTGCAAATGATACCTAGAATTAAGAAGATGTGGATTTCATTCTGTGAGCGGCACCGGGGTTTGGTTGGTTCCCTCACCAAATTTTATGTGAGAGCCATCTTTTCGATTTCCAGCTTGTGGAAATAGCGCCTAAAGATACTCCGTTTTGATTAACGATGTTTGAAATCTGCCCGCTCTCGATTATTTCGACAAGTAGCGACTCGTTGCAGCATTTAGGAGGCTGTTTTGCGTCTTGTTTAACTGTTTTGAAGTTATGAGACTTTTTGCCCATCAACGGTAGTACTAGTGAAGTTTTGCCGGGGTTTTTTGTGGGCGTAGGCCGTACGCTTTTTCAGCTGGATTATGCGCTTCCGCGATTAATGCTCGGTGTAGCCGTCTTCTTTTCTCTGTGCAAGATTTCCCCACCGACGTTTTATGCTCTCAAGTAATTCGGGATCATTCATTATTTTCTCGAGCAGTTCGATCTCCTCCTGTGAAACCTCCGGTGAGGGTGTTGTGAATGTTCGCTCTTTGTCTAATCCGATTGATTTGTAGAATTCCTGTCGGCTTCGACGAAAGTCGTCTGCCTCAGCGAACGTCGGAAAAGTCCATGATCTAATTTCCTGCGATGAGGTGCGGTCGTATTCGAGAACGTTCCATCCAACCAAGTTAGCCACTCATCTCAGTTACTCTTGGAATGATTTCACGCGTGAAGTCTCATTTCTTTTTGGTATGAAAGGTCCAACATTCTCAGATGCGCATTCAGACCTAATCGTTCTTCCTCTGTTACAGCGAACCTTCGGACCGCTTCCTCTCGCTTCATCTTAACTTCTCTCGCACATGCGTGCCATATGAAATTTACAGGCGTATCTTAAATCCATAACTCGACGATCGACACATTCAAGATCGTCAACCTCCAAATCATCCGTCAAGAATGCCCGATTTGAATAATATTTTCTGATGACCCATTGAAAAATGGCTGGAGATCTGATGGCGACTCTGCTATCTAGTCGTTTCATGGTTTAGCTAGACCGTTTCTGCTAATGTCTAGTTGGTTTCCGGATGAGAATTGTATAAGTTCGGCTATTCT
>Ga0326728_10023522_pt1 | contig 11275 bp, 10 predicted proteins | sample MB3enrmetagenome_FD_207602 | JGI IMG/M metagenome (GOLD analysis project Ga0326728, IMG submission 207602) | Lab enriched peat soil microbial communities from McLean, Ithaca, NY, United States - MB31MN | ecosystem: Environmental > Terrestrial > Soil > Wetlands > Peat | place: USA: New York... | reverse complement strand
CAATCCACACCCCCACGCGGGGGGCGACCAAGGTCCGGGGCATGTATGCGCCGACGAATGTGTTTCAATCCACACCCCCACGCGGGGGGCGACCGTAGTCGAATTACAAGTAATGCAACCAGGATACGTTTCAATCCACACCCCCACGCGGGGGGCGACATAGTATTCCTGGTTTTCTTACTCTTGCTAAACAGTTTCAATCCACACCCCCACGCGGGGGGCGACTCCCAGCTTGTAAATGCCTGCCAACAAAGGCTTTATGCGAGCATTTTCGCGAAGATCCTCATTTTGTTTGATCGCGCTATTCGTTTGTCAAAGAGCCTATTCTATAACCTGCTAATATCATTCCCTATCTTAGATGCGCGAACGTCGTCTATCTAAAAAAGCCTGCAACACCATAGGCAGCAATGGGAAATGGCACATTTCCGAAATGTGAGCAGAACGTTCGCACCTGCCTCAGACAACAAAGGGTTCGTCGGGGTCGTATGGCTTATTGGCGCCGACATGTTCAACCCGATTCCTCCACTTTGCGCCCAGGAAATAAAACCTCACACTATCCTTATCCGGATCGATTTCTTTTAGCAGTTTAGAACGTAAAAAAGCCCACTGTGCAGGGTCGACCGAGCATTCGAAAACGGAGTATTGCACCCTTTGTCCGTAATCCTTGCAAACCTTTGCGACACGCCGAAGCCGGGTTTGCCCCCTCGGATCGGTTGTGGATACGTCGTAGCTAACTACAACCATCATGGCGTTGGCCTATTTCCAGATAAAAGGAGGATACGCATCCAGATCACCCCTGATCAGCCTAGCAAACAGGAGTGCCTGAACATGGAAAAGCATGCCGACGTATACTTTTTCTTCAAGGAACGGATGCACGATTTCTTCCTGTTTTCTGTTCTGGTAGGTGACGAGCACCTCCTTTCTGGTTTCATCGGTCATTATCACAGCCCCTGAATCTGTCTTAGTGAAACCGTGCTTTCGGACCTTCTTCAAGTTGATCAGAGAAAGCACGAGCCTGTCGGCCAGAAAGGGCCGAAACTCCTCCATAAGGTCCAGAGCGAGCCCCGGCCGTCCCGGCCTGTCCCTGTGAAGAAACCCGACGGCTGGATCTAGGCCCACAGATTCCAGGGCCGAGCGGACGTCGTGCATGGTCAAGGTGTATACGAACGAAAGGAGAGCATTGACGTTGTCCAGGGGCGGCCGCCGGTTTCTTTCCTTGAATGTGAAGTCTTCCTTCTGCGAGGTGATGAGTTCATTGAACACGCTGAAATACATGCTGGCTGCATTGCCTTCGATTCCGCGCAGGACGTCGAGTTCCGTCTCGTTACCGACCCGCTCCAGGCAGTGACTCATCATGGAAGACACTTCTTTTATCGCCGGACCGTTCACTTTTTCATCATGGTCCCTCAAGACCCTCCGGAGCACGGTCCGGCAATTTGCCAGCTTCCCGGTGATCACGCTTTTCGCCACCTCCACGGAGGCCTTGTCGTCATCGGCTTTCCTGTATTGCTCTCGTCTCAGGAGCACATTTCCGGACACCGGCCCCTGGACCTTGGCAAGGAATCTCCCATGCTCGGTTAAAAAACTCACCGCCACGCCGTTATCGGCGCAAAAGCCCATCAGAAAGGGGCTGCACAGTACGTTGCCGAAGCACACGATACCGCCGATAGTGTGGACCGGCATGCGGAGACGGACCTCGTTTTGCACCTTGACGACAACGGTCTCTCCTTCCTTGCTGAGGTAAGCGCCCTGTGTCGTAATAAACAGTGTGTTGAGGTGCTTTTTCATTGTTCCTCTTCCAGCATTTGAGCCAGATAGCTAAGGACGGACCTCTTCTTTCGAAGCACCTGAGGAAGACAGCGGCCCATGAGAGAGCAACTCTTGCACTTCTTCGTGTAAACCGGCTTCGGCGTTGTCCCGGCCCCTATCAGTTGATGGAGTTGCCCCGCGGCTTTTTCCGTCTCTTCGCGGAGACCCTCGTCAAATCCCACATCCAGCCGATGCCGCGTCCTTCCATAAAATAAGGCCCCGGACGGCACATCGGCGCCGAGCATCTCTTCCAGGCAGAGCGCCTGTGCGCAGAGCTGTATTTTGTCGCTTTCATCCGGTTTTGGTTTCCCGAGCTTGTGCTCAACCGGAAAAGGCCGCCATATGACCCCTTCCGCGCGATGAAACTCCACGACATCGGCTTTCCCTATCAAACCCAATCTCAGCGACCGAAGAGGCACCCCTCTGGCGATCCTCACCATGCCTCGCGATTCCTCGCCTACCTCATGTACCCGTTCGTGCATGATCCTCCCCTCAGCCGTGAAGCGGTTTTCGTCCCAAACTTGCTCGACATGGATCAGGGCGCACTGCCGTTCGCAGAAAACAAGGTGCTGCAGGGCCGAAAGGGGCAGAAGATCGGATTCTGCATACATCGTTCACACCTTTTCTTCGATCATGACTCCATCCGGCATGGCTGATTTATTCAGCTTGACCTCATAGTCGGTAAACCCTCTGACTGGCACTGCTTCACTATTTGCTCGTCCTACCTTTACCAGATCAAACAGTTCATGGGCGGGCGCTTTCCCCATTCTTGAATCGTGTTTGAAAACGATAAGTTTGCGGGTCGCCATTTGGCCACGCGCTGCCGAACGGTCATGCTCGAACATGTTAATCAGGGCTTCCCAGAATAAGTTGAGGTCCTTTTCTGAAAAGCCAGTTTGTTCTGCAAAAGGTGCTGAAATAAAGCCATGGCAGCGGTAGAGTCCGTAGGGCACTGTAAACTTGCGACCCATTGTGCGGTTGTCGCCCTGCTGCCTTTCCGCTTCTGCCTCTGTTGCTACCGCCATGCGGGTGATACTGTGCTCAAGTGGAACAATAGGTTCAATACTGCGGGCAAAAGTTAGCTGTACTGGACCTCGGACTTGGCCGGCGTTCTCGCCGGTCGTCATAACCGCGCCAAACGTGCGGACATCATAATAGTTCCTGCACATATACTGCCGGGCAGCTTCGGTCTTCTCGCCCTTTTCCTTGGCTTGTACCTCATCCCTTTCATGAGCCTGCTTGATGAGATTGTTAAGGATGGCTTTTTCTTTGATGAAAATGTCATAACCTTCTTTGTCACCACTGGCCAGTTGGACATAATTGCGAACTTTTCGTTTCAGACATACATCCGTGACCAATCCGTGTCCAGTTTCTGGATCCAACCGCGGCAGATTGCCGGCATCGGGGTCACCGTTAGGATTGCCATCTTTTACATCAAAAAGCAGCACGAAGTCATAACGGTTCTGAACATGGTTATTCATGGTGTCACTCCCTCCGGGGTTATTGGTCCTTGGTTGAGCGGGTAAAAAAGGCTTGGCGCTGATGGTAGTAACCGACCGCAAAGCGCCCCTGATCAGACAGGTTCAAATGGGGCGGGAAGTCACTGAGCCCGTCCATGATCTCGCCTATCAGCCGTTCGCGGTTCACAGCTAGTCCCCGGTTCTCTAATTTGGCCAAGTGATGATTTTTCAGCTTCATCAGGTGAGGAAAAGCGATTACGGGCGTAGCCGAGGCAGAACCGTAGAACCGGTCTCGAATGGTGGCATTTATGCCAGGGCTGGCGTCTTCCTGTATCTTTTCCAACGTGGCGAAAAGCCTCCCAAGCAGGTAGCCGACATTGCTGTTTGTGGTTTCGAGAGACATACCTACCTCCTTTGCAGTTTTTTTGAAGTATCTGGCTTCCCGTGCCAACACCGCTTTAATAAGCGACGCCCGAGGAAAGGTAACTTCATGTTCCGCACGACATCGGCAGATTGCAGCGCCCAGGAGTGCTTGCGGGTATGGCGTACAAGCCAGAATTGATTTCATGAGTTCGCCCGCCAGGTTGGGTGGAATGTTGTCCGCTTTGCCCTGGACAGCGATACCAACCAACAACCGGAAAAGAGAGAGATACCTGGGCTGTTTGGGACTGCGGGTTATCTCAATATCTTCGAAGTGTTGCTCAATATTCCCAGCCACCTTTCCAACTGTCCCTGCATACCAGAAGCGCACGGCAATTCGGGCGGCGTTGGGAGCTAGCCCAAGCACGAAGAACCGGGTCTCTGGATCGAGCTGCGGCAGAGTGCCGGTAGCCGGAGCACGAAACGTGGCAACTAGTTGTTTGTAATCCTGCTCGGGCTCCCCCTTCGGCGCCTCCCCGAATAGGCTGGCGAAAACATTCTCTATTGCATGTGGTTTTTCAGCCCAGAAAACAGTGGAGGAGTCGCCGACTTGTAAACGCTGCAACGACCCTTTCCTAAGGAGATGATTTAGAGCGGAAGTGTAGGCGAACTCAGCACGCTTGCCCACAGGGGCGTTAAAGCTCTGCTGTTTGCCGAAAGAACTGAAAGCCGGTAGATTAAATGAAACAATATTAGCCCCGGATGTTTGAGCCCTGTAAACACCCTTGATGGCCGTATGAAGTCGAACGGGTTCGACATCTTCTCCGGTTATTAAGCAGGCCCGCAGGCTCGAGCAGTCGCTTTCAAACTGAGTAGTCAAAGCAACCACCACCGCAGGCCTTTCGCACACAAGACAGGTATCGCCTGTCAGTTGAAAACTTATGGTAGCGCCGGTTTTCTCGATCTCAGGCCAAAGGGGGTGTTCGAAAACCTCATCAAAAGAACCTTGTTCCAGAAATTGCAGCACCGCGCGAACTCCTGCATCCTCCAAAGCAGAAGCGAGTCGTTCGCGTATCAGATTAATGAAGCTGCGGCTTTGTTCAACGGCTCGTTCGGCGAGTTTAGCCTCAGCCTTTTTGGGATCGGGCTTGGGCCTGCCGAAAACATAAGCGGGTGCATCCCACAGGAGGTTAGCGGCAACGCCACTGGCTCTCTTAACGCCCCTAGGGACAGTGAAGATTCGAGCCGCCCTGCCCCTGCCTTCACCAACACGGGTATCCAGCAGGCCCGCGAATAGGCCTTCAGGTTTTACTACGACTACGAACGGAATTTCCTGCTTCTGGAAACCTTCACTGGCAACATCTGCGAGCCCATCCGTCTGCAGCCTCTGATAATAATTGTGTAATGCTTGTAGAATCATCGCCGTACCTCCGCACTGCCCGCAGGAGGAATAATGATCTGGCCGTTCTGAAGTTGCGCCCTGAACCAAAGCGGCATCGGTTCGGCTCTGGAGAAATCAATATCATAGAGCATGAACCCGAGATCGCGCGATTCATCAATGCAGTCCGGCCCTGCCACTTCGGGAGGCCAGAGTTCGAAATGCGCTGCAAACTCCCGGCAGCCCAGATACGGGCGGTGAAAGCACTGCCCCTTCCCCGCCCTTCGCATGAAGATCTCTTCGAACTTCTTAACGCTGTCTTCTTTACCGGCCTTGGTGGTCATTTCGAAAAAAGAGTGGATGACATAAGCCACATCACGCAAAAACAATCCGGCCCTTTGCTGTCGTTGGTCTTCGATGAACAGGCCGTTCGTACGCGGAGACATGACCGCTCCAACTTCGTTGCGTCGAACCGATGCCCAGCGGATCGGGTTGAGCACATCGATTCGGGTGACATCCCAACGGATCGCAGGCTTCCAAATAATCGCTTCCAGGATGCCGCGCGCGGCCGATGGTGTCATTACATCGTAAGAAACGCGTTCCACCTTCATCTCAGGCCGGGTGAAGCAAGCGTTCTCCCCCCAAACCTTGAGGCTGAAGGTCCTGCTTCTTAACGCTTCTGCATACATCTTGCCTCCTTTCTCTAATGTTTACACAATCAGGTCATCGGGGGCATAAATCATCGCTCTATCGGGGCAAAACCCTAAATCGTCATCATAGAGGGCGGGGTGCCCCTGGACGAAAATGCCGGCATGGATTTCGCGGATGCCTCCATCAATACGCAGCCTTTCGTGCAGATACCTGGGCAGATTGACCACATACCGCTGAACTTTGCGTAGCAGCCAACGCTCAGGACCTAGGCGGGTCAGTTGATCAACCAGCCTGGCGCCCTCTTCGCCATAAGAGACTATGACCGGCGCCTGAGCGGAATCGTCGATGAGTTTGAATTTGGCGGCAGCAGTACGGAAGCTGAAGCGACATGTTTGACTAGTATCGATTAAATCGTGCAGTATTCCTTTTTTGTCGAGCCGCTCCTCACCTTGCACCCAATAAAGGTTGCGAAAGAAGGCTGTGAAGCGGTCTGGCGCCAGATGGTCAGGTACAGTTTCCTCGAGCATTTGCGTGCCGATCTCGGCCGCCTGCCTCAATACACCTACTGGCGGACGGGTTGGCGGCACGAAAACGCTCAGGACGCCTTTTTCAGCAAGCAAACCTTCTCGATTGCAGCGACCAGCAGCTTGAGCGATAGAATCAAGGCCCGCCATGGCCCGGTAGACTACAGGGAAGTCCAGATCCACCCCTGCCTCTACCAATTGGGTGCTGATGACACGAGTGGACAAGCCAGCACTCAATCGCCCTTTGATCTCGCCGATCTTTTGGGAACGATGGGCGCCGCACATTACGGCGGAAAGATGGAAGGTGTCTTGGGGCATCAGAGACCAGAGGTGGCGGCAATCGTCTCGGCGATTGACGATGCAAAGCACCGAGGGAAATTCGGCCAACTCCTTAGCAAGATCTTTCCATTTCAGGGGCTCGTGGAGCTTCTTTGGCAGTTTCACTTCGGCCCGTTTTAAACTGTCAAAAAGATTGGGGGGATTCTCTATGATTTCGCGTATACCCTCCAGCCCCTCAAACGCAAACCCATGGGATTTATGTGGCCCAAGGGCCGGCTGAGTCGCGGTGCAGAGGACGACGGTCACCGCATAGTGTTTGCAAAGTTCGTCCAGGGCCTTAATTATAGGCCTGAGAAATTCCGGCGGCAGAAGTTGGGCTTCGTCCAGCACAACCACGCTCCCGGCGATATTGTGCAATTTGCGGCATTGGCTGGTACGGCTGGCAAAGAGCGATTCGAAAAACTGCACGTTGGTGGTGACGATAATGGGTGCATCCCAGTTCTCGCAAGCAAGCCTGGAGCGTGGCGTTTCCCTCTCTGCATCTACGTCAAGGTTGCTGTGGTGTTCCACAACGGCATTGCCGAAAATCTGTCGAAACTGATCTGCTGTTTGTTCTATGATACTCGTATAGGGGATCACATAAACAATCCGCCGCTGCCCATGGATGGCAGCGTGGTGCAACGCAAGGGCCATGGAGGAGAGTGTTTTGCCTCCGCCAGTGGGAACGGTCAGACTGTAAACTCCAGGTGGGTCTTTTGCCTTTTCTATGCAGCGGGCCAGTATCCCGGCCCGTATTTGGTTGACTAAGGTGTCCGGCGCCTTGGCCAGTTTGTCTTCCATGAATACATTGAAGGAAGCCAGCAACTCACATAAAAAGGGGTAGCCGGTTCGCTGTGCCGTCTTTTCCGGATCGAAAAACTCTTCGGTATCCAGAAAATCAGCGTCGACCAAACAGGAAAAGAGCATCCGCAGCCAAAAGGCGGGATCTCGTCCAATGGGCTTTTCAACGGGAAACTTCTGTTCGAGAATTTCAGCTGGGATATCATTGTCCAAAGCGGCGGAAAGTAATTTCTCCTGCAATAATCGTTGCGAAAGAGCAGCACGGCCAGTGGAATCTGCCTCCCAGTCGGGCAAGCCTGCATGGTGCCCAGCGGCTACATAGGCCAGCAGACGTCCGGCTATATTAAACTTTTGAATTGCATAAAGGCCGCCGGCTGTAGAATGATTGACTCGTGCTTTGGCCTCCAGGTGTGCTTCATGACCGGCGGCAGCTTTGAGTTTGTCCTGAAATTCTAGGGAATATTTTCCTAGATCATGCCATAGGCCGGCCAACCAGCCCCACTGGCGAAAACCGAATGCGGCTGCAAAATTGCCTGCACGTTCTGCGGTTTTGAAAAGATGCTCTCTGAGAGTGTGCGCTCGGCCATCTGCGGTGATATGGGCAACAGGTTCGTCAAACGTATGGCTGCCTCCTCTCCGTTAAGGCGACCTCTTGTCTGTAATCCCGTTGACTCGAGCTTTCGAAAACGGCGATCTTTGTCTCTGCACGGACCCTCAGAAACAAAGTAGTAGGCGGCATGTCAGTGGACTTACGAATAGATAATTTAGCTTATCACCGTAATCTTCACAATCGTTTTCAAGCACCCCGCAAAAAGACCTGCGTTATTTCAGCGCCTGCCATTGCCCGAAGCACTGGGGCCACATTCTGGTTGATTCTGTATTCCTGCCGCGTTTAACTGCCCCCTAATTGCAGATAACACGCTAGGCTGCGCTGGATCAAAACCCGCGCGCCATGCTTTGATTTTTACTCTAATTCCTGAGATCGACCCCGATCTCGACGTTCATACGAGTTCGTTCCGAAATGCCGGATTTTGCAAATTTTCTTGCGCTCTCATACTGGCGGTCGGGGTCGGGGGCCAAGTCAATAACTTAAAATCTCTGCCTTCTGTTAAAAAATGGGTCGGCTTTTGGCCTTAGGAGCCTGTTTTTGGCTCCAAAAACTGCCGGCCGGGGTTGCCGGCTTTGACCGCCGCTTCCCGCTCCCCGCCTGTTTTTCCGCGTCTCCGCGTCAGTTTTTCTCCCTGCTCCCTGCTTCTGCTTTTCTCCCCGCGTCTCCGTGTCCCCGCGTCTCCGCTCCCCGCTCCCCGCTCCCCGCTCCCCGCTTTTTGCCGCTTCTATTGCCGTTTCTATTTCCGCTTCTGGATGCCGCTTCTATTGCCGTTTTGTACAGCCAAGATCAATTGTTGTATTAATAAATTGAAGGCCCCGTGCATAAAGCGGGAAGCAAGGAGCAAGAAGCGAGGAGCAAGAATTCACCACGGCCGCAAAGGCCACGGTAAAGATTGCGCCGCAGGCGAGTGCCTCCCTCTGGCTGATCTTTTCTCTGCGCCCTCAGTGGTCTCCGTGGTGAGAAAAAAGAGCGTCGGCAGGTTTTGACATTGTGAGAGAAAATCTCTCAGAACGGGTTTGTTCGAATTTAACAACTGTAGTCTAAAAACTACCTTGTCACCTGAATTCGGCCTGTATTTGCAGGTGGAAGCACTTTTTTAACGGACATTGGCGGCCTCTTGGTCACCGGTTCTTTGAAAACCGAATAAATGAAACTGCGGCCAAGATTCTTCGTCGCGGCCTCAACAGGATGACATGGCCTCAAGTTGGCTTGTCCGGCCTTCCCTCGTTCTCATGATTCCCCCAAGAGCCTTCTTGACACGTGCCATGTTATAAGACAGCGTCAAAACCGGTGTGATGTATTATCTTGCTTGTTATCTGCCCGCAATCGCCGTTAAGCTTAAAAGGGGTGAGTTACTGCAAACCTGCATCGGGAGGAGTGCGAACATGAGAAAGCTCACATTGATGGCGGCAATAGTTTGGTTGATTTCTTCCTGCGGGATGAACGCTGACGGCCAGACCACGGTACAGTCTTGGGGGAGCCACTTCGTGGGGGCGGGAGGGCCGACCACTGGAGCCGCAGGGACGCTCGTCGGTATGAACGATCTATGTCAATCGGTCTACGGGCCGGACGCCCATATGTGCACTGTCGATCAGTTTTTCTTTTCCGCGAGCACAACGACGGTGGTAGCCACGCATAATAACACGTTCTGGGCACAGCCGAGCCTTCATGACTGTGTATACGAATCCTCCACGAAGCAAGTCACCTGCCGCGAGACCGGTGTGTCCGGCAGGCAACCGGAGTCGGCGATGTTTCAGATATGTGACGATTGGATGAGTGACAAGTCTTCTAATACCGGCACTATCGTTTTGTTCAGCTTATCATTTTTTGGCACAAGTTACTCCGAGCCGTGCAATAACAACATTGCTGTCGCCTGCTGTGCCCCGTAAGCCGGATACGGGAGTTTTTGGGAATCTCACTGTTTATAGCGCTTTCCCTACCTTATAAAGGTGCCGGGAGGCTCCAACGATGAATGACTACACGCGTGAGTGGTTGTGTCGGCAGATTATTGATGGGACCCGGGACGCGATCGTCTTCGCGAATCGAGATGGTCGGATTGAGCTTTGGAATTCCGGGGCGGAATCTATTTTCGGATTTAGCCCAGAGGAAGCAATGGGTCAAAGCCTCGACATCATTATACCGGAGAAACTTCGAAGCAGGCATTCGGAAGGATACCGCAAGGTCATGGCCACCGGTTCTACACGCTATGGCCGGGAATTGCTGGCAGTACCGGCGGTTCGCAGGGACGGGACCCGCATCTCCATTGAGTTCAGCATTGTTCTTGTCCGGTCTTCTTTCGGAGAGATCTTGGGCTCCGCCGCGATTATTCGTGATGCTACAGCCCGATGGCAAAAGGAAAAAGAGCTTGGGGATCGTATGGCTGGCGCAGTCGATAGTATTGTAGCGTTTGTCATGGATAGTTTGAAGTCCAAGCAGGTCATAATGCTTAGCGATCTAAACCTTTATCTTCAGCAGAAGAATATTTCCTATACAGATAATGATTTGCAAGATGCTGTTGAGGAACTGGAATCCAAGGGAGTAGAAACCGAAAACCTGGGTTCCGATGTTCACTGCGCACTGTTCACGCGGATGTAGCGGTGTCGGCCCGATTAATGTATCGACTTGACCCTTTGTAAACGTCAAACCGGGTAAAAACTACTTTGCTTTCGGTCGGGGCCAAGCCGACGACAAGGGCTTGTCCGTAAAATCACTGCCTTTTATTAGAAAATGGGCCGGTTTTTGGCCTTAAGAACCTCTTTTTGGCGCCAAAAACTGCCGGCCGGGATTGCCGGCTTTGACCGGCGCTTCCCGCTTCCCGCTCCCTGCTCCCTGCTCCCTGCTCCCTGCTCCCTGCTCCCTGCTCCCTGCTCCCTGCTTTTTGGCGCGTATCCTGCGAATACGCGATGTCATCGTGGCCCCACCCCAACATGATGCGGCACCTTTGCGCAGATAAAGCCCATACTGGCCGGCCAGTCCAAAAGGTTATCGAAGAGCGATTTTACGTCCCGCGCATGAAGCAGCGGGGAGAAGAAATTCAGGCAAGGAAAAACGACCCAAATTTTAAAGCCCCGACGATGGGTTGTGGAAGCAGCACATTCCTGGATCAATCGTTTCAGAAAGCTGCTCATCAGGTATGAGAAGCTTGTAGCATCCTATGGGGCGTTATTGCATCCTGCTGCTGCCATAATCACGTTCAGAAGATTGGGACTTATTTACGGATAAGCTCTAGCCAAAGATATTTGAAATTTCGGAGCAGGGAGCAGGGAGCAGGGAGCGAGGAGCAAGAAGAAGGAAGCAGGGATTCACCACCACCGCAAAGGCTACGGAAAGAATTGCGCCGCAGGGGACCCTCACTTCGTTCGGG
>Ga0326728_10023519_pt1 | contig 11276 bp, 7 predicted proteins | sample MB3enrmetagenome_FD_207602 | JGI IMG/M metagenome (GOLD analysis project Ga0326728, IMG submission 207602) | Lab enriched peat soil microbial communities from McLean, Ithaca, NY, United States - MB31MN | ecosystem: Environmental > Terrestrial > Soil > Wetlands > Peat | place: USA: New York... | reverse complement strand
ATCATGCAACGAACGACTTGCAACCCAGATAATCCTTGACGAAAGAACAAAAATATGAAAACTTAAGCAACGTCTAACACATTAACATCAATAAGAAAATCAGATTATAGTACGTATAGCTTCCTGTTATCTACAAAGGGTCAACCTCAACCAAAATGCAAGACTTTTATCAGTAATAAACATAATTTACGCCAGACGACACATATTGGCACCTAATACTTTGTGCTCAATATCCAATTCTCATAAAAGACAGTCAATTCTTAATTTCTCCGATTTCTGTTTCTTTAATCCAAAGGATACGTGAATTTAAGGTTTTTCCCTATTGATTTATCGTTACCCCAGGTTACAACTAAAGCGATAAAAGCTATCCTTGGAATCTACCTAACGGCAAGATAATTATAAATTACTCGATTACTTAATCGATTAATTCCAGTCATACCAAAATTTCCTTAATTCTATTGTTGACGAAGATGAAAAAAGGTCGGCTACTCCTTGCTTTTCTTTTCCTTCTATCGCTCGTCATACTGTCAGTCCCAATTTTTCTGCGGGACGCGGGGAGCGACGATGGTTATGTCGGTGCTGAAACCTGCAAGGGATGTCATAAAGACCGCTACGACAGCTATATAAAATCCAACCACGGAAAGAAAGTAATTCCGGGAAACCCCGCAAACAAAAATGGCTGTGAGACCTGTCACGGCCCTGGCCTAGCGCACATACAGCAAGGGGGAGGCAGGGGGACAGGCATGTTTGCATTTGTCAGGCAGACCAATGCCGACCAGAAATCAGCAAGATGCCTCGAATGCCACCAGGACTTTAGGGCAATATCTTTCTGGAACATGAGCAGACATAAGGTGAACGGAGTTTCCTGCGATAAGTGTCACAGCGTCCATTCGGGAACAGCAAAGAACCTCAGGGCCAAAGAGCCCGCTCTCTGCATCACCTGCCATCTGAGTATAAGGGCGCAGCTAAACAAGCAGTCGCACCACCCATTGAAAGAGGGCCTCATGAAATGTACCCAGTGCCACGATCAACATGGCGAGTTCGGGTCGAAGATGATCAAGGCGGATACTGTAAACGAACTCTGCTATAAATGCCACGCGGAAAAGCGCGGGCCATTCATGTGGGAGCATCCCCCTGTGGAAGAAAATTGTCTGACCTGCCATGTGCCCCATGGCAGCAACCATACAAAGCTCCTGACCTCTCGGCCGCCGCTTCTCTGCCAGAAATGCCATGACGCCTCTCGGCACCCCGGCAGCATTTATACCAGTTTCGAAACCTTTAAGGGAACAGCAGCATCGGGTAAGAACCGGATGTTTGCCCGCGCCTGTCTGAACTGTCATTCGAATATACACGGTGGTATGGGGCCGTCAACGAGGGGTCAAGACTTTCTCAGATAATAGAGCGCGTATATGAAAAGATGGATAATCTCATCGTTGCTTATATTCAGTGTGGCCTCGTTTTCTTTGGCCCTCGCTGAAGACGATAAAATATCGGGTGAAGTCTCCCCTACCGGTACGCTCACGAGCGTCGGCGGCAATAAGGCCAAGTTCAATGAATACGGGGATCTTCGGGATGGTGTCTATGGCGACGTCAAGCTCAAGTACGAAGATGAAAAAAATCACATGGATTTAAGCACCCAGGACATGGGCTACGATACACAACGCTACAACATCAGAGGCGGTGTGTGGGGCGACTTCAAGTTCGACCTCAATTATGAAGAGTTGCCTCACAATATCACCTATGATGCCAAGACTTTCTATTCCGGTGCGGGTTCTTCCAACCTTACCTATCCGACACAACCGCCCAGCAGCAACGCCAATACCTGGAATACCTTTGACTATTCAACAAAGAGAAAAAATTTGAGCGGGGGGGTGCAGATCGATACACTCAAACCTTTTTTCTTCGACGTTTCCGCATCAAGTGAACAGAAGGCCGGTATCTATCCCATCGGCGCCGCCGGGACGACCCCGGGGGGCGTCGACATAGAACTGCCGGCGCCGGTCGACTACAGGACGGACACTGTGAATATGGCGGTGGGCTACATCCGAAATCCGCTGCGCCTTTCTGTTGGCGGCACGTGCAGTAGCTTCAGCAACAACAATCTGAACCTGAATTTCCGGAATCCGGCAACGGCCAATACGGCGTCGACAACGGACACCTTCACGTTGCCGCCCGACAACTATGACTACAAGGTCAACTTGATTGGTTCCCTCAGACTTCCCTTGGACAGTAAATTCGACATGAAGGTTGCCACGGGGAGCAGCAAATCGGATGCGACCTTACTCACTTCCTACGTTGCCGATGTGCCCGGGGGGCTGACGAACATTGCACTTAATAAGACAAACTATAACGGCCAGGTTGATACGCGCAATCTTGCCATGTCACTGACTTCGAAACCCCTTTATTTCCTTGATGGGAGGCTTTTCATCAAGTACGATGAGAGGGAAAACAAGTCGGACCAGATTCAGATAACCGATACAACGCAGTCACCTGCGACTTTTACAAACACCCTTTTTGATTACAGGAAAGTGAAATATGGCGCAGAGCTCGGCTTCCGGCTGCCGGCAAAATTCTATCTCAACACGTATTACAGCTACGGGACAATAAGCAGGCTGAGGGATGACATACCGGAGAACCAGGACAACACGTATGGTGCCGAGTTAAAATGGACCGGGCTTAATTTCATGGCTGTGCGGGTCGGTTATGAAAGGTTGGACAGGAAGGCAGATTTTAATACTCCAGCTGGCGGGACAAGCGACATAGAATATTTCGTCAGGACGTTCGACGCAGCCGCAAAATACCAGGACACTTACAAGGCCAGTATGGAGTTCTTCCCCATGGAAAACCTGAATTTCAGCCTGATCTACAGGTACAGGGAAACCAATTATCCGGACACGACCCTTGGTTTGACTGGGGAAAAGCATGACGAATTCGCCGTTGACGCGGATTACCTGATGGGCGGATGGCTAAGGCTCTTCGCCTTCTTCGATTACGAACGCATCCGGCAAAGCCAGTTCCAGAGACAGTTTACTACCACTGCTGATCCATCAGTTCCGCCGACATCCACCGACTTCAACTGGACCGCAAATCAAAAAGATGAATCATACAGCTATACCTTAGGGACTGACATCTTCATCATCAAGGACAAACTCACACTACGGCTGCAGCACAGTTACCTTGAATCCAACGGCTCTGTGGACTATACCTATCTCCTCGGCGGCAATCCGTTGCCTGCAGGAAGGACACAGGACAATATAGACATCTCGAACCTGGATAATTACAAGCTTCGTTATTATCTCATCAAGCTTACCTACAATGCCACGAAGTCTTCGTCCGTTGCACTAGGTTATGCCTACGAAAAATATATTTACAGCGATGCTGCATATGACGGATATCAATACGTCCCGGCAACAACAGGCACGAACGGGGGGTATCTGACTGGAGCTTACAGCAATCCCTCATATGAATCTAATGTGGTATTTTTAACTGCATCGTACCGGTTCTGAACCGCTATTTGAATGAAAGGGAGGTATTAGTGCAAAATGGAATCCGTTTATCAGTTTTTACATAACCATGGTTATAATCTCCCGCTTCATCCTCCGGTTACCCACATGCCGACAGGGCTTGTCATCGCCGCCTTCCTGTTTCTTATCCTCGCTCTTATAACCAAGCGGAGCAACTTTATGATCACGAGCCGCTACTGCATATTCATGGCCCTGATATTTTTCTTTCCGGCAGTGATTCTCGGCTTCACAGACTGGTATCACTTCTTTGCCGGGGCATGGGTATTCCCGATTAAGATGAAGATTATCCTGAGCGGCGCGCTGCTGGTTTTTCTTGCGGCCGCTGCCATTGTGGAAATAAAAAAGATAGGAGGTCCTATGGTTAGATTTCTAATTTATTTGCTGTGTGTCATTGCCGTTGTTGGAGTGGGGCATTACGGGGGACAATTGGTTTTTTGTGAAGCCGGCGTTGCCTCCTCCGGCGATATCGAGCAAGGAGAAAAGCTTTTCGCAGCAAACTGCGGTGGCTGCCATCCCAATGGGGGGAATATTATTAATCCCAAGATTCTTGTCGTCGGTTCTCCCCAGCTCAACAATCTGAATACCTTCGTACAATTCAACAGGAACCCCTTGAGACCCGATGGATCAAAAGGAGTGATGCCGGCTTTTCCAAAAGAAAGAATTTCCGACCAAGAAATGAAACACATTTATGAATACATCACAAAAGGTTTAAAGGAAAAGTAGTCGGAGGCGCGATTCTCTATCTTTTGGTGCCTTTATCACACACAAGATGATGCCGCTTCCTGATGAGAAGTAGACTGCATTCGCATTGACCGTTTCTAATGGTAATCTTCACCATAAGTCAAGAGCGAAAGTTGAGGATGTGTTGGTGAAGTCAGCGATTATGGTTGTTGGGCGTTCTTGAAATTTTTTAATGGGACTTTTCTTATTGACAACTTCCTGTTATCCACAACCTGCCGACATTGACAAGGATGCTAGACTTTGATTCGTAATCAACAATCTTATTACCCTGGAAATTACGATATCTTTGACCAGTTGTGTGCGGGATTGGGGCCAATGGATTTATGAAGCAAAATGGAATCCTGATAGTTAAGTGTATGGGTATTATGAAGGAACAAATTAAGTTTCGAAAAAATGGAGTTACCCCTTTTGCAGAGCTTTTCGTAGATACTCTACTGTGGTTGTAGATCCAATGTTACTTTCCACCATATCTACCACCACATTTTTTCCCATTCAGCTCCATCTGGTTCATCAGCTGCTGTAGCATCCTTCACTAATATCACTCTGAAGCCTTGAGGTTGCATTTTCAACATACCAGACGGACGAAAAAGATACATTGATTTGTTGCAAAGCCACTATAGATAATTGTGTCGATTCCTTTCATCCTAAGGATCTTTGTTAATGTTTTGGTATCTATATTGGAAGCATTCATCTCACCAGGTAATTGTCTTATTAACGGGTGTTCTTCCTTGCCGTGTGCTGCATGTATAACGAAAATCCCATTTTTTCGTACAACATTTAGTAAGGGAACTATTTTGTTTTTTGTAACATCGTCGAATTTATTGTTATATCTTTGAGCTTTTATCATTTTTTGTATATCCCAAACGTCCATCAAAAGAAATGCTGTCTGCTTCCGATTAAAATTTAGAGATCTAACCACCTCCTTTGTTCCGAGCATCCCAGGAGATTCTTTGTCCGTGACAATTCTATAAGTACTCAACGCAATACTCTTTGTGAGTCAGTCTACATGACTTCCGATTAGGAATCCCAATTAATAGACATATAATGATAGTTAAACCTTTTTTCATAATGGAAAGATTATGACTGCCCTGCAAGAAGTTTATTTTCACTTTTTACAAATTATTTCGGATAGAGAGCAAGATATATACCGACTAGAATGATGTATGCAAGTCTCTAATTTGACTCAATATTATCTAATAGACACGGAATGTCATAAACGACAACGGATAAAATGTATCCAATTTAAAGTATCCAGCTGATTAAAAAATATCCAGGCCGATTGCTTGACTAATATCGCCCTTAAGCGAGGCAAAAGATCAATTAAACAATCTTTTCATTCTAAGCACATTGAATATTTATTTCCACGAGTTTTCTAGCAGCTTTCTATCCTGATCGTTAAATTTCATTAATATGTCGAGGCGATGATAAGGTGTTAGCAATTTTCATCACCATTCGAATTTGATTTATTCCGGCTCGCTGATTACCGAATGAAAGGTGTTACATGAACGAATTGGGTGTGAATGTCTCTTTCAATAGATATTAACGAACTCAATGCAAAACGCACAGTCGGCTATAACACTTACCTATTACTTTTTATGAATATCAGTGAATATTTTTAATATATCGTCAATTATCTTAAAAAAATTACATCTTCGAAAGAACTTTTTACACTTGCTTTACAAACAGACGGCACGGCATGACGCTATCTGCTAATCGTACGGTTGAACTGTTGTGTCAGGCTTACTATTTCGAAAAACGCAGCGCTCATTGCTATTCTTCCCTGGTTGTACATTTGTATTTACTATACGCAAGATCCAACAATGAAAAAATGAAATGTTCCGGTCAGTCTTGTCACCTCGTATATTGGATTGGCGAGTAATCAAAGAAACGGTATACGACTTTTACCCTGGGATATCGTGGTAGACGTTGGAAGGGTGACTCTATTTGTCACCTATAAGCAAGTGTGCCACGAAGCCGCATGGAAGATGAAGAAAGGGCCACGTGAGGTCGGTTTACAGGCGCGGGATCGAAACCGCCTTAAGCTGCACTAAATATCTTCGTCAATAATTCGCATTTCAGGCTGTTTTTTTATTTCTCTCTGTGCTTCCTGTACATATGCTTTTTTGCATACTGTACAAAAACCCTCTTTGTTTATAACACCCTTACAGAAGCTATCACTGCAAAATATCTTTTGAAAAACTGAATCCTGCACACCGAATTCTTCTGGAATGATTTGGTATTGATCTCTGTCTTTGAGATGGTCTTGATATGCGGCGTCATATTCCTTTTTCTTGGCGGGATCGGCCAGAATCCCGTGAGCTTCATAAATCAACCTGAACTTGTCTGCATTACCCGTTATCTTATTATCGGGATGATATTTGGTTACAAGTCTTTTATAAGCACCGTCTATAACCTCAGACTCCGCTTCGGGGATAACCTGCAACACCTCATAATAGTCTTTCCAATCTATCTGCCAAGGGTATTTCATATCCGGAGCATCTTCACAATCCGCCTAAACCCCAGGTATAACTGGTTCTGCCCGGGCAAGACGTCCTATGGTTTATTTGTTGGATGATATCTTTCTTAGTATGAAAAGCATAGGGGATGCAGTCTTGTATGTCAATACTATTTGATGACGAGATATATGTGTGGCTATCACAATTTTCATGAGGATTCCACGGCAGAGGGGGAAAATACAACCTAACAAGGAAGAAGTGGTTACACAATCGACATCCACATCGATAGTTGAATTTGCAGAATATTTTTAAGATTATGCGTATTATCTTAAAAGTGCCTTTTGGGGACCTTTAAGTAATGGCTTCTTCCTGTTATCTGCAAGTCATCAATCTCGATGATGATACGACACTTCAAACCGTAATCATTAATGTTATTTCCTTGAAAATTATGATATCGAAGGACCCTATCTTTGAATTGTGGTAAGAAAGCTCGCTGACATAAACGGCCAAATATAAAACCCAAGGAGGAATCAATGTTTTACCAAGATAAATGCAATTTGTGTGGGAAGTGCCTGGAGTTTTGTCCTTATGTGGAATACGACCTCAAGCGGGCCCAGGAGGAAATGAAAGAGCTTGTATCGGGAGGAACACCGCCTATTGTGGGCCTCTGCGTTACTTGCGTATCATGCAATTTGGTCTGCCCGACCCAGGCTAATCCATTCGATTTGCTGAATCAGCGTCAGGAGGAAACAGGTGCCCTTGGCGTTCCTGAACAGGCTATGCAGAACTTCGCCAAGCTCTATAATCTGCCGACAGTCGTAAAAAGAGGGAAAGAGGGCAAACCTGTGCTGAATCTATGCATCGTGGGAGATATGGTCCGTGAACTTCTGGATAATCCTCTTTTTGATGACTTGACGATTGTCGAAGGCGCGGAGTACTTCTGTACTGTTGGATACATTCACCTCGGGAAACCGAGTTCAGTTAAGAAGGAGGCAAAGAGATTCATCGAGAAGCTCGCCGCCTTGGGAGCTAAAAAAGTTATCTGTTTTCACGACGATTGTTACACCATGCTGACCACTCTGGCCCAGGAGTATGGCTTGAAAGTGCCTTTCCACCCTGTCCATATCTTTGAATATCTCTACCGGGAGCTCAAGAAGCGCGAGGGCCGGCTCAAGGCAGTTCCCATCCGCGTTGCCTACCAGTCCCCCTGCGCTTCGCGCTACACGCAGGGAAAGGATGTCTATCTCGATAAGATTTTCGAACTCCTCGGAGTGGAGAGGCCGGCACGGAAGTATGAAAGAATAAACGCACTTTGCTGCGGCGCCCCGCTCATGGCCCGCGACAAAGAACGGGCGGCGATTGTAAAAAAGTGGAATATAGACGATGCAAAAAAAGTGAAGGCGGATGCCATGGTTTTCCTCTGCCCCATGTGCTATCTCAATCTTCGGAAGCTCTGCAAGGATGATTCAATCAATCCGATATTCATAACTGAACTATGCAAAAAGGCGCTTCAATAGTAGAAAAAGGCGATAAATGGAACCTGAGTCTCTCCCCCAAAAACTGGATAAAACAATATAGAAGTCAAAATAGGAGATAATCAAGATGGCTCAAATGACAGAAAGAATGCAGGAACTGTTCAATAAAGTGCGCAATGTAGTTCTTGCGACGGCAACCGGAGATGGCAGACCCAACGCAGTGCCAATTGGGGCAAAAAAAATCATCGATGCTGAAACCATTCTTATATCTGATCAGTACTTCAACAAAACCTTGGCAAACATGAAATCAAATCCCCGGGTGTCATTGATGTATTGGGAAGAGCGTGAAGGATACCAGCTGAAAGGTACCGTCACCATAGAAACCAGCGGCAAGCGGTATGAAGATACAGTCCGATGGATTGATGAATTAAGTGCAAAGTTTGGATTATCACTTAAGTCCAAAGGCGCGATAATTTTTAAAATTGAAGAGATTTTTAATCTCGCGCCGGGCCCAGACGCTGGTAAACGACTGGCATGAGACACTAGCGCATGGTCGCCACATAATTTTCCTTTGCGGTTATAATAAATGTTGGTTTGAGACCTGATATAGAGGACTGCTTCCCGTTATCTTGTTTTTGGCAATTCTCATCAGAATACAACATTTCAAACGAAAATCAGCAATGTGGGGTAAATTATGGGATGGAATTTTCCCCATTTGCAAGTTTAATCTTCCATATTCCTTAGAAGTATACAATTTTTGCACTTATCCCACCTCTAAATTTTCCATATTCTCGTTAAATTAACTGCTTATGCCTTGGCATTATTTTTGAACAGGGATTGAAGCAAATATTCGCGCACATTTTCACAGCAAAGAAATTGGATGATTTTTTTGTTAAAGTCATGAACCCCAGACAAAGACAATATGCAGCAATGCATGCCGACAATTTCAAAGAAGAGATTGCAGAAAAAATTGCTAGGCGTGACTAAAGATTGACGGCAAGGTAGTTGCCAACGCCCTGCAATTCTCCAGCGCTTCGGAAGCAAAATAGCCCATGATTCAATATCTCGTCGAACTCGCACTCCGGAACAGGCTGTTATTTCTCAGCGTCGGATCACTTCTTTTCATCTGGGGAATAATTTCGTTTCACCGCCTTCCCGTGGAGGCTTATCCGGATGTAGCCGACAAATACGCCACAGTAATTACGCAATGGCCGGGCCGTGCAGCGGAGGAAGTTGAACAACAGATCACGATTCCCATAGAGACCCAGCTAAATGGAATCGGACACCTCACCCATCTGCGTTCGAGTTCCCTCGCCGGACTCTCCTACATAACGGTTATTTTCGACGACTACTCCGACAACCTCCAAAACCGGCAGCAGGTCCTGGAAAAGCTGACACTGGTTAACCTTCCGCCCAATATCAATCCTCAGATTGGTCCCGACTTCAGTCCTGCCTGCCAGATCTACTTCTACACCTTGGAAAGCACTAATCCCCAATACGACATAATGGAACTGAAGCGTCTTCAGGATTGGACAGTCTTCAAACACCTTATGTCGGTCCCGGATATCGCAGCCGTTTCCATCTTTGGCGGTGAAACCCGTGAATACCAGGTAAAAGTCGATCCCAATATGCTGGTTTCTTATGGCTTATCCATTGCCCAGGTAGAACAGGCCCTTGCCGCGAACAACGTCAATGCGGGCGGAAGCTTTATAGAGAAGGGCCAACAGGCTTACAATGTCAGGATTGTCGGCTTGATGGAGAATACGGATGATATTGGCTCAACTGTTCTGAAAGTGCAAAACGGAGCACCTGTTAGAGTTCGCGATGTTGCGGTGGTTGCCCAGGGGCCGAAGATACGACTGGGGCAATTGGGAAAAGCCATTCGCCACGAAGACGGGCGAGTCATCGACAATGACGACGTTGTTGAGGGGATCGTGCAGATGCGCACTGGCGCTGAAGCCGAGTCCACCTTAACTGCCCTTCACGCGAAGGTCAAGTATCTGAATGAACATATCCTGCCGCCCGGTGTAAAAATAGTACCTCATATCGATAGGGACGATCTTGTCCATTATACAACACACACAGTTCTGCGCAACCTCACCGAGGGAATCATTCTGGTCGTCATTGTTCTTTTTTTGTTCCTCGGAAATGCGCGCTCGGCTTTGATTGTTGCCCTCACCATTCCATTTTCTCTATTTTTTGCTTCCATACTCCTCGATCTCCGTCACATCCCCGCCAATTTACTCTCCCTGGGGGCGCTCGACTTCGGCATGATTGTGGACGGTACGGTCGTGATGGTGGAGAACATCCTGCGTCATCTTGAAGATACGGAAGAGTCTACCAACAAGATCAGTAAAACCATTCGTTCAGCTACCCACGAAGTGCAGCGTCCTGTCTTTTATGCGATTGCGATCATTATCACTGCGTATCTGCCGATCTTTACATTGCAGCGCGTCGAGGGGCGCCTGTTCCACCCTATGGCCTGGACGGTCTGTTTTGCACTACTGGGAGCCCTGTTTTTCTCGATTCTTCTTGCACCGGTGCTGGCCAGCTATCTCTTCCGCAGGCGGGCAAGAGAGTGGCGAAATCCAGTACTGGCATGGCTAAAGACCCAATACCCGAGAGCTCTGGAAAAGGCGATTGAGCGCCGTTCACTTACGCTCGGAATAGGGGCTGTCTGCTTTGTTCTTGCCGTTTTTCTTGGTTTCAGCGGAGTCATCGGCTCGGAATTTCTGCCTCACCTCGATGAGGGCGCCATCTGGGCCCGGGGCACTTTCCATCAGAGCATTGGGCCATCGGAAAGCAAACGCATCATGGATCAGGCCCGCCTGGCCTTTGCGAGTTTCCCTGAGGTTACACAGGTTGTTTCGCAAGTGGGCCGTTCTGATGACGGTACCGACGCCACCGGGTTCTTCAATACCGAGTACTTCATCGACCTCAAGCACCGGGATATATGGCGCAAGGAATTCCACGAGAATAAAGATGCACTGATTGAAGCCATGCAAAGGGAAGTTGAAAAGATCCCGGGCGTCGTGTGGGGGTTCTCGCAACCTATTGCCGACAATATGGAAGAGGCGGTC
>Ga0326728_10023517_pt1 | contig 11277 bp, 10 predicted proteins | sample MB3enrmetagenome_FD_207602 | JGI IMG/M metagenome (GOLD analysis project Ga0326728, IMG submission 207602) | Lab enriched peat soil microbial communities from McLean, Ithaca, NY, United States - MB31MN | ecosystem: Environmental > Terrestrial > Soil > Wetlands > Peat | place: USA: New York... | reverse complement strand
ATTAAAAAGCCACGCGACAGCTCTGGCTCCGCCTAACCAAAACTGGAAAACTGCTACAGCCCAGGAGAGATGATGAGTGAGTTGTTAATCCGGCCGGAAAAATTCCGGAACCGGACTGAAGATTTTGGATACGATTTTCTATCTTTTGCGACGCGCAAGCTGGAGGTTGGTCAGAAGTTCTGGAGCGAGACGGCCGGAAGAGAATTGGCCATCGTGGTGCTGGGCGGGGTTTGCTCGGTGACCAGCTCGCGAGGCGATTGGCAAGGAATCGGCCAGCGCGAGACAGTTTTCGACGGATTGCCCTACACGCTGTACTTGCCAATCAAAACGACGTTTACGGTCACCGCCGACACGGCGTGCGATTTGGCTTTTTGCTACTGCAAGGCTGAAGAGGAGTACCCAGCGCGGCTGGTGACACCTGCGCACGTGGGAATCGAAATTCGCGGCGGCGGAAATGCCACGCGGCAGATCAACTCCATGCTGCCGCCCGGGTTTCTGGCGCAGAGGCTGATGGTGGTGGAAGTATTCACACCGGCGGGCAACTGGTCGAGCTACCCGCCGCATAAACATGACGCGCACAACCCGCCGGACGAAGTGGATCTGGAAGAGATTTACTACTACAAGATCGAGCGACCGGAGGGATACGCGGTGCAGAAGGTGTACACCGCGGATCGGCGCATCGACGAGACGATGACAGTGCGCGACGGCGAGCTGGTGGTGGTTCCAGAGGGATACCATCTGAACGCGCTGGCGGGTTCGGCGCGGTCGATGGCCTGCTCAGACGATCCGGATTACGCGTGGGTGAAGAGCAGTTGGAAGGAAAAGGACCCGAGGCTGCCGATGGTGAAGCGGTGAGGCCAGCGCGGCGGGTTTGAGTTGCTGCAGCGTTGAGGTGAGCGGGCATGAAGACGCGGCGCATGACGATGGCTCAGGCGCTTATCGAGTTCCTGAAGCAGCAGCATGTGGAACGAGACGGCCGCGAGCACGCGTTCTTCGCCGGAATGGTGGGGATCTTCGGCCACGGAAACGTGGCCGGGATCGGCCAGGCGCTCCAAGAGAATCCTGATTTTCCTTACATATTGATGCGCAACGAGCAGGCCGGCGTGCACATGGCCGCGGGGTTTGCGAAGGCGAGCAACCGTCTGCGCATGTTTGCGTGCACATCATCAATTGGGCCGGGCGCGACCAATATGATTACCGGCGCCGCGCTGGCGACGATAAACCGGCTGCCGGTGCTTTTGTTGCCTGGCGATATTTTTGCGCGGCGCAACGTGGCGCCGGTGCTGCAGCAACTGGAGTCGCCGGCTACGCAGGACATTGGCGTGAACGACTGCTTCAAGCCGGTGTCGCGCTACTGGGATCGCATCTACCGACCGGAACAACTGATCACTTCCCTTCCCGAGGCGATGCGCGTGCTGACTTCGCCCGCGGATTGCGGCGCGGTGACGCTGGCGCTGCCGCAGGACGTGCAGACCGAAGCCTGCGATTACCCTGAAGAGCTATTTCGCAAGAGAGTTTGGCTGATCCGGAGGAGCGAGCCCGACCGCGAGTCTCTGGAGCGAGCGGTGAAGGCGATCAAGCGTGCAGAACGGCCGCTGATTGTTTGCGGCGGCGGCGTGCTGATGAGCGAAGCCTCTGAGGCGCTGGGCAATTTTGCGGCAAAGACCGGCATTCCGGTGGCGGAGACGCAGGCGGGCAAGGGCGCGCTTGCGTGGGACCATGCGCAAGTAGTGGGAGCGATCGGAGCGACGGGGTCGCTGGCGGCAAACCGGCTGGCGCATGAGGCCGATGTAGTCATCGGGATCGGGACGCGCTACTCCGACTTCACGACAGCGTCGATGACGGCGTTCCAGAATCCAAACGTAAAATTCGTAAACATCAACGCTGCGGAATTTGACGCATATAAAGTGGGCGCGATTCCCGTGGTGGCTGATGCGCGCGTGGCGCTCAAGCAAATTTGCGAGGCGCTGGGCGGGCACAAGGTGGGTCGGACGTATGCGGCGGAGGTTGCGGAGCTGAAGGCGAAGTGGGAGGCAGAGGTTGACCGGCTGCTCCATTTGAGCAGTTCAGACAAGCCGGCGCAGAGCGAAGTGATTGGCGCGATGGGTGAGGCGGCAGGAGAGCGCGGAGTGCTGGTGTCGGCAGCGGGGAGCCACCCCGGTGACCTGCACAAGCTGTGGCGCACGCGCACGCCGAACGGATACCACATGGAATATGGCTACTCGTGCATGGGATACGAGATTCCCGGGGCGATGGGCGCGAAGCTGGCCGACCCGACGCGCGAGGTTTTTGTATTTCTCGGCGATGGAACGTATTTGATGGCGCCGAGCGAGATCGCGACATCGGTGCAAGAAGGCATTAAGATCGTGATCGTGCTGGTGGATAATGGCGGGTTCGCGAGCATCGGCAGCCTGAGCCGGTCGCTGGGGCAGGGCGGACTCGGAACGAGCTATCGTGCGCGGGATAAGAAGAGCGGACAGTTGGACGGCGAACCGGTGCACGTGGACTTTGTGGCCAACGCGCGGAGCCTGGGAGCGCATGCTATCAAAGCGGCGACGCTTGACGAGCTGAAGCAGGCGCTCAAGGAAGCCAAGGCGATGGATCGCACTACGGTCATCGTGGTGGAAACGGATGTGTCGGCAAGCGTGCCGGGCTACGATTCGTGGTGGGATGTTGCGGTGGCGGAAGTTTCAGAGATGGAGAGCGTGCGCAAGGCGCGGGTGAAGTACGAAGAGGCGCGCAAGAGGGAACGACATTATTTGTGACGGCAGCGGAGTTAGCGGGATAGCCGATCTGGTCTCCCACCCTAAACGCTAAAAGCGCGTTTAGGATGGGGCACCCATGAGGAGTGGAACAAGATGGAGCGTTTGCAGAATTTCATTGAAGGTGAATGGCGCGGGTCGAGCGCGACAGAGACTTTGAACGTGATCAATCCGGCCCTGGCGACGGTGCTGGCGGAGGTACCGCTTTCGCCGGCGGGAGACGTAAACGCGGCGGTGGAAGTGGCGCAGCGCGCATTTATTGACTGGCGGCGCACACCAGTGGTGGATCGCGTGCAGCCGCTTTTCCGGCTGAAGACACTGCTGGAACAGCACCGCGACGAGCTGGCGCTCTCTATCACCAACGAATGCGGCAAGACGCTGACCGAGAGCAAAGCCGAGATTCTGCGCGCGGTGGAGAACGTGGAGACCGCGTGCGGAATGCCGATGATGATGCAGGGGACGAATTGCGAAGACATCGCGGCAGGCATCGACGAGCACATGATCCGGCAGCCGCTGGGAGTGGTGGCCGCGATTGTGCCGTTTAATTTTCCGGGGATGATCGCGTTCTGGTTTTTCCCTTACGCGGTGGCAGCGGGAAATTGCTTTTTGCTCAAGCCGTCGGAGCGCGTACCGATTACTTCGCAAAAACTGTTTGCGCTTATCCAGGCGGCAGGGTTTCCGCCGGGCGTAATGCAGCTTGTGAATGGCGGACGCGAGACGGTCAACGCGATTCTCGACCATCCGGCGATTCGCGCCGTGAGCTTTGTGGGATCGACGGCGACGGCGAAGTACATTTATAGCCGCGCAGCAGCAAATGGGAAGCGCGCGCAGTGCCAAGGCGGAGCGAAGAATCCGGTGGTGGTAATGCCAGACGCGGATATGGAGATGACGACGCGGATTCTCGCCGATTCCGCATTTGGATGCGCGGGACAGCGGTGCCTAGCGGCGAGTGTGGCGATCACGGTGGGCGATGCGCGGCCGAATTTTACCGAGCAGATTGCAGCGGCGGCGAAGAATCGCAAGACGGGCTATGGCGCGGCACCGGGCGTGGAGATGGGGCCGGTGATTTCAGCCGAAAGCAAGACGCGGATCGAGGGACTGATTGCGAGGGGTGAGCAGGCCGGAGCGCGCGTGATCGTGGATGGGCGCGGAAAGAAAGTCCCCGAGTACGAGGACGGATATTTTGTACTGCCCACGGTGCTCGATGACGTTCCGCCGGATTCGGAGACAGCGCGGACGGAGATTTTTGGGCCGGTGCTGAGCCTGATCCATGCGCAGACGATTGAAGAGGCTATTGCGCTGGTTAACGGGCGCAGCTACGGAAACATGGCTTGTATTTTTACGACCGATGGAGCGAATGCACGGCGTTTCCGCTACGAGGTGAACGCCGGGAACGTGGGCATTAACGTGGGCGTGGCGGCGCCGATGTCAACGTTTCCGTTCAGTGGATGGGGCGACAGCTTTTTCGGCGATCTGCACGCGCAGGCACAGCACGCGGTGGAGTTTTTCACGCAGACGAAGGTTGTGGTGGAACGGTGGCCGAAGGAGTGGAGCCGGAAATTCTAAAAGAAGCTATTAGCCGTTAGCCATTAGCTTTTAGCTTCGATGCGGGAGAGCGAACTGGACGTGCGGGACGACGATCTAACTCAAGGTTAAGAGCTGATGGCTAAAACCTCAAGGGTTGTGAGGAGAACACATGAGAGAGCTGTTGGTGGGGAATGCGCCGTGCTCGTGGGGCACGCTGGAACATCAGGATCAGAGCCAATCGATTCCGTTCAACCAGATGCTGGACGAGCTGGTGGAGACGGGCTACACGGGAACGGAGCTTGGGGACTGGGGCTATATGCCGACGGACGCGGTGCGGCTGAGCGAGGAACTGGCGAAGCGCAACAACGTGGTGATGCTGGGCGCGTACGTGCCGGTGGCGATGAAGAATCCGGCGAAGCACGCGGAGGGTCGCCAAAGAGCGGTAAGGACGGCGAAGCTGATTGCCGCCGTGGCGACGACGCAGGCACCGTACCTGGTGCTGGCGGACGATGCGGGTACCGATCCTGTACGAACCAAGCGGGCGGGGCGCATCCGGCCGGAAGACGGCTTGAGCAAGGATGAGTGGAGAACCTTCGCTCGTGGCGCCGACGAGATTGCGCACGCGGTGTTCGATGAGACGGGATTGCGGACGGTGTTTCATCATCATTGCGCGGGGTATGTCGAGACGCCGGACGAGATCGAGCAATTGCTGGACAAGACGCATCCTGATCGGTTGGGGCTGGTGTTCGACGCCGGGCACTATGTGCACGGGACGGGCACAGAGGATGGCAATTTGTTGCCCGCGCTGGAGCGATTCAAGGAACGGATCTGGTACATCCACTTGAAGGATCTGGAGCCGAATGTTGCGAGGCGGAGCCGCGACGAGGAGTGGGATTACTTTACGGCGATGCGGAATGGGTTGTACCCGGAGCTGGGAAAAGGGTGCATCGACTTCCCTGCCTTGTTGCGCTGGCTGGCTGCGCGCGACTACAAAGGGTATGCCCTGGTGGAGCAGGATATTCTGCCGGGGATGGGAACGCCGAAGGAGAGCGCGGCGCGCAGCCGAGAATATCTGCGGTCGATTGAGAGTAATTTCACGCAGGAACAGCCGCTAGCGATGAGCCGTTAGCTTTTGGCTTGTTCGATTGGGAGCGCTGGTTGTTGGACGACGGATGCACGAACTGAGGGGAGATAAGGAAGCTTTCATGGTTCGTAGCTACGTCGTTCCTTGGAAACACAGGAGGACGGCATGGGATTCCCTAAGACCGCCTGCATCGCACTCGGCGCGATCGTGATGGTCGCGGGCATCTCTCCGAAGAGCGTTTGCCAGGACAGCAGTAGGCAGGCAGCTTGTTCGAAGCCTGTTACGTTGCAACTGCGACCTGACGGCGCAGATGGGCTTCGCTACAGTGTTGATGGGCAAGACGTGCAAGACTACCCGCTCGATGAATTGGCGAGGGCGCTGAATCTGTGCGGTTCTCAACGGCCGCTGTATGTATTAGCTGATTACCGGGTTCCCGTGGGGAAGCTTCCAGGTGCAGTAATGGCGAAGCTTCAGGTGAAAAATGTTCGTTTCTTCATCGTTTATCCGGCGCAAGATCATCGGGTTGTCGAGATAAAGATCGTCGGGTACGATTCCAAACTTCCGTAAAGCTTCGGTCACACAGGCTGTAGGTTGAGAAATGTTGTTTTGAGGGACGGTATGAGCGGAAAGAAACTGCATTTTGGAATCATTGGGGCGGGACGGATTGGGAAAGTTCACGCGGAGACGCTGGCGTTCCGGTTGCCGGAAGCGGAGATTGTTTCAATCGCCGACATGGATCGCGCAGCGGCCGAGACGCTGGCAGCGCGGTGCGGAATTCCCAAAGTGGTTGCGACGGCGGAAGAGGTGATTAGCGACCCGAAGGTGGAGGCAGTGCTGATCTGCACGCCCACCGGGACGCATGCCGACCTGATTGTGAAGGCCGCGAAAGCCGGGAAGCAGATTTTCTGCGAGAAGCCGATCGCATTCAGCCTAGACAAAATCGACACGGCGCTGGAGGCAGTCAAGAAAGCGGGCGTGAAGCTGCAGATCGGGTTCAACCGGCGATTCGACTCGAACTTCAGGCGCGTCCGGCAGGCGGTCGCGAAAGGCGAGATTGGCCAGCCGTGCCTGATGCACATCGTGAGCCGCGATCCGGCGCCGCCATCGATCGCGTATATTCGCACGTCGGGCGGATTGTTTCTCGATATGATGATTCACGATTTCGACATGGCACGATTCCTGACCGGCGACGAAGTGGAAGAGATCTACACCGCGGGAGGCGTGCTGGCTGAACCCGAAATCGGCGAGGCTGGTGACCTGGATATGGCGGTGGTGGTGTTGCGGTTCAAGAACGGAACGATCGGCACCATCGATAACAGCCGCAAGGCGGTGTTCGGGTACGACCAGCGCGTGGAGATTCTGGGGACGAAGGGCAAGATCGCGACGGAGAATCGTTTCCCCAACGAAGTGATGGTGAGCACGGGCGAAACGGTGTACAGCGATCTGCCGCTGAAGTTTTTCATGGATCGCTACCCAGAGAGTTTTGCGCTGGAAGTTGCGGAGTTTGTGCAGGCTGTGATCGACGACAAACCGACGCCGGTGACGGGCGCCGACGGGCGCGTGCCGGTGGTGATGGCCCTGGCGGCGAAGAAATCGTTTGATGAACACAGGCCTGTCAAGCTCACCGAGGTCTCGGCGTGAAGAAATCCGCGCTCATTTGTATTTTGACCGATGTGCATCTTTGGGTGCCTGTTGTCGTGCTCATCCTGGGAACCGCGCTGCTGATGATGTTGAGGTGAACGGATGAGCGACGCGACAGCCCCCGCGACAACGCGGCCAACAATGCGGTCGACCTTGCGGTCCGGTATTTCCCTGCATAAGCTGGGCGTGTTTTGCGGGCTTTCGGCGGCGGTTTGGCTGGGAAGCGCAGAAGCACCGACGAAGCTGGTGAACGAGGGCTTCTCGCCGTTCCTGATCTCGATGGGCATGGTGATGGGTGCGTTTGTGGCGCGCTGGACGATTCCCACGATGCTGAAGGGCACGGGATTCGTGTTCGTTGACCTGAAAGAGAAGCCGCACCTGATGGTATGGGCGCTCGTGGGCGGAATGCTGTGGGCGGTGGCTAACACGCTGACGATTTTTGCGGTGCGCAACGTGGGCCTGGCGATTGCGTTTCCGCTGTGGAACACGAATAGCCTGGTGGGACTCTTCTGGGGCTGCCTGTTGTTCAGGGAGCTGCGCGGCTCGCGCGCGAAGGACTGGGCCAAGGTGATCGGTGGCGCGGCGGCGATTGTGTTTGGCGCGGCGGTGCTGGCCATCGCCACGGCGCAGCAAAATGCGGGAACGCCGGGCAAGGCGGCCATCGGAATCATCGCTGCGCTGGGAGCGGGGGTGCTGCTTGGCACGATGTACATTCCTTACCGCAAGGCGTACATCAGCGGCATGAATCCGCTGTCATTTGTAACGATTTTTACGTTTGGCGAGCTGGGAACAGTGTTCCTGCTGGGATGGATTTTTTACGGCGGCACAGGGCCGTTGCTGGCTGAGCTGAATCGCGCGCGGCCGATGCTGTTCTGGCCGTTCGTGGGCGGATTCTGCTGGGTGATCGGCGATCTGTTCCAGCAGTACGCGGCGAAGTATATCGGCATCGGGCGCGGCATTCCGCTTTCGAACACGAATCAGCTTTGGGGACTGGCGTGGGGCGCCCTGGTGTTCGGCGAGTTCGTTGGATTGAGGACGGGTAACAAGGTTCTGATCCTTACCGGGTCGATCATCATGATTGCTGGCGCCGTTTCGATCAGCGTGGCCGCGCCGCCGCCTTTGGAGATGGAGAGCTGGAAGGCGGCGATGCATCGCGAGTGCGACCGTTACGGATTGGACAAGGAAAGCGTGGCCGCCGTCGTGGCCGGCAATGATCCGCTGGCGGACAATAAGCACCCGCGGCGGTGGTGGGAGATTCTGATTGTCACGGTTGCGAGTGGAGTTTTCGTGTGGCTCGCCGTGGGCACGCGCGCACAGCACATCTTTGTGAACCTGCCGTGGATGATTGTACTGATTATTGGCACGATTATTCCGCTGGGGCTGTGCGGAACGCTGCTATGGAGACGGACGAGGTTCTCATAAGTTTGGCAAGCTAGCGTGCGCTGCCGCGCAGGTTGGCAAGTTAGCAAGTTCGCGGGTTCCCCGGTGTACCAGCGCTTCAATTGAGCCGAATTCAGCGATCTTATTCGCGTCCGGCGAGGCCCGAGGGCTAAAGCTTCCGTATCTAATTGAAAACACGTATGTTAAGAATATTCTTGCGCGCGCGCGCCGGACGACGCGACCACTCTTGAAAACGCCAATCTGCAGTGCAAAACCATTCGCTTCTTCCTGTACCTCAATGGTGAACCTTGTCACATCTCGGCGCGCCTGTCGGGACATAGAATGACGGCGGTGCAAGGTGGGCGATTTGCGCCTTGCAAATGCGGCCTTCGGGCCCTTGCAACGTTCCCCAGGTGCAGACATGGCGACAGAAGTAGAAATCGAAAAAAAGAAGACGATTGGCGACAAGATCGCGGAGTTGGCGGCGAAGCGCGCGGAGCTCGAACTCGGTGGCGGTAAGGAACGGATCGAGCGGCAGCACGCGACCGGCAAGCTGACGGCGCGAGAACGCGTGGAGCGACTGGTGGATCGCGGCAGCTTCGAGGAGATCGGGCTCTTTTGCCAGCACCGCGCGACGTACTTCGGCATGGCCGAGAAGGAACTGCCGGCCGACGGCGTGGTGACGGGATGCGCGACGATCGACGGGCGGCTGGTGCACCTGGCGAGCCAAGACTTTACGGTGGCGGGCGGAGCCGCGGGCGAGACGCACTGCAACAAAGTGGCCGAGATGATGGCCATGAGCCTGAAGACGGGCAGCCCGTTTGTGTTTATCAATGACTCGGGTGGCGCGCGGGTGCAGGAGGGGATCGATAGCCTGGCTGGATACGCGCGGGTTTTCTACAACAATGTGATGCTATCGGGGACGGTGCCGCAAATCTCGCTGATCTGCGGACCGTGCGCGGGCGGCGCAGCATATAGTCCGGCACTGACGGATTTCGTGATTCAGACCGAGCAGGCGCGGATGTTTATTACCGGGCCGCAGGTGATCAAGCAGGTGACGGGCGAAGAGGTCAGCGCCGAAGACCTGGGCGGAGCGCAATCGCAGATGCACTACTCTGGCGTAGTTCACCTGATTGCACACGACGACAGTGAGGCGATTGAGCTTTGCCGGCGCCTGCTGAGTTTTTTGCCTGCAAACAATATGGAGGATCCGCCGCGATTGCCGTTCAGCGGGCGTTTGCGCGCCGACGCCGAGATGGAAACGACAGTTCCCGTGGATCCGAAGGTGGCCTACGACGTGCGCGACGTGATTGTGCGCGTGGCGGACAACCAGGATTTTCTGGAGATTCAACCGGATTTTGCAGCGAACATTGTTATTGGTTTTGGAAGATTGCAAGGGCGACCCGTCGGAATAGTGGCCAACCAGCCGTGCATTCAGGCTGGGGCGCTCGACATTGATGCGTCGGACAAGTCGGCGCGGTTCGTGCGGTTCTGCAACGCGTTCAACATCCCGCTGCTGACGTTCGTTGATGTGCCGGGCTTCTTGCCGGGCGTGGAACAGGAGCGCGGCGGAATCATCCGGCACGGAGCGAAGTTGTTATTTGCGTATTCCGCGGCAACCGTGCCGAAGATCACGGTGGTTCTGCGCAAGGCGTACGGCGGAGCGTACATCGCGATGTGCTCAAAGGGGCTGGGAGCGGATCGCGTGGTAGCTTGGCCGACGGCAGAGATTGCGGTGATGGGCGCCGAGGGCGCAGCGGAAATTGTGTTTCGGCGGGAGATAGATGGGGCCGAGGACAAGGCTGAGCGGCGCAAGGAGCTGGTAGACGAGTACCGGGAGACGTTTTCGAATCCTTATGTGGCAGCGGGGCGAAGGTTGGTGGACGACATTATTGAGCCCGCGGAGACACGACGGTACCTTGCGCGGGCGTTGGAATCGCTGCACGGCAAGCGGGAACTGCGGCCGCAAAAGAAGCACGGATTGATTCCTCTGTAAGCGGAGGCAAGGTTTGAAAGTGCATTGGACAGATTGGGTGCTGATGACGGCTCTGGCGGGCGCAGCGTGCTTGGCGGTTTACGCGGCGATGGCGCGGGTGTTGCGGCGAGCGGTGACCGAGAAGCAACAGGAGACCGATCGCCAACTAAGCGCGATGGCCGCGACGGTGAGTGCGTTGCAGGCCCGCGTGGCGGAGCTTGCCGGAATGCAGGCGCAGCATGCAGAGAGCGCGGCGGCGGCTACGAGGGCGAGAGATTCAGCCGGGGAGGCGCTCGGCGCGCCTGAGCCAGAGACTGTTGCGGTGCTGGCAGCGGCCGCGACGACAATGCTGGGCAAGAAGGCGCGCATTCGTTCGGCGCAATTGCTGCCGGCGGAGCAGAGCGGCGCGGGCACATGGGCGCAGCAGGGGCGCACGTTTGTGCAGACCTCGCACAATCCTCGCTCGAGAGGATGAACGCGCAACAAGATTTGAGAGAAAGCGAGCGGTACGTTGAAGCTTCAGATCACGATCGACGGGAAGGCCTATGAGGTTGACGTCGAGGTTTTGGAGGACGACGAGGATCGAGCTGCGCCGGGCTACACGCTGCGACCTGCAGCCCACGCGACCGATCCGCACGCACAAGGGCACCTGGAGGCGTGGGACAGCGCGGGGAAGATTTGCCACAGCCCGGTGATGGGCTTGGTGATCAAGGTGAACGTGGAACCGGGGCAGGCCGTTGAAGCAGGCGACCTGGTGCTGGTGCTGGAAGCGATGAAGATGGAGACGAACGTGACAGCGCCGCGATCAGGAATCGTGAAGAGCGTACACGTAAAGCCGGGCGACCCCGCGAAGCTGAATCAATTGCTGCTGGAGATGGAGTGAACGGGATCGAACCCAAGCCCCCAAA
>Ga0326728_10023515_pt1 | contig 11277 bp, 12 predicted proteins | sample MB3enrmetagenome_FD_207602 | JGI IMG/M metagenome (GOLD analysis project Ga0326728, IMG submission 207602) | Lab enriched peat soil microbial communities from McLean, Ithaca, NY, United States - MB31MN | ecosystem: Environmental > Terrestrial > Soil > Wetlands > Peat | place: USA: New York... | reverse complement strand
CTCATTTTCGGTTTCTTGGTGGACGGTTTCGAGCCAGCGCAGGGGGCTCTCCCCCCAGCCCCCTGCGCTGGCTCTTGCTCCAAGCCCGCAGAACGCCCCAGGTCTTGGTTGAAAACGCTTCCAACTTTCGCACCCGTGAGGGTGGCTCACCATCTACCCAACCGTTCCCGATTAGCGAATAGATTCACCTTGCAACCAGCGGCATCTTCCGCTATTTTCTTAAGCGTTCGTCATGAAAGAAAAGATTCATCCAGAATACGTCGATGCCGTCATCCACTGCGCGTGCGGCAACATCATCAAGACCCGATCCACGCGCAAAGACATGCGTATCGGCATTTGCTTCAAGTGTCACCCGTTCTTCACGGGCACGCAGAGGTATGTCGACACGGCGGGCCGTGTTGAACGCTTCCAGAAGCGGTACGCCAAGAGAACCAAGTAGCTGCTTTCTAGGAGAACTTCGGCAGGAGAGAAGATGTTTCCGCCGAAGTTTTCTTTTCATGTAATGAACGTCATTCCCAATATCGAAAAGTTTCGCAAGCGAGCGGACGAACTCGAAATCGAACTCGCCAATCCGGCGGTCTACGCCGACCAGCGGCGCGTTGGCGAGTTGGCCCGCGAACTCCAGCGACTTGAGAAACTCCTCGCCGATCATGCGCGCCGGGAAGCGATTCAGGAACAGATTGTCGGGAACGAGGAGCTCGCTGGTGGTAGCGATTCCGAGTTGGCCGAACTGGCAAAGGCGGAGTTGGAGACGCTCCGCAGGGAATTGGAGAAGGTTTCCCATGACGTGCAGATCGGTTTAGTTCCTCCTGATCCGCACGACTCGCGCAATACGATTGTTGAAATCCGCGCCGGTACCGGCGGCGAGGAGGCGGCGTTATTCGCGGCCGACTTGTTCCGCATTTACAGCAAATACGCGGATGCGCAGGGTTGGAAGATTGAGGTGATGGACACCAGCCCTAGCGAGCGCGGCGGGTTCAAAGAAATCGTTTTCTTGATGCTCGGCCATGACGTTTACAGAAAGATGCGTTACGAAAGCGGTGTGCATCGCGTTCAGCGCGTGCCTGAGACCGAGGCGCAAGGCCGCATTCACACTTCGACGGCGACGGTTGCCGTTTTGCCTGAAGCCGAGGAAGTGGACGCGCAACTCAAACCCGAAGACATGGAAATCACGGTCTGCCGCGCCAGCGGCCCCGGCGGCCAGGGCGTGAATACAACCGACAGCGCCGTCCAAATCCACCACAAACCCAGCGGCCTAGTCGTCCGCTGTGCTGACGAACGCTCCCAACTGAAGAACAAAGCCAAGGCTCTGCGCGTTCTGCGTTCGCGTCTCCTCGCTAACAAACAAGAGGAAGAACAAGTCAAGTTAACTGCCGCTCGTCGCAGCCAGATCGGCACTGCCGACCGCAGCGAAAAAATTCGCACGTACAACTTCCCCCAGAACCGCATCACCGACCACCGCATCAATCTCACGATTCAAAATTTGCCCGCCATTCTCGATGGCAACCTCGATGAATTGATTGAGGCGCTGATGGCAAACGACTACAACAAGCGGTCGGGCGAAGTTAGTGCGGCGTGACCGGCCTAGTTTCGTCCTTTCTCCGATCCACACATTCGTGTAGTCTTTCCGACGTGCGAATTCTCGATGTCATCAACAGGACCGCGCCGTTTTTCGAGAAGCATGGGATTGAGAGTCCGCGACTGAACATCGAGTCGCTGTTGGCGCATCTCCTGAAAAAGAAGCGGCTCGACCTCTACCTTGAATTCGAGCGCGAGTTGGATGAAGCGACACTGGAAAAGCTGCGCGAATTGGTGAAACGTCGGGCGGCGGGCGAGCCGTTGCAGTACATCACAGGCGAGGCGGAGTTCTACGGCCTGAGGTTCGCCGTGGATCGGCGTGTGTTGATCCCACGTCCGGAAACGGAATTGTTGGTGGAGACGTTGCTGGAAAACTTACAGGTGACAGCCGGCAGCCGGCAGTCAGCGGTTAGCGTTGTTGATGTGGGCACCGGCAGCGGATGCATCGCAGTGGCGCTGGCGAAAAGGTTGATGACCACAGGCAGGGACGGCTGTGCCACCGGAGAAATAGAAATTTGGGCGACGGACGTGAGCTTGGAAGCCTTAAGAGTTGCGCAATCGAACGCCAAGCGTCACGAAGTCGAAAAAAACATTCGCTTTTTGGAGGGCGATCTGCTAGAGGCTTTACCGGATAGTTTGTGCGCGGATGCGGTTGTTTCGAATCCGCCGTACATCGCCAAAGGGGAGTTGGTGAAGTTGGCAAAGGAGGTTCGAGACTTTGAGCCCGTGCACGCACTCACGGCGGGTGAGGATGGGCTCGAAGTTATCCGACGCTTGGTCATGGATGCCAAGCGTGTCTTAAAACCTTCGGGGTTTGTTGCGGTGGAGATGGGCGCGGGTCAGCGTGCAGCTGTCGAAACGTTGTTTGTCAACGCTGGATACGAAGTCGATCAGGTTGTTAAAGATTTGCAGGGATACGAGCGCGTCATCGTCGCTCGGTTCAAATCGTAAGATGCCGGGCTTGGGGAAGTCCGGTGATAAGGTTTGTAGCCGCGAATGATATTCGCGGCTGGAGAGAAATAGCTTCTACCAAGGAGGGAGCTATGGACAAGATAATAATCAGTGGGGGAAATCCGCTTCGCGGAACCGTTCAGATCGGCGGCTCGAAAAATGCCTGCCTGCCGATTCTGGCGGCAACGTTGCTCACTCGGGAGAAGTGCGTTGTCCGAAATGTCCCCGACCTCAAGGACACACGCACGATGTGCAAGATTCTGCAATGGCTTGGCGTGCAGGTGAAACATGACCGTCGCGCCGGCATCATTGAGGCCGAAGCCCAATCACCGTTGAGCGTTGCGCCATACGAGTTGGTTCGCCAAATGCGCGCTTCTGTTTGCTTACTTGGCCCGCTTCTCGCCCGGTTACGAAACTGCAAGGTATCAATGCCGGGCGGTTGCGTCATCGGCAACCGGCCGATTGACCAACACATGAAAGGCCTTACCCACCTCGGTGCCGAAGTGATGGTGGAGAACGGCTACGTCCACGCGCGCTGCAATGAGTTGATCGGCACGGACGTTTTTATGGGTGGTCGGTTCGGTTCCACGGTGACCGGCACGGCGAACGTGCTCATGGCGGCAGTGCTCGCGAAAGGCACCACGACCATTGAGTGTGCTGCCTGTGAACCGGAAATCGAAGACTTGGCGATTTTTCTCAACAAGATGGGGGCGCGGATTAAGGGCGCTGGTTCGCCCACGTTGGAGATTGACGGTGTGGGGGAATTGCACGGCGCAGATCACGCGGTCATCGCCGATCGCATTGAAGCTGGCACGTTCATGGTGGCCGCGGCTGTGACGGGCGGCGACGTTGAGATCAAGGGTGCGTGTGCATCCCATCTGGGTGCTGTGCGAGACAAACTCGAAGACGCTGGCGTCACCGTGCAACGAAACAACGGCAAGATCAGGGTGTTCGGCAACCCGGTCCGCAAGCCGCTTGAGATCACGACCATGCCCTATCCCGGTTTTCCGACTGACATGCAGGCACAAATGTGCGCCCTGATGGCGATCACACCGGGCATCAGCGTCGTCACGGAAAAGATTTATCCCAACCGCTTCATGCACATCAGCGAGATGGCGCGACTGGGCGCCGATGTGGCTCTGGAAAGCAATACAGCGATCATCAAAGGCGTGAATCATCTCAGCGGCGCCCCGGTGATGATCAGCGACCTGCGGGCTGGTGCTGGCTTAGTTCTGGCCGGGCTGGTGGCGGAAGGTGAAACCGAGGTCAAACGCCTCTACCACCTCGACCGCGGTTACGAGCATATGGATCAGAAGTTGCGCGAGTTGGGTGCAGGCATCGAACGCGTGGAAGATCAAGACGACGAGCGCTAATCCGGCAACTCGGCGCGCAGATTGAGCATGTCCCGGATGAGAATTAGCGACAACTGAAGCACACCGGAAGCTCCCGTTTCAGCTTGTGCGAGATCGGCAATGACAGAAAGTGCTTGTCTCGTGGCACGGCGAAGCAAAAGAGGGCGTTCACCATGCGCCAGATGCTCGAAGGAATTCCCGCCTAGCTATGTGAAATGATAATGGACAGTTGCCCAGCGCCTGCTCCCTTCAATCGTGTCTGGCGTTGGTTGTCCGAATGCGCTGTCTTCGATGGCTTCGTGTACGGGAAAAGGGACGCTCGCAATCAGCATCTTATGCTTGGAGACACACTTCTAGGTTCAGTTGTTGGACAGGAATCCCGCCAACGGGGTTGAGGTCGTGAAGCAGCCACTCACTGATTCTGGGCGACTTGATGGATTTGAGTTCGGCGGGAATGCTCGGTATGTAAAGGTATTTGAGTTCCCCTCTCAGGAGGCTGCGCTGTTTGATTTTATGGATAAGCAAGTGCTGCCACGTTTCCAAGCATTGAAGGTTGGAGGCGTTACCGGAAGATGAAGCGCCCAACATAGGAACAAGAAGGCGGGCTTCGGCTCGCCTTTTCCTTTAAGGCAAATTTCCTTGCCCTTCGGCAGCGCAGCGCAGATATTTCTGCGCAGCGTACGGTTATGTTCGATTCACTTTCAGAAAAGTTGCAGGTTGTTTTCAAAAACCTGCGCGGGTATGGCAAGCTAACGGAGAAGAACGTTGCCGACGCGCTACGCGAGGTGCGCCTTGCCCTGCTGGAGGCCGACGTCAACTACAAAGTCGCCAAGGATTTCATTGAGCGCACCAAGCAGCGCGCGCTCGGTCAAGAAGTTCTTTCGAGCGTCACGCCGGGCCAGCAGGTCATCAAGATCGTGTACGACGAGTTGGTGGCGCTGATGGGCGGAGGCGACCACTCACCACTCACCACTCACGGCTCGCCAGTCGCCGGCAACTGGATGATGGTGGGATTGCATGGCTGCGGCAAGACGACAACTTGCGGAAAGCTGGCGAAGCTCCTGGCGAAGCAAGGACGAAAGCCGTTGCTTGTGGCGTGCGATGTGTATCGGCCGGCAGCGATCGATCAGTTGGAGACGCTCGGCAGGCAATTGCAGATTCCGATGTTCTCGATGTCCGGTGAGAAAGATGTCATGAAGATTTGCAGGCGGGCGGTTTCCACCGCGCAGGCGCAGGGACGCGACACATTGATCTTCGACACGGCGGGGCGACTGCACATTGACGAAGAGTTGGTGCAGGAGCTTGTTAGGATGCGCGATTTGCTTGCGCCGAAGGAAATGCTGCTCGTAGCGGACGCAGCGACGGGTCAGGAGGCGGTCAACATCGCGGAGCATTTCGACAAGGCGCTGAACGTCACCGGCATCGTGTTGACGAAGCTCGACGGCGATGCGCGCGGCGGCGCGGCGTTGTCGATGCGCACGGTGACGGGCAAGTCGATCCGGTTCGCCGGTGTCGGGGAAAAACTCGACGACTTGGAGCCGTTTTATCCCGAGCGTATGGTGGGTCGGATTCTCGGCATGGGCGACGTTGTAGGTTTGGTGGAGAAGGCGCAGGAGGCGTTCGATTTGAAGAAAGTCGAGGAGATGCAGCAGAAAATCGCCGATCAGAACCTGAACCTGGAGGATTTTCTATCGCAACTCCAGCAGTTGAAGCGCCTTGGGCCGCTGGAAAATCTGCTTGGCATGTTGCCGGGAATGGATAATATGAAGAGTCTCAGCTTGGGCGACTCTGAATTGAAGCGCGTCGAGGCGATCATGCAGTCGATGACGCGGGAAGAGCGCCGCCGTCCCGAGGTTTTGAATGCGAGCCGGCGTGCGCGCGTCGCACGCGGCAGCGGGACGACCGTGGCGGAGGTGAACGATCTGCTGAAGCAGTTCAGCGTGATGAAACGAATGATGAAGAACATGGGCAAAATGCAAAAGACGTTGGCGCGCCGAGGTGCACTGCCCAGAATGAAGTTGTGATGTGGGAGCGCTTTTCAGGCGCGACCGGATTGCGGATACAATCCGCTCCCACGTGTAGATCGGAACAAACAGGAGACGACATCGTGGCAGTCAGAATCAGATTACGGCGAGTGGGTACGAAGAATGTGCCGAGGTACCGGATTGTCGTGACGGACGCCCGCAGTCCGCGCGACGGACGGTTTATTGAAAACTTGGGAACGTACAACCCGCAGCAAGCTCAGAACAATTTCGCGGTTGACTTGGAACGGGCAAGATACTGGCTCCAGAAGGGAGCCCAGCCCAGCGACACCGTGCGCAGTATCTTGAAGAAAGCGGAAAAGGCCGGGCAAGCGGCGCAAATAGTATGAGGGACACGGCGGCACGCGCGAACCGGCGCGGCGCCGGTACAGGCTGTTGGATGGGAGCGCGATGAAAGCGTTTATCGAATACGTGGTCAAGGCATTGGTCGATCATCCCGATCAGGTGGATGTCAAGGAGGTGGATGGCGAGCGCGTCGTCGTCTTCGAGTTGCTGCTCAACCCAACTGACGTGGGCAAGGTCATCGGCAAAAGCGGGCGCACGATCACGGCGATTCGCACGTTGCTGACCAGCGCGGCAGCCAAGCAGGGCAAACGGGCCATGCTGGAAATTGTCGAGCCGGAAGGCAAAAAAAGCGTCGAGGGAGAAGAAAGCGCAGACGCCGAAACCGGCCACGAGTAACCGCCAACCAGTGCCGACGCGACGGATGGAGTTCGACATACTCACGTTGTTTCCCCGTATGTTCGAGGGGCCGCTGGACGAAAGCATTGTGAAGCGCGCCCGCGAAGGCGGGCTGGTGCAAATTTGCGTGCACAACCTGCGTGACTTCACGCACGACAAGCACCATGTGGTGGACGACAAACCATACGGCGGCGGACCGGGCATGTTGATGAAGCCCGAACCGATCTTTGAAGCAGTGGAACAGTTGCGGCGCGCGGATTCGTGCGTGGTGTTGATGACGCCGCAGGGCGCGCCGTTCACGCAGGGGCGCGCGCAGGAGTTGGCGAAGAAACCGCATCTGATCGTCATTTGCGGCCACTATGAAGGCGTGGACGAACGGGTGCGGGAAGCACTCGTCGATGAAGAAGTCAGCATCGGCGATTACGTGCTGACCAATGGCGCGCTCGCCGCGGTGGTCGTGGTGGACGCCGTGGTGCGGCTGTTGCCCGGCGTGTTGGGCGATGAACAAAGCGCGGGCGATGATTCGTTCGCCAGCGGTTTGCTGGAAGGACCGCAGTACACGCGGCCGCCCGAGTATCATGGGATGCGCGTGCCGGATGTGTTGCTGTCGGGCGACCACGCGGCGGTGGCCAAATGGCGCACCGAACAAGCCCGCCAGCGGACAAAAGAGCGGCGGCCCGATTTGTTGAAGTAGGACGGGCGGCACGTGAAGCGTGCCAAGTCGTGCTCATTTGCCGTGCATGTGGGGCAGTTGCTGGATAGTTTGGACAGGAGAGAAGTTATGAATGTGCTGGAAAAACTCGAGAAAGAACAACTGCGAACCGATCTTGTGCCCTTCAAGGTGGGCGACAGCGTCAGAGTGCACTCCCGCATCAAGGAGGGCGACCGCGAGCGCATTCAGGTTTTCTCCGGCATTGTCATCAACAGACAGGGAAAAGGGATCAGCGAGACTTTTACCGTCCGCCGCATCAGTTACGGCGAAGGCGTCGAGCGCGTGTATCCGGTCCACTCTCCATTCATCCAGAAGATCGAAGTCGAACGTGAGGGCTCCGTGCGCCGTGCCAAGCTCTATTACCTGCGCAAACGCGTCGGCAAAACCGCCACCAAGGTCGAAGAAGCCTGAGTGTTTGGGCGATGCCCTCGCTCCGTTACGAGAAACGAGCGTACAACGACGGAGCAACCATCGTCTCAGGAGTGGATGAAGCGGGACGCGGCCCGCTCGCAGGCCCGGTCGTTGCCGCTGCTGCAATCCTCCCGCGCGATTTCCGTCACAAGGTCCTCAACGACTCCAAACAACTCACGCCCGAGCAACGCGACGAACTTTACGCCGAGTTGACGGCGCGCTCTGACATTCACTGGGCAGTCGGCGTCTCCGACGTTGAAGTGATCGATGCCTACAACATTCTTCGGGCGACGTGGCGGGCGATGGTGCTCGCGCTTGATGCGTTGCCGATGAAACCCGACTGTGTTCTCGTGGATGGCTTGCGTGTTCCCGCGATCCGCATTCGCCAGAATGCGATTGTCCGGGGCGATGCCAAGAGTTTCTCCATTGCCGCTGCCAGCGTGATCGCGAAGGTCACCCGCGACCGCATGATGCTGAGAGTTCACGAGCAGTTTCCGCAATACAACTTTGCCCAGCACAAGGGCTACGCCACGCCCGGACATCTCGCGGCGCTGGAAAAGTACGGACCTTCGCCCGTGCATCGCAAATCGTTCGCGCCGGTGCGCCAGTCCGTCGAGCCTATTCAATTCGAGTTCGTCACTCTTGCGAGCAGCGCTGTAGGGCAGCCGTTGTAGCTGCGCCTCTGCGAAGCGCAGGAGACGGCAGGTCACGGGCAGAATCACCTTTTCATTTAGTGCCGGTTGCCATATAACTTTTTTCATTGGTGAGGTGGGCATGCGATTCAACTGGTTCAGGCGGCCGAAGACAGCCACTGCCAAACAGGAACTCGGCGCACGCGGTGAGAAGGCGGCGGCAAAGTTTCTGCGCCACCATGGCTACAAGGTTCTACTGCGCGGGTTCCGCAGCCGCAGCGGCGAGATCGACATCGTCTGCCGGCACAAGGACTGGCTGGTGTTCGTCGAGGTGAAAACGAGGGAGAGCGAACAGTTCGGCGCGCCGAGCGAGGCCGTGGACGAACGTAAACAACGCCACATCACCAAGGTCGCGCTCGATTACCTGCGGCTGCTGGACAATCCGCCCATAAAATTCCGGTTCGACATCGTCGAAGTGCTCATGCGCAACAACGCCAGGAAACCCGACGAGGTCCGCCTCATCCAAAATGCCTTCGACTTGAGCGAGCCGTACATCTACTGAGCGTAGGGTAGGCGACTCGCTTGTCCACCAAATTCTGCTGCCGTCATCCACGCAGTCAGTTAGCTTTCCGAGCGGCTGCTGACACGCTTATGATGCGGTCATGTCGAGAAAGGTTCGACGATTTCTATGGCTGTTCAAAGGAGTAAAAGAACTCAGCGAGGAGGAACGCATCCTGTTCGCGCGCAGTCTCGCCGCCACGCCCGACGAACGGTGGCGGATGCACGAGAACTTTCTCCGCTTAGCTGGCTGATATTTGTCTCTTATGTAGTGGCAGCGTAATTCCACGCCTCGATTCCTACCCGATGAGATTGCCTGAACTCCGGCTGGGGGCAGAAGGCAGTGGATTACTGCTGATCATTCTGGGTGCTTTGCGCGCGGAGGGCGTCGTTTTCGTTTTGGAGTTGGTCCACTGCGTCGCTCAACTCCCGGATCTGCCTGGCAAGAGCGTTCACGTCCACGTTGGGACCCGCCGCGTTGATGGATTGCTGCATTTGTTCGACGACCGATCTCTCCATCGTGTTGCTTGTTCGGGCCGACGCGAGTTGCATTTTCAGATCCTGAATCATGGTCTGGTGGAGCTTGTCGTTTTCTTTTAACAGGGTAATCTGTTTGAGGAGTTCGGTTCTGTCGTTCGTGCGCGTTATTGACACCGGCCCGGTGCGAATCCGTGCGGCCGGTTGTTGCGGGCCGCTCGTGAAGCTCATCACGATGACAGCCAGCCCGGCCACGAGGATGAAGAAAAGGCCGGGAGCAGCACCGGAGTAGAGCGCGGTGACGATACGCGATTGCGGGCTGGGGGCGCTTCTGCCGGATGCTATGCCGTAGAGAAAGAGCTTGTAGCCGAGCAATCCGAGGTAAGCGCCCGCCAAGGCGAGCACGATCCGCTCGACGCCTCTCAGGAAAACTGGGTCGGTGACGAAGTTCATATCAAGAAAGCGAACTGTGGCGGGACACTGGCAAGCAGTTTCATTACTGACGGATCTTAAGGTTTTGCGGATGGGTTTTCAAGGCTGGAGTTTCTTGCTCGTGATTTCAGCAGCCAGTCGATGTCTCCCAATCTCACCCGCAATCTAGTTTCGCTTATCAGGGGCAGTAGTTGCCGAAGGCGTTGATGTTCACCTTCTGACTCTTGATGCAGCTCAGTGTTGCTTCACAGTCCGCCGCCCGCCAGAATGTGTTCCGCTAACGCAGTCGTGGCTACTACCATGCCAGCATCACTTGAATATTTCGTATAAGATCGTGGCGAGACGCACGCCGGCGCGCATCAATTGCGCGTCGATGATTTTTCCATTTCTTTGGATGTAAGCATTGCTGAGCGCAGCGGGCAGCCCGTTCGTGGGAATCGTGGCGTACGTGAATTGCACGGCCAATTTGTGCGAGTCCGTGGCCCAGTCTTCAACCGTGCCTCTCTTCCAGTACGCCTCTTGTGGTTTCGTGATCTGAAAGTTTTCAGTTGGTCGGCATATTGGGGCGCGTCGGCTGGCGGTCGCTCAGGAGTTTTTCTAGGAGCAGACTATCCCAGACGTAGTGCAGGTTGACCGGACCGGGGCGGCCGGGATACGTGACCATGCACAAGTTGCCGCGCTTGTCGCCGTTGCGTTCAGCGCAATGCAGCGGTTGGTGGATGTCGCCCACAAAATGAACGACGGACTTCAGCGCCTCGACGCGTGGCTCGCGCGCGGCATGCTTGTCGGCGAGACCTTGCTGAACGTGTGGATGGCTTCGACGACGCAGCCGTTGTGATTCGTGCAGTCGCGGATGGGATCGTACTGGGCCGCGTTGTAGGGGATATCGGTGAAATGCCACGGGGCGCTGTTGGTTCGGTCATGCCGAGTCCAGTCCGCCCAGCAGGAGATGTTCTCGTCTGAAAGAGGTGATAGCTGGTTTGTGGAATTGCGGGGATTGAGCAAAGCGTTCAGCCCCACCTGCGCCTGCGGCGTAAGATGCAGTTCGGGCGATCCGTCCGACGATCCTGTGTCCTTCTGGTCCCACCACTGTAAACATCATTCATCATGGCGACGGTTGATTTTACTTCGCCGACGATACTCCTCCACTATTCGATAGACCGAGGTGTGCTTGCTCGGCGCGTGACCTCGTGACGGATGGCAACGTCGTTTCTGCGGTGGCGATTTTTTCCAACGATCCTCCCACAAAACACCCACTCGCTGCCGCAATCGCTGCCGGCATTGCTTCAGGCTCCGCGGCTGCGCCAACCATTCGACCGTCTCCCGCACCCTGCCCAGCACGCTCCACGCAATCAATTCCCGTTCCACGTCCACAAACAGTTTCTCCATGCTGAGTTGCTCAGCTTGGCAGTGGTTCCCCGCCGCCACATAGCCCCGCAATACTTGCACGG
>Ga0326728_10023513_pt1 | contig 11278 bp, 4 predicted proteins | sample MB3enrmetagenome_FD_207602 | JGI IMG/M metagenome (GOLD analysis project Ga0326728, IMG submission 207602) | Lab enriched peat soil microbial communities from McLean, Ithaca, NY, United States - MB31MN | ecosystem: Environmental > Terrestrial > Soil > Wetlands > Peat | place: USA: New York... | reverse complement strand
CGGCCAAGAAGTTCAACGGACTGTTCTGGCTATTCCGGCTCATCGCGGCACGGCGCGCGACACGCTCCTCACCATGCACGTGAACGCGCCTCAGCACTGGACCGCTGAAACTCCCAGCTTGTACCAGCTCACGGTGGAGTTGGTGCAGAGCGGCGCTGTCACACATTCGCGGACATCGGCCGTGGGCTTCCGCCAGATCTCGACGGCCGGGGGCGTGCTGCGCATCAACGGCCAGGCCGTGAAACTGCGGGGCGTATGCCGCCACGACGAAAACCCGGACGTGGGCCGGGCCACCCGCCGGGAAGACTGGCTGCAAGACCTGCGCCTGATGAAGGCCGCGAATATCAACATGGTTCGGACATCCCACTATCCGCCGGCCGAGGGTTTCATCGAGCTCTGCGATGCGATGGGCATGTACGTGCTCGACGAGGTTCCCATGGGCTTCGGCGGCGGATCTGGCGACGACCCGTCGTTCATGGCATCCGGCCTGCTGCGCGCACAGGAGACCATCGCCCGCGACCGCAATCATCCCTCCGTGATCGTCTGGGATATCGGCAACGAAAATCCCTTCACTGCCTTGCACCTGGCCATGATCCGCCTGGTGAAGGGATCGGACCCCACGCGGCCGGTGCTGATGCCGCAGCGCATCGACGAATTCCTCCCGCCGGAGATCGATATCCTGGCTCCGCACTACCGCCCGCCTTCCGCCCTGGATCAGCTCGCGGCGCACTCGAGCCGCGTCATCATCACCACGGAGTATACGCACGCCTACGCGGAGGATGGGTTCGGCGGGCTGGCGGAATCCTGGCGCGCGCTGACACAGCACCCCAGCGGCGCGGGTGGATCCATCTGGATGTGGCAGGATCAGGGCCTGACCAGGACGCGCACCGGCGCCAACGGCCAGCCCGAAAAGTACATTCAGATTGTCACCGACGGCTGGGACGGCATTGTAAGAGCCGACCGCACGCCCCAGAGGGATTACTGGGAAGCGAGGGCCGTGTATGCGCCGGTGACCCTTCCCGCCGACGCGGTGCATTTCTGGCCCGGCCAAGCGCAGGTGCGGGTCCCCATCCGGAACGATTACGATTTCACCGAGCTTTCCACCGTCGGGGTCCGTTGGAGCCTCATGGCCGATGACCGCGAGCTGGCCAAGGGAGAAGCCAAGGTGAATGCCGCGCCCCACGCCACAGGTTATCTGGGGCTGCCCGTAGACGCCATCAAGAGCGTGCAGCCGGGCGTGGCGTACTACGCGCATCTGGCGTTTCTTCGTGCGGATGGCTCGGAGATCGTCGAGCGCGCGGTCGAATTGCTGGCGGACGGCCCAGCGCCGGAGCCGGCCCGGTCCGTTCCATCCCAGGTGCGCGTGCGTAACGGGAAGACCGTTGCGGTCACGGCCGGGTCCGCCTCGTATGAATTCGATCCAGCCACCGCCCGGCTGATGTCGGCATCGGCTGGGACCGCCAAGGTCGTCTCCGGCTCGCGCTTCACCATCTGGCGGCCCTTGGGGGCTAACGATGTGCTCACGCTGCGTACGCCGCCCGACGCTGTGCCGGACCTGAACAAGTATTCGGTAGCGGTGAAAAGTTGGAAGGTAACCCAGGAAGATTCGGGCGTCCGCATCGACGCCGAAGCCGAACACACGGTCAACGAGAAAAACTCGTTCTCGGTGGCGTACACTTACCGGGTTGGCCGCGATGGCATACTGCGCGTGGAGTATACGGTACGACCACACGTGGAGTTCCCGTGGCTGCCCGAGATCGGCATGGAGTTCGAAACCGCCGCCGGATTGGATAACCTGCGCTGGCTGGGATTGGGCCCGCTGGATGCCTACCCCAACGAGAGGACCGCGCCGATCCTCGGAGTGTACGCGGGCCGAACGGACAGCGAGACGGCGAAGGGCACCAAAGCCACCCGGTGGGCCGAGTTGACTTCCGGAGAGGGCTCTGGCTTGCGCGTGGAAGGCGCGCCCTACATCCGGTTGGAAGGGCGCAATCTGCGGGTGCTGCCCTCGGTGGTTGGCCGCTCCGAGAAAGGTCGCCGCCCGGAAGCGCCCGAGTACCGTCTCGATACCGGCTCTTCGGCTGTATTTCAGGGCGCCTTTTCCTTGATTCCGATAGCGCCAGGGCGAAAGTGAAGGGTCTGAACCTCCCTCCTGACACCGGAGCTTTATCGATATTTTCGGCTCCATTTTCGATGTTTTCGCTTGACACCGGGTGTTTTTAGGTTCATATTTTCAGGGGAGAAGGTCTAAGAGTATGAAATTGAAGGGTGTCGTGTGCATTGCTTTTGCGTTGGCTCTCTGTTGCGCCAGCCTGTTTGGGCAAACTGTGGCCAGCTCCGTCGAGGGAACAGTTGTCGATCCGGCGGATGCGGTTGTTGCGGGCGCTCCGGTCACCCTGACCAGCGTTGAAACCGGCGCGGTTCGTACGGGAACTACGGACAGCTACGGTACATACCGGTTCCTGAACCTGCTACCCGGTACTTACAGTGTGACGGTCAAAGCACCCGGGTTCAGGACTGCCACCCGGGACGGTATCGTAGTGGCCGCCGAGGAAAACCACAACGTGGGTAGGATCATCCTCGAGCTGGGCAGTGTAACGGAAACGGCCACCGTTACGGCGGAAGCGGCCGAAGTGCAAGTGACGAGTTCCGAGGCCTCCCAGACAATCGGCGCCGCCCACCTGGAAGATCTGACGTTGAAGGGCCGCGATCTGTTCGGCTATGTCAGGCTGGTTCCGGGCGTGATCGACACCGCTACCAGCCGCGACGTGACCAGCCACTCCGCCTTCAGCAGCATCATTATCAACGGCAACACGGCGTTGTCGAACACCCTGAACTTTATGGTCGACGGCATCACCGATATGGATACCGGATCGAACGGTTCGAACCATTATGAGCCCAACCTGGACTCGATTCAGGAGCTGAGGATCCTGACGACCAATTATCAGGCCGAATACGGGCGCAACTCGGGCGGAACCATCACCGTCGTCACCAAGAACGGAACAAAGGACTTCCATGGCACGGCCCAGTGGACTCACCGGCACGAAGAATTCAACGCGGATAGCTGGGCGAACAACCACACCATCAAGAACGGCGCCGCTACTCCGCGAGTGCCGTACCGGTACAACGTCGAGACCTACAGCATAGGCGGTCCGGTGTTTATCCCCAAGCATTGGAACAGGAACAGGCAGAGACTGTTCTTCTTCTGGTCCCAGGAGTATACCGCCCAGTTCGTGACCGGCGGCTCGGAGAGTGTCTACACGCCCACGGCGCTGGAGCGCGCGGGCAACTTCTCGCAGAGCTTTAATAACAACGGCAGTCTGATCAGCGTCCTCGATCCGAACAACAACAACATTGCGTTCCCCGGCAACATCATACCCGCGTCGCGCATCAACCCGGTGGGCCAGCAGTTGCTCAACTTCTTCCCGACACCAAACTATACGGCGACATTGCCGGCGCAATTGAACGTCGTGAACTACTTCGAGCAGGCCAGCGCCAAGCACCCACGGCGTAACGACGTGCTGCGTTTCGACACCTACATTACGTCGAAGCTCAGCGGCTATTTCCGCTGGATCAACGACTACGACGACACGGTGCAACTGTACCAGGGGGAACAGTTCACTTCCGACGTAGGGGGCGTGCTGGGCCAGGCGGGCATTTCCCCCATCGATCATCCCAACGGGGGACACGGCTATTCGGGTACGGCTACTTACACCATCACGCCGACGCTCATCAACGAAGTCACGGTCGCCGAAAGCTGGGATACCTATTCGTTCTACACGCTGGATAACCTGAAGAGCGAATCGCGCTCGCTGGAACCTGGTCTGCCATCGCTGTTTCCGGTGCCCACGGCCGCGGATAACCATGGAGTATTGCCGATCAACGGTTATCTGAACATCCTGCCGACGTTCACCTTCGGCAGCGCACCCGCCAACGCCATGAACTATCAGCGCAACGGCTCATCGGCGGGGACGTACCAAAACGCCAACCCCATCTGGACCTTCCAGGATAACCTCAGCAAAGTCTATGGACATCATGGGTTCAAGATGGGAATCTACTTGGAACACAACGATAAGTATCAGCCCAAGGGGAACAACTACATGGGGGCCTTCAGTTTTGCGTCCTCCACTTCCACCCCCCAGCTCAACACCAACGACGGTTTCGCCAATGCCCTGCTCGGGAATGTCAACAGCTACAGCCAGTGGACCGCAACCACGACGTTTAACGTCAAGTACTGGAACGTGGAGTTCTATGCGCAGGACAACTGGAAAGTGAGCCCCAGGCTGACGCTGGATATCGGGTTGCGCTTCTATCACCAGACGCCCCAGGTGGATTACAACGCTACATTCGTCAATTTCATTCCGGCCGACTATTCCGCGTCGGCCATGCCGCGGCTTTACGTTCCGGCCTGTTCCAATGGCGCAGCAACATGCACCAGCGCTTCCAACGGGCTGGTGGCCAAGGACCCTCTTACGGGCGCAACGGTGTCCAACGGATACGTCGGGGATTTTGTTCCGAACTCGGGCAATCCGACATCGGGAATGGAGGTGCTTCGGACAGGCAACGCACCGAACGCCCTCTACAGTATGTCGCCCATTGCTCTCGGGCCGCGTTTGGGCTTTGCCTGGGACGTGTTAGGCGATGGCACGACGGCCATCCGTGGCGGGTTTGGAATGTTCTACAACCGCCTGGATGGCAACCAAGTGTACACCAGTTCCGGACAGCAGCCGTTAGCGTACCAGGTGTCGGTCAGCAACGTGAGCTTAGCCCAAATCGCGGCGGAAAACACGGGAGCACCGCCCAGTCTGGCTAGTCTGACCGTCGCTCCCGGCAGTCCCCAAATCTGGCTGCCCTCCAAAGTTCCGTGGGACACGGTCATGAACGCCAGTCTCGACGTTCAGCGGAGCCTCGGCACGAACACCGTGGTCAGTGTCGGTACCAGGTGGGACCACGCCTACAACCAGCACATCCTTTACAACCCCAATTGGATTCCCATCGGAACCGGCTGGCCGTTCACGCCGTCGAATATCAACCCGACCACGGCGGGCAGTACCAGCGCCGACATTGGCTCTATTTTCGAGCGCAAGATATTCCCGGGGTACAGCTCGATGAGCACTGCCGCCTTCGTGGGGGAGAGCATTTTCAACGCTCTGACCGCCACCATGCAGCGGCGCTTGTCACACGGCCTGGTAGTCGGTTTGGCGTATACGTACTCCAAAGCCATGGGCGATACCACTTACACTCCGGCGGTTGCCAATAACAAGGAGTGGAATTACGGGCGCGTGGCTGGGGACCGGCCGCAAAACCTCCAGATCAACTTCAACTACAACATCCCGGGCCTCGCCAAGAAGCTGGGCGTGAAGGGGTTGGGCGCTTTGACCGATCACTGGGAACTCTCCGGGATCATCTCCTCGCAGAGCGGCGCACCGTTTAGCCCGAGCTGCGGCCTCACGTCCGGGGCGGCATCCGTCACCGGCGGTTATACCGGCACGCCGGATGTCAGCGCCCGCTGCCAGGTGATCGGTAATCCGCTGGCCAACATCCCTACCAGTGGTTACGGCAAAGTGTACTTCAATCCAGCGGCGTTCGCCCTGCCCGGGATCGCTACGGGGCCGGACAACTCAATGGTTGGACCGCCCGTTTTGGGTGACTTGGGCGGTGGCGCCGGAGTTCTGAGGCTTCCGCACATCACCAACTTCGATCTGACCGTGGCCAAAAACGTCCCGCTGGGCAGCAGTGAAAGGCGCGTGCTGAGGTTCCAGGTTCAGGCGTACAACGTGTTCAACCACACGGAAATCAACGGCATCGGTACCGGCATCCAGTTCACTCCGTCTACCAATCAGGTGTCCAACGCTTCGTCGCTTGGATATGCCACCGGGACTTTACCGAACCGCGTGCTGGCGTTCACCGTCCGGGTCGAGTTCTAGCGGTTCTTGCAGCCATTTTGAATCGCGGCGGTCGGATATGATAAGTACGTCTCGTGCGTAAGATCCGTCCCCGTGCCGATTTTTGGATCTGCCTGGCTCTGCTGCTGGCTACTTTCGCAGTGTATGCCCCGGTGCGATATTTCGATTTCGTCAACTTTGACGACCCGGAGTTCGTACGCGACAACCCCCACGTGCGCGGTGGCCTCACATTCGAAGGCCTGACGTGGGCAGGCACCTCCGGCGAATCGGCCAACTGGTTTCCGGTCACGCGCCTGTCGCACCTGCTGGACGCGCAGCTATTCGGAATGCGCGCCGGGCCGCACCATATCGCCAACGTGCTATTCCACGGGCTGGCCGCGCTTCTGCTGTTTGCCTTCCTGGACCGCGCCACCGGCGCCCGCTGGCCCAGTGCATTTGTAGCGTTCCTGTTCGCCGTGCATCCGCTGCACGTGGAATCGGTCGCATGGGTCGCCGAACGGAAAGACCTGCTCTGCGCAGTGTTCTGGTTCCTGGCGTTGTTGGCCTACGTGCGCTACACCGAGCGCCCCGCTGCCGGCCGTTACCTGCTGGTATTGCTGCCGTTCGCTCTGGGACTGATGGCCAAGCCCATGATCGTTACCCTGCCGTTTGTGATGCTGCTGCTCGACGTCTGGCCGCTGCGGCGGCGGCCCGGGGTTTTGGAAAAGATCCCGTTCTTCGCGCTTTCGGCTGCAGGGGCCATGATCGCTTACGTGGCGCAGCGGCACTCCGGCGCCGTCGGGGTGCTGGCCGCATTTCCCTTCGGCCAGCGGGTGGAAAACGCGGTGGTTTCCTCTGTCGTCTACATTGTCAAGATGCTTTGGCCCACCCGGCTGGCGGTGTTCTACCCCTACCCGAGCGATATACCGTTATGGCAAGCAGGCTTGGCCGCAGTGGCCCTGACAGGTATCTCGATTCTGGTTCTGCGCTCCTTTCGGGCCTGTCCTTACCTCGCCGTCGGCTGGCTCTGGTATCTGGTCACCCTGGCGCCGGTGATCGGACTGGTGCAGATCGGCGCGCAGGCGCGGGCCGACCGGTACATGTATGTCCCCATGGTCGGCCTGTCCATCATGTTGGCTTGGGGCGTGGCGGACCTGGTGCGGCGTGCGCCGCGTGCCCGGCCGGCGGCTGCCGTATTGGCAGCGGCGGCATGCCTGTGCTGCGCGGTGGTGGCGGCGGCGCAGGTTCAACACTGGAGGAACAGCCAGTCGCTCTTCGAGCACGCGCTGGCTGTGACCGGCGGAAACTACCTGGCTCACAACAACCTGGGGAGCGCGCTTGAGGAGATCCCCGGCCGGTTGCCCGAGGCCATCGAGCATTACCAGTCGGCGCTGCGGATCAATCCGGATTGCGCGGAAGCGCACAATAACCTGGGAAACGCCTGGGCGCAATTGCCGGGCCAGCTGCCGGAGGCGATTGCCCAGTACCAAGCGGCACTGCGAATCCGGCCGGCCTACGTGGCAGCGCATCTGAACCTGGGCACCGCCCTGATGCGGACACCGGGCCGGGCGCCGGAGGCGATTGCCGAGTATCATGCGGCGGTGCGGCTCGATCCCCATAATGCCGAGGCGCACAACGATCTGGGAAGGGCTCTGGCGCAATCCCCGGGCCGGCTGCCGGAGGCGATTGCCGAGTATCGGGCGGCGCTCGGAGCCGATCCCGATAATGCGCAGGCGCATTACAACCTGGGAAACGCGCTGGCACAATTCCCTGGGCGCCTGCCGGAAGCCATCGGCGAATATCAGGCGGCGCTGCGGGCCAAGCCTGCGTACGCCGAAGCGCACTACAACCTGGCAGTAACTCTAGGCGAGGCCGGCCGCACGCCCGAAGCGATTGGCGAATATGAGGCGGCGCTCCGGGCCAAGCCCGATTACGAGGAAGCGCACTACAACCTGGGAGTGATTCTAGCGAAAGCCGGCCGGTTGCCGGAGGCGCTTGCCCACTTTGATGCGGCCCTGCGGATCAGTCCCGACCCGAACGTGCAACGCCTGGTGGACCGGCTGCGCTTCAGCCAGCAGCCATCACGGGGACGATTCTAACGCCGGGCAGCCTGCCTCGCTCACGGCCCTCTGTCCGGTGGTGAGGGCCATGGGCTCTTGCCCCATCCTCATATAGAGCTGCTTTACGTTCCGGAAGGCCGTGCAGACCTGGTCATGCACCAGCGGACAGGCCAGGTTCAGGCTGAGCCTGCCGCCGGCATTGAGGAGGGCGCAGCTTCCCGGCTCGGTCCGCTGGTACAATTCCACCAGTTCGGAACCCAGCCTGGTATAACTCTTGTCCACCAGCAGGCCCTCGATCAGCACGATGGCGGCCTGCCGCGGATCTCCCATCACGCGCCACGCGTCCGACATGTCTTCGAAAAACTCCGGCGCCGGGCGCAGAGTGCGGCCGTACTCGAACGCTTCTATGGCCTTGCGCGGCTCGGACAGGCGAAGGTAGGCGTCGCCCAGCGCCAGGTACAAGGGATCCCAGCCCGTGGGGGATATCCGGATGCCGCGCAACTGATTGTCGCGGCGGAGATCCTCGGCGACCGCGCGATCGACTCTCTCGCCGCGCAACAACACATCCAGCGCTTTTTGATACCACTGCCTGGCGCCCAGCAGCTCGCCCTCCATGAGGTAGATCAATCCGGCGCTGGAGTAGGCCTGAGGCACATTTCGATCGTCGGGCAGGCCATCCAGAATGGCGAGGGACCGGTCCACCTCGCCGATGGCGCGGTCCATCCCATCCCCTTGAGGTCCGATCACGGCCGTCGCCACGTGCAGGCGCGTCTTGTAACTGGCGGGGCACACCTCGGCGGCGCTGGTCCAGAGGCTCCGGTCATCCAGCCAGTCGATGTTACGGGCGTAAGTGCGCACCGCCAGCGCGGCGCCGATGACGGCCAGCACCGCCGGCGCCGCGCGCGGCTGCCTGTAGATCGCCCAAACCAGACAACCGGCGAAGCCTAGCGAGGGCAGGTACAGGAATCTCTCGGCCATGATGCTGCCGATCGGAATCACCAGGTTGGAAGTAGGAGCCAAAGCCGCGAAAAAGAAAACAATGAAAAAGCACACCGTTTTGTGCCGGCGGTAACAGAGGATTGCAGCCGCGGCAGCGGCGGCACAGACCGCCAGCGCCACAAAACTGCCGGCCACCGGGATCTGGTTGTAGGAGTAATCGCACGAAAGTTCGCGCGGCCACACCAGCAGCCACAGGTATTTGCCGATCACCTTGACGGCGGTGAGCCGCGCGGTCCAGAAGCCAGCGCCAACCAGAGGGTTATCGGTGAACGGAATCGGCGTCACGGCCACCCCGGCAAAAACCCGCGACCGAACATACCAGAAGATCGCCACCGGCACCGCCGCCGCCAGGTACCCGGGCAGGCGCGCGCGCGCCTCGCCCCTTCCCACTGTGAAATCGTAAATCGCCATGGCCGCCAGCAGCACCACCGCACTCTCCTTCGAGAACATCCCGATGCTGGCGGCCATCATCAGCGCCGCCAGCCACGCCAGTTTGCGCCCGCCGGAAGCAGCCGCGCTCTTGGCGTGGCACAGCAGACCCGCCAGCACCCCGAAACCGGCCAGCAGATCGGCGCGGCCCACAATGTTGGTGACGGATTCGGTGAGCACCGGATGAACTGCCCAGAGCGCGGCCAGCGCCCATGCGGGTCCCATTTTCTGGAACAGCAGCAAGCCCAGCCAGTAGACCAGCAGGATGTTCACGGCGTGCAGCGCGAAATTGACCCAATGGTAGCCAGCCGGATCGGCGCCGCCGCCGAGGCTGGTGTAGTTCAGCAAGTAAGAGAACGTCGTCAGCGGGCGATATAGCCCGCTATATGAGCTCTTGTACGAATAATCTTGCGTCAGGATCAGGCGGGCATTCTCGGATGTGGCGGCGTGCACGCGAGAATCGCGCAGAATCGCACGGTCATTGTCGAATACGAATCCGGACCGAAAGGAATTGGAATAGGCCAGCAGTGCGAAGGCCCAAAGCGCCAGCATTGCCAGCGCGTGCCGCCGCCCATCCATGCGAGTGGCAACCGCCAGGCTTCGAGGTCGGCCGGTAGTCACGGTGTCCGGAACATGGCGATGGCTTCGATTTCAACCAGCAGCTCGGGCCGGCAGAGAATGGCCTGAATTCCCGTGGAAGCCGGTAGCGGATCGAGTTCCTGCTCCTGGTAAAAGGCGGTCCGCTCTTCGTTGAAGGCGGCGTAGTCGCGCTCGATGTCGCGCAGGTAGCAGGTGGTCCGGACCACGTCCTTCCAAGTGGCGCCTTCCGCCTCCAGCAATCCGGCGATGTTCTGGAACGTGCGGCGGGTTTGCGCCCGGAAATCGCCGACATGAATGCTTCGCCCGTACTCATCGACGCTGGCCGTTCCCGAGATCAACAGAATGGCCAGTCCGTTCAAGTCGATGCGCATGCCGCGCGAAAAAGAGCTGGGCCTGGGGTAGTCAAAGGCTTCGTTCAGAACCCGGTGGTTGGTGATGGCGCGCTTCGCCACCGGCGCCTTAGCGATGCCCTTCAGAAAATCGGCATCCAGAATCATACCTGTTAATTCATAGTCTCGCACATCCCCCGGCGACCTCTTGAAAAAACAGAAGGGACTGCGCCGCGCAAGCCTCCCACCGAAAAGCGCGGGCACGCGCGCGGCCCTTGGTGGCCAGTTCACCACCGAGAGTGGGCGAGAGCAGCAGGCGGCTGAGGGCGCCGCGCAGTTCCGTGAGACTTCGGGGATCGATGAGCAATGCCGCATCGCCGGCGATTTCGGGCAGCGATGAGACGTTCGAGGTAATCGTGGGCGTCCCTGCGGCCATAGCCTGCGCCACCGGGAATCCGAAACCTTCGTACAGCGACGGATAGGCAAACACCGTGGCGGCGGCGGTGAGCGGCGCAACGTCCGCCTCCGGGATGTAACCCAGGTAGCGCACGCTGCGCACGCGCGCGGCGGTCTCCGCGGACGCCCAGCCCATCGGCCCGGCCAGCACCAGCTCGAATTCCTGGCGCACCGGCGCCGGCAGGGCTTCGAAAGCATCCAGCAGCATGTCGATATTCTTACGCGGCTCGATGGCGCCGATGAACAGAACGAAAGGACGGTTGAGGCGGTACCGGGCGCGGACCGCGGCGATGGCCTCGCCACTGGGATCGAAAAACGGCGCGGCGATGCCCGAGTGAATCACCGTGATCTTCTCCGGCCGCAGCCCCAGAACGCGGACCGCATCGCTTTTGGTGCTTTCGGAAACCGCGATGAGGCCATCCGCGCGCCGCAGGATGGCTTCGAAATTGCGGTCGGCGCGGAGGTTGGCGGCGGGATGCAGCTCCGGCATGAGCCAGCATGTCATGTCGTGGATGGTGGC
>Ga0326728_10023512_pt1 | contig 11278 bp, 7 predicted proteins | sample MB3enrmetagenome_FD_207602 | JGI IMG/M metagenome (GOLD analysis project Ga0326728, IMG submission 207602) | Lab enriched peat soil microbial communities from McLean, Ithaca, NY, United States - MB31MN | ecosystem: Environmental > Terrestrial > Soil > Wetlands > Peat | place: USA: New York... | reverse complement strand
ACGAAGGAGGGCTCACCCATTTGCCGGAAGCGGCCGAAGAACTGGAACGGGCCGCAATCACGGACGACGAGGTTGTAAGGCTCGCGATGGCCAGCCTCAGCGTGGAGCGTTACTTTCGATGTCCCCAGGACATCGAGTGGGCCATAGATGAAGACGGGGAGCTATTCATTCTCCAGGCCCGGCCGCTTAGGACCAACAAGGAGAAAATGGTGGCCGGCGACGTGCCTCGTGACGCGTTGCGCCTTCTGCACGGCGGGGAGCCAGTCTGGCCCGGACGGGCGGTAGGCCCGGTCCACGTGGTAAAAAGCCCGGAGGACGAGGAACGCCTCCCGACGGGAGCTGTCCTCGTGGTTACTCAGCTTCTACCCGACTGCGTCCGGCTTCTGCCCCGTGTGTGCGGGATCGTGGCGGAGCACGGAACGGTGACGGGTCACGCCGCATCCATTTTGCGCGAGTTTCGGGTTCCCAGTCTGTTCGGAGTAGCAGGTGCGGTCGACAGTCTGGCGAATGGCCAGGTCGTCAGTCTGGATGTCGCAAGCCGTAGCGTTTTCCAAGGGGCTTTATGGCCAGGACTGCGTGGGCGGCTTCCCGTGAGGCTCCTTGGCCGCGGGACCACCGGACTGCCGGAAGTCCTGGCCGGGAAACTGACGAAGCTGAGCGGAATGAGCTTCATGGGGACTTGGGCGTGTCAGTCTCTGCACGACGTCATCCGGTTCGCCCACGAGATGGCGATTCAATCGATGTTTGACATCGGAGATCGCCTCCTCGACTCGCCGACCGGCGGAGTTAAGAGGCTCCAGTCTGCCGAGCCTGTATTCTTGCACCTCGTAGATCTTGGGGGAGGACTTCGCTCTGAGGCGGTCGCCAAACGAACCGTGACACCGGAGGACATCGTCTCAATCCCATTCGGGGGACTCTGGCAGGGGCTGACAGACGAGCGTTTCGGGCGTCGCTCGGCCCCGCCCCTCCGATCTTTTGGAGCTACCTTTGACACCACACTGGCGAATAGAGGACCACGGCAACTCGGCAGTCCCAACTACGCCTGCATCACGGATAGCTACCTCAACCTCAACTCACGGCAGGCCTATCACTTCGCGATTGTCGATGCGTTCCTATCCGACAACCAAAACAACAATCACGTCGCCCTGCGTATGAAAGGCGGGGGCGGTGCTCCGTGGCAACGTAGCCTGAGGGCGGAATTCGCCGCTGAAATCCTGCGCCTCCATCATTTTGTTGTCGACGTGAGAGGCGATTTACTGAACGGGTGGGCCCGGGGGATAGACCTTGCCACGGGCGTCGACAAGCTCAAGATGATAGGGCGCTTGCTCAGCTTCTCGGCTCTTCTCGATCTCTGGATGACGGGCGAAGAACAAATGAAGCAGTATGTTCAGGAGTTCATAGAAGCCGAGGCGCAGGCACTTGATGAGAGACCCTGACGCGATCTGCCGGTGAAGCTCTTTCAAGTTCACGGCAGTACCCCCTCAATCCCGTTGTAGTTCCCCTCGTAACCCTATTCCTGGGGCAGAAGAACTTATGGATGCGATAAGAATTAATCATTTGACGCATATCAGCTTCCTCATGTAAGTTCAAGTGGACGTGGGTCGCTCCACGCGCCCTTCGCTTCGTAGGATGATCGGCATCCTTTGTGCCATTCCAGGCAAAGAATCGAGTGAGTCACGCCGTAATCCCGTGCGAGGAGGTTTGGGCCGTGGCGCGCACCGGCCCTATTCGATGCCATGACAGACCTTTTGTTTTTTGTCTTCGATGCTCAGGCAAGGAGGAAACAGGATGGGACATGAGCAGTTCACCTGGGTCTCCGTCATACCGGGCCTGTCGCGCTTCATCGCGACGAGCGGCGGCTTTGCCGAGGTCGTCGACGACAAGGTTACCCTCTTGCTCGATACTGCGGAGTTCGGAGAGGAGATAGACCTTGCGAGGGCGCAGAGGGCGAGGGAGTGGGCTGAATCTACCCTCAAGGGGCTTACCTTCGAGCACGCGGAGTATCAGGCGTTCGAGGCGGCCCTCCTCCGGGCGATCACGAGGATCTCGACGGCATCGAGGAGCGAACAATGATCTTTTCCATATAAGGAGGTTGGAAATGGGGTTTACGAAGCAACCTAAAGTGCTGACCGCTCTGTCCATGTTCGGTTTCCTGCTGATAGCAGCCGCCTCGCCTGCCCTCGCCGGTGAAGCGGACATCGTGCTGCCCGATCTCGGCAACATCAGCTTCAATGTGTTGGGTAGCGCTTTGAACGGCATCCATATCATGTATTTCGGTCTTATCGTGTGTATCCTGGGGCTGTTCTTCGGCCTCATCCAATCGAACCAGACGAAAAACCTGCCGGCGCACAGGTCCATGCTCAACGTGTCCGACATCATCTGGGAAACCTGTAAATCCTATCTGGCACAACAGGGCAAGTTCCTTGTCATCCTCTGGGTTCTCATCGCCATCTGCATGACTTACTACTTCGGAGGGCTGCAGCACGCACCCCTCTCTAGCATCGTCGTGATTCTTTTCTGTTCGATTTTCGGCATCCTGGGCTCCTACGGCGTGGCGTGGTTCGGCATGAGGATCAATACGCGCGCCAATTCGCGGACAGCCTTCGCCTCGCTCACAGGCAGACCGGTGGAAGTGGTCAAGATTCCACTCAGGTCCGGCATGAGCGTGGGGCTTCTCCTCGTGAGCGTCGAGTTGTTCTTCATGATCTGCATCCTCGTCTTCCTTCCCAAAGGTATAGTTGGACCCTGCTTCATCGGCTTTGCCATAGGTGAATCCCTCGGCGCGAGCGCCCTGAGGATCTGCGGCGGCATCTTCACCAAGATCGCTGACATCGGTTCCGATCTCATGAAGATCGTCTTCCATCTTCCCGAAGACGACCCGAAGAACCCCGGCGTCATCGCAGACTGCACCGGCGACAACGCGGGCGACAGCGTCGGTCCGACAGCGGACGGCTTCGAAACATACGGTGTGACGGGCGTCGCCCTCATCACCTTTCTGGCCTTTGCCCTTGCCGGTAATCCAGTCATGGGCGGGACCCTCATCATCTGGATCTTCTCCATGCGCATCCTCATGATCCTCACCTCCCTCGTCTCCTATTTCGTGAACGCCGGCATCACCAACGCCGTTTTCGGCAGCAAGAAGAAATTCAGCTTCGAACAGCCTCTCACCAACCTGGTCTGGATCACCTCTGCCATATCGATCATCGTGACCTTCGTTGCGAGCTATCTGCTTCTCGGCAGTCTGCCTGATCCGAAGTATGGCTCGCTCTGGTGGGCGCTCAGCATCATCATCAGCTGCGGCACGGTGGCAGGCGCGCTCATCCCCGAATTTACCAAGGTATTCACGAGCACGAAGTCGCGTCACGTGAGGGAAATCGTCGCATCGGCCCGTCAGGGAGGGGCATCGCTCGACATCCTCTCCGGCTTCGTCACAGGCAACTTTTCGGCCTTCTGGGAGGGGCTCACCATTCTAGTGCTCATGTTCATAGCCTATCTCGTCTCCACGAACCCTGCGATTCAGGCATTGATGCCCGCCGAATACGCCTTTGCGGCGCCTGTCTTCGCCTTCGGTCTCGTGGCCTTCGGCTTTCTCGGCATGGGCCCGGTGACCATCGCGGTCGACAGCTTCGGCCCGGTCTCTGACAACGCGCAGTCCATTTACGAGCTTTCCCAGATAGAGAGCATTCCCAACGTAAAGGCCGAGATAAAGGGCCAGTTCGGGTTCGATCCTGATTTCGAGAACGGCAAGGACTACCTGGAAGAAGCAGACGGTGCAGGCAATACCTTCAAGGCAACGGCCAAACCCGTGCTCATCGGCACTGCCGTCGTCGGTGCAACGACCATGGTCTTCAGCATCGTCATCCTTCTCGACAAGATGTTTCACGGCGTCGTGGCAAAGCTCTCGCTCATCCAGCCCGAGATTATCCTCGGCCTGCTCATGGGTGGGGCCGTCATTTACTGGTTCACCGGCGCTGCCACACAGGCCGTTGTAACCGGGGCTTACAGGGCGGTCGTCTATATCAAAAACAACATCAGGCTCGACAGCAAGACTGCTTCCATCAAGGACAGCAAGGAGGTCGTCAAAATCTGCACCCAGTATGCGCAGAAGGGCATGATCAACATTTTCATAGTGGTCTTCTTTTTGGCCCTCTCCCTTGCTTTTTTCAACCCCTACTTTTTCATCGGCTATCTGATCGCCATCGCCTTTTTCGGCCTTTTTCAGGCCATCTTTATGGCTAACGCGGGCGGCGCTTGGGACAACGCGAAGAAGATCGTCGAGGTAGACCTGAAGGAGAAGAACACGCCGCTCCACGAGGCGACCGTCGTCGGCGACACGGTCGGCGACCCGTTCAAGGACACCTCCTCGGTCTCCATGAACCCGGTGATCAAGTTCACGACGCTCTTCGGCCTGCTGGCAACGGAGATCGCGGTAACCATGCAGTCCCAGACCCTGAAGACCTCGATCGCCATTGTTTTCTTCGCTGTCGCCCTCGTCTTTATCTACCGCTCCTTCTACAGCATGAGGATCGGGGAGACGAAAATAGGCTCCTAGCCTGAGGAGAAGAACTCTCTCACCAGAAAAGGTACGAAAGAGGGCGCCCCAGGTTCGGGGCGCCCCCAGGTTCTCAAGGGCACTCATTCCCAATGGTCAAAGATATCTTCAAGAGAAACTTATCAATATCATAAAAATTATTAGGTTGACTAATACCGGCCTGATTGTGTAATGTACGAACTAATGCACAACTGAGTGGATTGTGGCAGACGAGTCTGTGGGGCCAGGGGCAATCGCGCTTCGCCATTCTGGGAAGAGTGCCGTGGGGGCACTTGAGATAAGGGGGGAGAATGACGATCATAACGATTTCCAGATTCACGATGAGCGGCGGAGAGAGGCTTGCCAAATGCCTCTCCGAAAAACTGGGCATCCCGGCGATCAGTCGCGAAGTCATTACTCAGGTGGCCGATCAATTTGACATATCCGAAGCCCTCCTTTGGGAGAAACTGGAAAAGACAAAACACGGGGCACCGGCAGAACGCAGCCTGTACCTGGCGGCAGTGCAGCTCGCCTTGGCCGAGAGGGCACGGGAAGGCCCTTTTGTCTACCATGGCTTGGCGGGTCACTTCCTCTTGAAGGGCATCCCTCAGATCCTCAAGGTCGGCATCGTTGCCCCGCTCAAAATGCGTGCCGAAAGGCTCATGAAGGAAAAAGACATCAGTCTGGACGAAGCCGTACGGTCCATTCAGCGCTGGGACGAGAGGCGCAGCAGGTGGGTTCGCTTCCTTTATGATGTAGATTGGCTCGATCCCTCCCTCTACGATCTGGTGATCAATATCGCGAACATCGGCACGGAGAGCGCATGCGAGTTGGTTATCTGCGCCCTGGACCAGAAGGAATTCAAGGAATTGCCTGAAAAACAAAGGTCGATCGATGACTTTGTCCTGGCCAGCAGGGTCAAGGCTCAGCTCGCTCTCAACGAGCGGACCAGGGGGTTGGACCTGGAAGTGCGGGTCTCGGAGCAGGTAGTGAAAATCACGGGACGGGTACTGACGGGCGGTATTTTTCATTGGGGCGGAAAAGAGAGTACCCGCAATGACCTCGTTGAAGTTGCCAAAACCGTACCGGGAGTGCAGAAGGTGCTCGTCGACCTGGACGAAAGGGCCGTTCCCCTCGACTAGCCGGCTTGTGCCGTCAAAAGAGAGTATCTCGTCGTAGTGAAGGGCGAACCGGGTGTGGAGGGCTCACACACAGGTGTATTGCGCATCGTGAAGAAGTACCGAGACAGAGGTGAGACGTGAACGTCTATCTGCCCATCGCGCACATGAGTGTCAACGTCTTCTTCATCATCGGGCTGGGTGGGCTGGTCGGTTTTCTCTCCGGATTATTCGGTGTAGGAGGAGGGTTCCTCTTAACCCCCCTCCTTATCCTTGCCGGAATACCTCCGATGGTCGCGGCCGCCAGCGATTCCAACCAGATAGTGGCTGCTGCCTCCTCCGGGGCTTACACCCACAGCCGAATGGGCAACGTCGACCTGAAGATGGGCATCGTCCTTCTTCTGGGAGGGTTCACCGGCGGATCTATCGGCGTGCAGATCATCAAGGTCTTGGCTGCGATCGGCGAGGTGGATTTTGTCATTAAGGTTGTCTATGTCGTTATTCTGGGAATGATAGGCTCCTTCATGTTCATTGAGAGCGCCAACGCGCTGAGACGCAGGGCGCCTGTGTTCGACGACAACAGGTCGCTGGAGCCGAAAGAGTCGAGCGTGCGGCGGCTAGCCATGAGACTGCCGTGGCGATTGACGTTTCACAAATCCCATCTGACCACGTCCGTTATCTTCCCATTTTTGTTGGGAGTGCTTGTGGGAATGCTTGCCGCGATCATGGGGGTAGGGGGCGGGTTTATCATGGTCCCCGCGATGATCTACATCCTCGGCATGCCTACCATCGTGGCCATCGGCACCGACCTTTTCCAGATCGTCTTGACCTGCGTCAACGTGACCATCCAGCAGGCCATTCGCAACCACACCGTCGATCTTGTCCTCGTGGTTATCCTCTTTTTCGGCTCGACCATCGGCGCCCAAGCCGGTGCCCGGGTGGGCAGGCGCCTCAGGGGGGAGCAGCTCCGCATCCTGCTCGCCGTCATCGTTCTGGTCGTGATGGCGATGATGGTGTATAACCTCGTGGTGGCGCCGGATAATCTTATCAGCATCTCCAGGGGAGGCGGTGGCCACTGATGCGTCTTTCGATCTTCCTTCCTTTGGCGGTCCTTCTCTTCGTCGCGGGAAACATGGGGGATGCATCCGCAACGTCCGGTAGTGTTGCATTACACGCTGAACCTCCGGTACTAGAGAGAACGTTGTTTTCGAAGCCCTCCCATACCCTCACCATAACCGGGTCATGCCCCCAAGGGTCTGACATTGTGCTCAAGATTGTCTCTCCCAACCGCAATTACAGGCTGAACAAAGCGGGGAAGGGTCTGGGGTTCGTGTGGCTGCCCGTCGGCCACGCCGAGATCAGGGACATCCCAGGCATGTATGCCATTCTCAGCTCGGCCAAGATTTCCAACATCCTCTCGCCTACGGGGCAGGAGGAGGCCGGCCTGACCCCCGGATTCGAGGAAGTTTATAAGCGGTGTGAAGTCCGCTTTGAGAAAGATCCGCCGCCCGGTGCGGTTGCCGGCCTGCGCCGTGAGTACATTTCCGGATTGATCAGGATTTTCAAGGAGGGGGGGCTTTATCAGAACCTGGAAGGCGCGGTGAGCATCGAGGGCCACCAATTTACGGCGAGCCTCGTACACCCTGCGGGGGCGCCCCTGGGTGAGTACGCGATATTCTGCTATGCCGTCCGGGATGGCAAGGCCAGCCTTCTTTGTCAGAACAAGTTTCTCGTCACCTCTAGCGGGCTGGCCGACTGGCTTGCCACAAAAGCCCGGACCGATCCGGCTGTTTACGGAGTCTTTGCAGCGCTGATGGCAGTGGCAGTCGGGCTCCTCGTCGGGGTCGTCTTTGGAAGGGGCGCGGGGCACTAGGCTGCTCACGTCTTCGAGACTTCTCTTTGACCGGGAGCGCTCGTGCTGCGCCCTGCCCTTTCGAGGCGAGGTCAAGGTGCGCAATAAACTATGGTTTATTTCCATCCGTGAAGCCCCCGCTTCCGCGGGCGGGGCTTCAAAGGCTAGCTAACTCTTCGAAAAGGCAGTGCAGCGCTAAGGGTGCTTTGCCGGCTGGACGCGAGTCTTCTCAAAGGAGTAATTCCCCCTCATGAAGGCCTGAACGTACCAATCGACGACATTGTCGTTGTACATCGCCATGTCGAGCTGCCGGGCGCAGCACATCAGTCTGCCCAAGTAGTCGAGTTTCCGTTCTATGCCCGGGCGCTCGTATTTTCCTAGTCTGGCTTTAAGCCAGTCCCCCTTCGTCTCGACCTCGAAGTCCATGTTTTTCAACACACCTGCGATGAAACGGACCCTGCGGGACCTCCGGTCGGAGCTGGAGCCTCCGCCCACGAACTGGAACAGGATATAGTTGTTATTCTTCGTCTCGGAGCAATAGGCATCGACCGTACTGAAATGGTAGGCCAGACGGGAACTGAAGTTCATATACTCCTTGGAGATGATGGCGTAGCTCTTCTCCCCCAACCGGGTACCGTAGCGGGCGGAATCAGAGAGGGTGTTGAGCATGACGGATGCAAAGCCCTTCAGATCGACCTCGACCATCCCTGTCCAGCTTACCTTTGGGTGCGTTATGCCCCTCCAGAGAGCCTTCATCGGGAGAGACGCGATCTCTTCCGGCCGGACATGGTCCCTCTCCTTGTCCTCCATAGCCAGGCCGCCGCCCAAATCGATGATATAGAGATTGATCTTGAGGTCTGAAACGAGCTGCTTGGCGTGCTCAACGGAAGCCTTCTCAGATTCGTGGAGGTGGAACATCTCCTGTATGGACATCTCATGAATGAAGCGCATGACGTCATGCAAGGTTTGGCAGTTCTCGGGTAGGAAAGAGACCGCCTTCGAGTCCCACAGGTTGAGGGAAACGATGTGCGAGATCAACTGCTCTACCTTCTTCATGACGGGGGCGTTCTTGCGTATGTCCGCCTCCTTCTTTTTCCGCCTTTGGATCAATTCCTCCACCGCACCGTCGTAAACCTTGTTGCGATAGGCATCTACCGTTACCATTTGGCCGGGTCTGAGCAGCTTCGTAGCGTCCTTGGCGTCGACGATGGTGGGGATTTGAGACTCCCGCGCTAGGGAAGCCATGTGGCCGGCCGCGCTGCCTGTTTCCGAAATAATCGCAGACGCCTCATCCATGACCGTAACATGGTTCGGGCGAAAGCTCTTGACGACTAAAACGCTTCCCGCCGGAAATGGGTGCAGGTCCCGGTCCTTCGTGACAAGATGCACCGGGCCGGCCCCCACGCCCGAGGCAGCTACGAGCCCCCAGTTGATGAGGACTCGGTCTGCATAAGGATCTACTGACGTCTCCTCCTTCTCAGTCGACCCGGTTGCCATCTTCAGGTCTCTCGTTTGCACAATGTATATCTCCCCCTCCTGGTCAATCACCCATTCGATATCCCGGGGGGTTTGATAATGCCCTTCGAGTGTAATGGCATATTGAAAGAGCTTCTCAATTTCCTCTTCTCGAAGGCAGGGCTGCTGCCGAAGCTCGTCGGGAACTGGAACCTTGGCGACGCCTGCCCCCTTGCAGACGAGCATCGACTCCTGTACCGGAATCCTCCTTTCCAGGACGAAGCCGGTTTCTTTAGAGACCACATAGACATTCGGGCTGGCCCGCTCCACAACCAGTTCTCCCACCCCCCAGATGGCGCTGATGATCACCACGTTTCGGTCGGCATGATTGGGGTCTCTGGAATACATCACGCCGCTCGTTCTAGCGCAGATCATGGCCTGGCAGCCTACGGCGACCGGGACGTCTTGCTCGTTGAACCCCATTTCCTTCCAGTAGAAGATGGCTTGGGGGGTGAACTTGCTGGCGATAACCTTCTTGTACGCGTGGAGGATGGCGTGGGGGTAGACATTCAATACCGTCGCATACTGCCCCGCAAAGCTGACATCGCTGTCTTCCCTGACTGCGCTTGAGCGGACCGAGATGGGGATTTCCGTGCCTTTCGGTGCAGCAAGTTGAACATAGGCCTGGAGAATGGCGTTCTCCAGTTCTTGGGGGACTGCAGCAGCGAAGATGGCCTGCTGAATCTCACGGCTGAGGCTGCTCAGGGCTTGCTGGTCATGAATGTCTACGGCGGCTAACCGTTTGGCGACGTCTTTCCCGAGAGCCCCTTTCTCCACGAAGATCTCGTAGGCGTAAGCCGAGATGGCGAAGCCTTCCGGGATGGGGAGACCGATGCGGTTGCGCATCTCTCCCAGATTGGCGCTTTTTCCCCCTACTATTTCCGACATCTCCCAGGTGATTTCTGAAAAGGGGATGGTCAATGGGGAACGAACGGTTGCTCTGACGCCGAAGACGGCCTCTTGAATCCCGCGGTCGATCCTTTCAAAGACCCCGTACAAAGAGCGGTACCGGTCGGGAGCCATGTAGTTGAGGGCCTCGACCATCTGCAAGACGTTTTCCCGGACTTTGTTGTAGCTGTCCCGCACATCCTGACGGTCGAACGGATAGCCCTCTTGGAAATACTTATTTTCCAAGTCGCCCATGACCTCCAGGGCGTCATTGTTGGCCTCGAGTAGCGTCTGGAAGCATCGAAATCGATCCTGCAGGCTCGGCGGTTTCTTTTTTTGAAGATATCTTCGAAGATGCAATCCTTTGGACAAGAACATACCAAGCACTTCCTTCAAACCAAATCTTGACAAGCGGATCGGAAAACCCCGGACCCTATCAAGTATTCCGGCGCCCCATCCCAGGAGAATGCCCATTGCCGTGGGGGCAGCAATATTGGGAAAGACGTACACGGGATGGACCCGTTGCCCCCTGTCGACTCAACCTGGAGCCTCTTACGATGTGAGCCGGGTAGACAAGAAACAGCATAGGCTTGTTCACACAATGTCAGGAATTATACCGCAAAAAGACAGGCTCCGGCAAGCATGAAGGGATGAAGGGCATGAAGGATTCATCTGTCCGAAAGCCCTGTTTCACAAAGAGGCCGTGTGGCGATTTAAACTATTTTGAACTCTATCACAGCAAACCTTATAGATACCATAAAAATTAATGATTTGACTTATAGTAGCCGTCATACCTTATAATCGTACAAGTAAATAGACAATTGCGGATGCGGAGTCGCATAGATGATCTCGCTCATTAGGCATAGGCCCCTCACAAAAACCCTTGACGGGTCGTGGTTCTGGGGAGGCGGATCTGTTGCTCAGGCGAAGTACTTCCCCCGGAGTTCCGGGGAATTCTGCAGCGTTGGCATCAGGAGAAGGCGATCCCTCGAAAGAAGGGGTTGAAAGTTGAGCGGAAAAAGGGAGGGCAGGTCCCTGCTTTTCGTGCTTACGCGTAGTTGGATCTCGTAATTGGCTGCTCGGGATGAGCAGTGGTACCCCTAAACACAGGAGAAAGGAGGGATTGATATGAGCGAGATTGGTCATGGTGGCAAGGAGATCACAGAACGCATTCTGGATCCCCGGGTGGCAAAGGACAAGATCAAGGGGCTCAAGAAGGTGCCCGTGAGGGAGCAGATGGCCGTAGAGGTCATCGACATCGCCTACGGGTTCTTTTCGCCGCTCCAGGGATTCCTCGGCAAGGCGGACGTAGAGAGCGTGTGCAAGAAGATGCGTTTGAAGGACGGGACAGTATGGTCGATCCCCATCGTCTTC
>Ga0326728_10023511_pt1 | contig 11278 bp, 11 predicted proteins | sample MB3enrmetagenome_FD_207602 | JGI IMG/M metagenome (GOLD analysis project Ga0326728, IMG submission 207602) | Lab enriched peat soil microbial communities from McLean, Ithaca, NY, United States - MB31MN | ecosystem: Environmental > Terrestrial > Soil > Wetlands > Peat | place: USA: New York... | reverse complement strand
GCGGTCGCAGGTGAACCAATTCTGGAAATTCGAGTGGCGATAGTAGTACGGCTCAATGAGCTTGGCCTCGCCCATCACGAACGCGCCGAACTGCCCCAGGGCATAACTGCGCCGCGCCACCAGTGACCGGCGATCAAAGCGCTTGTGGTACTCCACTCCCACGAAGCGTCCCTTTTCGAGCGCTAGTTTTTCGATCTCTACCGCTTGCTCGTATTTGAGCACCAACGGCTTTACGCACAGCACGTTCTGGTCGTGTTCGAGGGCGTACTTCACCACCGCGTAGTGAAGATTGTCCGGCATGGCCACCACCACCATGTTGCCCGGAGCCATCCTCGCGATGACTTCCTTGTATAGATCGGGAAATTGCGCGTCGGCTGGCGCAGAGAACGAGGGATGCGGCGTGAATCCCTGTCCGGGAAATGCCTCGTGGAACTCCGGGTTCTCCGCCAGCGCTTTCAGGGGAGCGGTGTTCAAAGCGCAGATATCGATTTTGCGGACCACCCCGATCCTTTCCAGGTGGTACAACGAGGGCAGGAGCAGATCGAAGGTAATCATTCCTCCGCCCACAATCGTAACGTCCAGACTTACCGTTGGTGCGGCCACGGACACACTCCCTCCCCCGCTGTGATCAAAAATGATGGGGACAAACGATATTATGAATTCGTGCGAGGAGTGTCAAACAGGTTGCGCAATAGGCCCGTGCGGACCCTCATTCCGAGCATCGATGGCCGCCCTTGGGCTAGCGATGCTCCGGCGGATACAACTTCAGCTTCAGCGTTTTGATCTCGTAGGGACGCAGGTCAAGATGCAAAGTTTCATTCGCCGCGGGCAAAGGCCGGACTTCGTCCCCCAGCAGGTTGGTTTCTGACGCGCCGCTCAGCGGAACGTGGATCTTGATTTCGACTCCGTTCGCAGGTCTGCCAGTGGCCTCGTAGATCCTGAGCATGATGCTGCCATCGCGGCCTGGCATCAACGCGGAGGCCACAACGCTGGGTGGCGAGATTTCCAGCAACCCCCAGCGCCGGGGCAATCCTCCCCCATGCGTGCTTACTTTGCGCGCCAACAGCGGATGGTTGAACTCCCACCCCGCCTTGAACACTTCGGCGTCGCGCCAATCTCCCGCGTGAGGGACAAGGGCATAGTCAAGAGTCCTCTCGACGCCAAGTTCCAGGCCCAAGTCCGAAGACACGCCCGGCTCGTATCCCCCGAAGAAAGGGTACGCGGTGATGCGCGCCGAACGCAGCAGCGAAAGCATCAGGGTGCCGCCCGCCACGTTGTTGCCCGGCAGGCCGCGGTTCAAGAGCGCCAACCCCCTGCTCCCGTCGCTGTAATCCATCCAATACTGCGCGGGGAACTCCTGCTCCAGGGGGCGCTGGATTGCCCCGAAGGGAATCTCGTCAAACCGCCGCCCGCTGGCGATGGAGGTGGGAAAGAGGACGCGGTAACGGACGGACTTATCGTTGTTCGTAAGCCGCGTGCGAATATCGATGCGGCGCATTCCCGGATAGAGGCGCACGGTGGTGGCAAAACTTCCGTCGCCAAAGGGGTGGGAAAGGTTGAATTGGGAGAACACCGGTCCGGAGGACGTGGATCCGCTGCCGCCCACCTGCTCGTTGCTGAAGCGTGTCCCGGCCGCAGGTGGAAGCCCCTGCTTGCGCGTCATCGCTGTAAGCCGGCCGCCATTCAGTGTTCCGTAAAGCTCCCAAAAGTCGCCGCCATCCGGCTCGCGCGCCACGATGTTTCCCGGTCGGCCGCCCAGCACATCCCAATGGGCAGACTTGTCGTACAACTCCTTCATCTCTCCCGTCCAGAGATCAAAGGTCATCTTGTAGTACTCGTTTTCAATCGATCCGGCGTCCTGGTAGCGAGACGATGCGGGGGCGGGGCCGCCGTCCGGCTGCTTGCCTCCCCGAGAATCCGATTCTGAAGGCGTAATTTGATAAAGGGCGTAGCCGAACGGGGGTACGTCGTGGGCGAGGAAGGTCACCTTCGCGTCTTTAAGGCTCCCATCGTTGTAACGCAGCGTACTCAGATATTGCAGCGGCACGTCGGCGCCGGAGGAATCGCGTAGGCGCAAGCCATGAACATGAGGCCCGATCGAGCCCACGTCGATTTCCGCCACGTCGGTCCGCGCCCAACCCAGCGTGTTGAAGACCACAACGGGAACGCCGTCCACGTGCGTATCCATCCGGGCGGCAATGGCGTTGAGCTCGGCGTCGACTTGCTCGTCGCCCAAATCTTGGGAGGACTCATACCCGCGAATCGTCTCGTTATAAACCTTGTCCACCATCGTTCCGGACATTAAATCGTGCGCCTGATTGAACAGCACGGGCTCCCAAGCGCGCACGGAGTCCGCCCAGTTGGAGGTTGCTCCCACAGCGCTCGCCAGCGCGGTGAGCTTTTCCGCGTTGGTCAGAACGTCTTCGAGACGCCGCACCCACTGCTTCAACTCGATGCGACTGCTGTAAACTCCCTGAAACACCGGATTGAGCTCGCCAGAAACGATGGGTTGGTTTGGACGTTGGCCCACCACCGCGGCAAAATCCGTGGGCACGCCGAAGCGCAATTGAATCGGGGCACCGCTGCTTTGATTGAATTCCTTCACCAAAACCGGAAGGGCTTCCTCCGGTTCGCTTACATCTGCGCCCGCCAGGGCGACGCGATCCGGCCAGGGCGAGTACTGGCCCAGCGCGTCCCACTTTCCAAGTGCGTAGTGACCGAAACTATAAGAGTCCTTGGGCGCGGGCATGAACATTCCATAGGACAACGGCAGCCAGAAAGCGGGGATTTTGGTGCCGTCCAATCCTTGCCAGAGGAACTCCGAAGGGGTTTGGTTTCCCGGGACGCCGCGCTGGAACCAGTAGGACTTGTATCCCGCCAACTTCAAAAGCTGGGGCATTTGCGCGTGATGGCCAAAGGTATCGAGCCCCCAGCCGACCGTGACGTCCACGCCCAGCTTGTCGCGGTAATAACCTTTGCCGTAGAGCACCTGCCGCACCCACGATTCTCCGCTGGGCATGTTAACGTCCAGCATGACGTCGTTTCCGCAGACGATCTGGAGCCTGCCCTCCGCCACATACTGGCGAAACGCCGCCGCCTGTTCCGGATACCTCTCGAGGAACGGCCGAACGTAAGCCACCTGGTCAAGAACAAATCGATACTCCGGGTGGGCGCGCAAAAGGGACAGCGCGGTGAGAATGTGCGGAAGGCCGATTTCCAGATACTCTTCGCGCGTTTTGAAGACAGCGCCTTCCCAGTGCGTGTGAGGAATGATCCAAAGAGTCTTTTGCGCCGGCGCGTTTGGTTGGGCCGCCGGCGGATTCTGTGCCGGCCATGCTTGTGTCCGGCTCGGTTGCATGAAGGTGAAAAAGCACCACCCTGCCAACGCCGTGAAAACCAGCCTCATCCTGGGTTTGCGCATATCAGTCCTTGGAAACTTCCGGAGCCCGTGCGATGCGGGGATCGGTGAAGACATCGGCCTCATCGGTGCTGCGCGTGGAGAACTCGGAGACCACCGCTCCCTCCGGTCCGGCCTGGAACCAATGTCGCGTGCCGGGCATGAGGGTGTACTGATCCCCTGGCCGCAGACAAACCTGGTGCTTCACCGTGTAGTAGGGTTCAGAGCCCGCGGGCGGTTGGCATGAAGGTGGCGCTGTCTCCGGCCCAGGCACGTAAAGGTAAACGGTCCCCCAGCGGCAACGAAAGGTCTCTTCCTTCCCCAATTGGCTGCCCACCGGCGGATGAAGGTGTTCAGGGCAGGTCTGATGAGGAAACATCATGATTTCCTTCGCGCACACCCGCTCTGTGTTCACGTAGGTGATGATCTCGAGCCCGGTTTTCTCCAGTTCGCCCAGCCCGAAATCCGCCACCTCAATTCGTCCCTTTTCCTCGGGCGTAATCACGATTCCAGCTTTCTTCAGCAGTCCGATGGTTCTCTCTACGGCCGTTTGGAATTGTTGTTGATTGATCACACGCTTCTCCTTCGCATACGTTCGCACTTTGAACTGAAATCGACAAGGCGACGGCGGCAGTGCGCCGCCGTCCTGATTGAGTACGTGCGGTTGCCGCAACGGTACTGGGCTTGAGAAGAGCCCGCGGTCACGAAATTAGGCCGGCCCGATCATGTTGCTTCCCACGGATTGATGATGGTGGCACCGCTGCCCTCAAAATCCCGCGTATTCCGGGTAACTAAGGTCAGTTCGTAGGCAAGGGCGGTCGCCGCAATCAATGAATCGACGGTGGGAAGAATCCTTCCCGCTCGCAATCCCTGCACCACGAGCGATGCCCAGCGACCGGCCACTTGGCGATCCACCGGAAGTATGCGACCAGAAAACCACACTTCCAGGTCTTGTATGAGCCATTGTTCAAGTTGGAGGCGGCGCTTGCCCTCGGCAAGCAACTCGATTCCCTTTTGAATTTCCGCCAGGGTGATGACGCTCACATGTTGGGATTGGCGATCTGTGGTCTCAAGCCAGCGTTTGACACCGGCATCAGGCCCTCCCGGCCGGTTATACTCAGACAGAACATTCGTATCGATCAGGAAACCGTTCATGCAAGGTCAACCGGGCGCGGATAGTCTTTGGATCGCTCCAGATTTAGATTGGCTCCGGCAAGGGGAGAATTGAGGAGTAAGTCGGAGAGATTATCAAACCGCTTATGAATGGGGGCCGGCTCTGCAGCGACGGGCAAGCCCGCTTCCTTGGCGACAAGTTCCTGGATGTAGTCGTCCAGCGAGACGCCCCGCGCATGCGCACGCGCCATTAGCCCTTTTTCCACTTCAGGGTTTAGGTTTAACGTCACGGTCATGGCTGCGGCTCCCTCTTCTTACACAATAGCGTATATGGCGGCCTTCTGTCACGAAGTGACTGGCGCTTTACGCCTTGCCCGACGAGCCAAAGGCCCGCAGCAACTTCACCACTTCCGCCCTCACCGCTTCCCGCACCGCCACCAGGAGATCGTTTTCGCTGCCCATCCCCAGGAACGGATGTGGGCTCATCGGTTCGTGATACTTTCCCAGCTTCTCTCCGAGCGCCGCAAGGTAAGCTTGCTTCAGCCCGGTTCCGAAGTTCACTTTGGCTACGCCAAACTGAATGCAACTTGGCGCCAGTTCGAGGGGGATTCCCGTGCCTCCATGCAGCACCAGGGGAATCTCCACCGCCGCTTGGATTCTCGCCAATGCCTCGAGGTCAAGGCCCCTCTTTCCCGCTGTGAGAATATGGACATTCCCCACGGCGACGCCCAGAGCATCGATGTGCGTCGCGCCGACGAAGGCCCGCGCAGCTTCCGGGTCGGTGGGCTCCGCCGCCGTTCCGCCTGACGCGTCCGCCAAGTGTCCCACCTGAGCCTCCACCGACACGCCTTGGGCGTGCGCCATCTCGACGACCTTCTTGACGAGGCGCTGGTATTCCTCCTTAGGTAGGAATTCATTCTCCACCATGACGGCATTGAAACCCAAAGCCATGCCCTGCTCGATTTGGGGGAGGCTGTCAGTCTCGTTCAAGAGAAAAGCCACGGGAACTTTGGCCCGGTCGAGGGCGGCGCGCAGGGCGGCATAGTAACCCAGCTTTTCGAGCGTCGTTTGCCCCGACCGCAGCAGAAAACCGCCGTTGAATCCCGCGATGATCGGCGAACTCTCTGCTTTCGCTGCTTCCACCACCGCCTGAAGCGATTCCAAATTCCACGATTCGCAGTAGCACAGGGCGTATCCGCCCCGGCGCGCATCCTCCAGCATTTCCTTCATGGAAGTAAGAGGCATCTGTGCTCCGTATGCTAACCCCAATTCTGTTCACTTGAGCGTTTACGATGAAAGGAAACGATTCCCGGTTCGATCCTAACCCTTTTTGAAAATCCCTTTGAGGCGGCCCATCAAGCCTGACTGCTCCTGGGCGGGCGGCGCGGGCGGTGGCGTGGGGGCAGCGGGTACCGGCGTGCGGGTGGGCGTGGGATGCGCCGGCTCCGCAGGTTTGGCCGCGGGGGGTGGCATAGGGCGGGGATGCTGTCCCGTGGGGCTCCCGACGGACGACGGAGTAGGCACGGGTCTGCCCGGCGGCGGTGTTGTGGCAGCGGGTGACGGCGGTGGTGGCGGTGGTGGCGGAGGGGCCGGAGGTTTGGGTTTTACAGTTCCGGGGGGCGCAGCCTCCGCCACCGGCGCGCCGCACTGTTCACAGAAGTCCCCGGCGAGATCCAGCGGCCCTTTGCAGAAACGGCAGATTACCGCTCCCGGCTGGGTAACATGCCGCTCAAAGGATTTCTTCAACGCTTCATCGTCGACTTCCGCCGTCGGGTCGCCAAGGCTGGGGCGTTCAGGCTCTGCGCCAGCCCCCGCGCGCGGCGCCATCACGGGAGTGGCCGCGATTTTCAGGGGGACCGTGGGCGTCGGCTTCTGCAGCGGTGCAGTTACAGGTACGGGGAGCGAAGGCACAGCGTGCGCTGCTGCGGGGGGAGGAGCGGGCGCAACGGAGGCGCCACACTGGAGGCAGAAGCGCATCTCCTCCGGAACAGCCGCCTGGCAATTGGGGCAAGTCACCATAGTTTCGCCACGAACCAAATCGGGTTCTCGGCTAAAACTCCAACCGCATATTATTACACCCTGCGCTACTTCTCAAGCCTCCTGCGAAGACAACTTGACAAATACTTGATAATCAAAGGAAAGTTCCATGTATACCTCTGCGGAAGGGAGAATCAACATGGGAGCTTCGGGTCGAGTCGGGTATGCGGTGGTGGGCCTCGGGCATTTTGCTGAATACGTGGTGTTGCCCGGTTTCCGCAACAGCCGGAAAGCCCAACTGGTGGCGGTGGTGAGCGGCGACGAGCGCAAAGCGCGGCGCTTGGCGAAAAAGTTTGACGCCAGCGATTGCTACTCCTACGACGGCTACGCGCAGTGCCTGACTAATCCCCAGGTGGAGGCGGTTTACATTGCCACCAACAACAGCACGCACGCGCAGTTCACCGTGCAGGCGGCGGCTGCCGGCAAGCACGTGCTTTGCGAAAAGCCCATGGCTACGAGTGTCGCCGAGTGCCAGCAGATGATCGACGCCTGCCGTACCCATCACGTGCGCCTGATGATCGCTTATCGCAAGTACTTTGAGCCCGCCTCGCTCGATCTGAAAATGCTGGTCGACAGCGGCAAACTGGGCCGGCTGAAATTTATGCAATCGGCTTTCTCGATATATCTGCGTCCGGGGGGCGGAAGGGCGGCTTGGCACTTTGACCGCCAACTGGCGGGCGGCGGAGCGCTTCCCGACGTGGGCGTCTATTGCGTGAACACCGCGCGTTGGGTGACGGGCAAGGAGCCCGTGGAAGCGGCGGCTTTTCAGTGGACCGTCGACCCGGAAGTTTTCCAAGAGGTGGATGAGAACATCGCCTTCCGGCTGAATTTCTCCAACGGCTTGGTCATGCAGGCAGTCTCAAGCTGGGGCGGAGCTACAGAATCTTTCCTGCACATTGTGGGGGAGAAAGGCTGGGCCACGCTGGCTCCGGCATTCCAGTACGATGAGGAGCGGCGGCTCTATGGCCGCATCGGCGGGCGTTGGTTCGAGAAAAAATACAAGATCATGAACGAATTGGCGCTGGAACTGGATGCCTTCGCGGATTGCGTCCGCCGTAATCGCGAGCCGGGGCCCAACGGCGCCGAAGGCTTGCGCGACGTGGTGGTGATGGAGGCGATCTACCAATCCGCGCGCGAAGGACGCCCCGTGAGCATCGCCCTGGCGGATGGATCCACAGATTAAACAGATTTCGCAGATTAGAAAATTAGAAATTCTCGAGAATGTCCGTAACCAGGGTACGCGCCAGGTCGCGCGAAAGACGTTCGAGCGCGGGCTTGTCTTCCTCGAACAGGGCGGAGGGGGATTCGCTCACCTGATACTCTTCGCGAAACACGTAGTTGCTGTTGGAGAATAGCAGTTTGTGAGAGTGGCGGTCTTCGAGTTTCACGTCGGCGGTGACTTGCACCTGCAGGGACGTGGCACGGCCGGTGTTAATGTCAAACGTGATGGCGCGGGCGCGAACGTCCTTAACGGTTCCCGTCAGGACGGCGTCAGCGTCGGGGGGGTTGGGCAGGATGCGGTAATGAGTGCGCTCCAGTAACTCGCGTGAAACGGCGGTAGTGAGTTGCTGCTCGATGCGGAAAGTGGAAGACAGGTTCTTGAAGGCGGGCACGGCGATGGTTTTAACGTCAGGCGGAATGCGGCTGGCGGTGCCTGCTACGTGGTAGCCGCAGGCGGGGAAGAACAGTAGGGAGTAGGCAGTAAGCAGAAGGCAGAAAGCAGAAGGCAGTGGGCAGTGGGCTGTGCCGGTCGAAATTCGAGTTTCGTTAATCTGTGTCATCTGCGTAATCTGTGGACCCATCCATCAGGCGCGGGCTTGCTCGCGCAGGCTGGCGGCGAGATCCACCGCGTTGGTGGCCGCCAGGTGAAGGTTATCCGCCACCGCCCAGAGCCACAACCCATGGGGATGCTCGGCGTCGAGGGAAACGCTGTCTACCAGAATGTCGCTTGAGCCGGTGACCTCGACCGGCGTGGGAGCGTCGAGGTTGGACCGCCGAACTTTGATGTGCTCACCGGCCAGCGCCGCGCTGGCGGCTTCCGTGGTCACCCGCTCCGCCGTTTCAACGTACAGAGAGACGCCCACGGAATAGAAAACCGGGACAGTGACCAGTCGAATCGCGGGGCGCGGGACGCGCTCGCCCAGATATTGGTGCAACTGCCGGTGCAGGCGGGTTTCCAGGGCCGCCATCTCACCCTTTGCCGACCTTCCCAGGCGCGAAAGCAGATTGAAGGCGAGTTGCGCGCCAAAGGTCTGGTGGGGAATCTTCTGGAAGCTCAGAATATTTACCGTCTGCCTCTGAAGCTCTTCCACGCCGCGCGAACCGGACTCCGACGCCGGGCTGAAGACCTGCGCCACCGCGGACTTCAACGGGAAGCGCGCCGCCAGGCGCAGCAGCAGGCTGCTGATAACGATAACGGCAGGGTGCGCGGATACATGAATGCGCCCGGCTGCCGAATGGTCTCCCGCCACGGGGTAACGGCGGTCAAGAAAAGGGATGCCCACCAGATCGTCGGTTTGGGCTGCCCCGACCGGAGAATCAACACACGCCCCTAATCCTTCACCCACCACGTCAATAACCAGGCAGCGCGAGGTGCTCCCTTGCTGCTGCCAGGAAGTCAAGAAAGCCGGCACCTGTCGCAGGCGCCCGGAGAGGAAAGCGAAGTCCAACTCCCCATCACTAATCTGGGTGTCTTCAACAACCGCCGCGGCAGCCGCACTCAGGTCAATAATAGGAAGCTCGGGCTCATCATCGTCCGCTTCAAAGGTCAGCAGGCGCGAAACCGGGAACTTCCCCTGTTCCAGAACGGACACCAACTCTTTGCCGAGTAAGGATGAAGCTCCCACCACCGCGACCCGGTACCCTTCCTTGCCCGGTTTCATGCGGCGTGAACCTCTTCGGGTGTAGGCGGATGGGGCCGAATCTTGGAGATAATGCGCAGGACGATGCCGGAAATCGCGTAAGTGATGCCCATGGTCAGCAGGACGGGCTCAGAGTAAAACCAGATGCCCAAGATGATCAGGCCGATGAAGATAATGCCCAGGTAAGACCGGCGCTTGCGAAGGTTGTGCGTTTTGAAGCTCCAATAACGCATGCGGCTGACCATGAGGTAACCCAGAATTCCCACAATCAGCAGCCAGGCCAAGGATGACTGCCACGCGGTCAGGGGCTGCTTATAAAAGTGGACGACAGCGGCCACAAATCCCGCGCCGGCCGGAATGGGCATCCCTACAAAGAATCGCCGGTCGGAGGTGGGCTTGACCGTATCGATATTGAAGCGGGCCAGGCGCGCTGCCCCGCAAATAACGTAAGCGAAGGTGAGGATCCAGGCCACATCGCGGATGTTCTGGACAAGTTGTTCTGTGCCGGCCAACTCCGTCAGGGCACGCACCCCCCAAACGTAAGCCAATACCGCCGGAGCAACTCCGAAAGTAATGACGTCGGCCAGGGAATCCAACTCGCGCCCGAAGGGAGAGGCAGTGTTCGTCAGGCGAGCGATGCGGCCATCGAGGCCATCGAACACAATCGCCCAGCCGATGGCTTTGGAAGCGTTATCAATCGCGGCGACGGCCAAGGCACTGAACTCCGCCGTCTTTGCCGCCAGGGTGGCGGCAGCCGCGGCAGCCAGAAATTGCCCGGCGCGCTGCGTGGAGATAATGGCGTAGTAACCACAAACAAGGGTGCCCACGGTAAAAAGGCTGGGAAGAACATAAATGCCCCGGCGGATGCCGCGGCGTTCAATCGGCTTGGGGGGTTGTGGTTCCAAGGATGCTGCTCCCTGCCCGCACGCGGTCTCCTACCTTGACACGCCACTCGACCGTGGGGGCCACCAACACGTCCACGCGCGAACCGAACTTGATCATTCCCACACGCTCGCCACGCGCCAGCGAGTCGCCTAAACGCTTCCAGAATACGATACGGCGGGCCAACAAGCCAGCGATTTGCTTCACCACCACCACGCCCTGCTCACCCTCGACGGTGAACACATTTTGCTCGTTCTCTATGGAAGCCAAATCCTGTGAGGCAACCCGGAATGAGCCCTTTTTGTAGTTGATGGCCTTGATGCTGCCGGCGATGGGCGTCCGGTTCACGTGGACGTCGAGCGGCGACATGAAGATGCTCAGCCGGCGAACGGGGCGGCTTTCAAATTCTTCCTCGGCAAGCTGCACGATCAGGCCGTCGGCGGGCGAAACGATGGCGTGCGGCTCAGCGGGAACCGCCCGTTCCGGGTCGCGGAAAAAGTTGAGGACCAGGATGGATAGGATTGCAAAGAAGATGGTGACAAGCAAAAGGAAGAGACTTCGTTCGTGCAGCCAGAAGCCCATCAGGCCACCAGCAATCAACACCAGCGGCAAACCGTACCAGTAGCCGTCCTTTACCATGGACCTCTTGTGATGGCACGGCCAGCTTGGCCGTGAGCGGTCACGGGCACGACGCCCCTGCCACGGCAGGCCGCCATCCTGCTACACTTCAACGCCGACCGCTTTCGTGGCCAGGCCGCTTGACCCGAAACCCCGAGCCCACGCCGATGCCGGACTGCCTAGTGAACGGCTTGGGCCTGCCGGACCAGCAATTCCATCTGGTCCTTCGCCCGCAGCTTCAGCTTCTTCAAGCGCACTTCTTCCGCCTGCTCCTCATCGGAAAGGTGCACCTTGGCGGAAAGCTCGTTGAGCTGATTCTTGTAACGGGCGTGTTCATCGCGGAGACGCCGATACTGCTCGTTGCCGGCCA
>Ga0326728_10023508_pt1 | contig 11280 bp, 13 predicted proteins | sample MB3enrmetagenome_FD_207602 | JGI IMG/M metagenome (GOLD analysis project Ga0326728, IMG submission 207602) | Lab enriched peat soil microbial communities from McLean, Ithaca, NY, United States - MB31MN | ecosystem: Environmental > Terrestrial > Soil > Wetlands > Peat | place: USA: New York... | reverse complement strand
CCGTAACTCTTAGTGTAGCTACAAGCACGAGCGCCGTTCCTGGAGATTATACGTTGTTAGTTAGCGTCACGGACGGCCTGATCACTCAAGGAATCTACTTGAAAATACATGTTTCACAGTAGGGCTTCAAGACTGCGGCTGACGCTAAACTATCTCAGTAAGAATGGAGCTTGAAATTGTGGTTGTTCAAACTAGGTGTGCTGCCACGACTATCAGTAATATTACGAATAGGTAGGAGATTGACATTTTGAACACGCGCCAAGCATTCGTCGGTGCGGGATTCTTGATCATTCTCAGGTTTGCCAAGAGAAACCGTGCGTTGAAGGCGATCAAAGCGGTCCCGAGAATAAACAGCGCCAGGTAATTCGTTCTTGAGGCGGTTAGAGCGAAGAGTCCGACGGTGAACGGGAATAGAGCGAAGTTTGAGAAGGCAGTGTACATCGCACTCTTGTGCGCTCCGTCAACAACAGGTAGCATGGGGACTTGAATTGAAGCGTATTCGTCTGACTTAGCCATCGCTAATCCCCAAAAGTGACCCGGGGTCCAGAGAAAGATTAGCGAAGCAACGAGGAACGCGGTTAGGCCTATTGAACCAGTTACTGCTGCCCAACCAGCTAGGGCGGAGAATGAGCCAGCCACTCCTCCGATTACAATGTTCCATTTCGTCCTTGGCTTCAACCACAAGGTGTAGACCAAAACGTACCAAAACACGCCTAATCCGATGAACGCTGCGGTTAGTTCATTCAAGAGTGTAGCTAGGCCGATCCCTAAAATAGAGAAACCTAAGCCGAGAGCCAGAGATCCGTTGGCGGATATGCGACCCGAAGGTATTGCGCGGTTTTGAGTTCGGTGCATACGAGAATCGGTGCGTCTCTCCAGAAAGCAATTTAGCGCTCCGGCACCGCCAGCAGCAAGAAAACCCGCGGCAACCAGCAACACCATCGAATAGGCGTTCAGGTAGTAAAGTCCGACCGCGAGGAGCATCGTTGCAACGCCCACGAACACGTTCAGAGAAGCTATCGCGGGTTTGGTGATGCTGAGGTAGTCCCCGATTGTCTGCTTTGATGGAAAACTAGCGGGGCTAAACGATTTCATGTAATCACGTTAACCTGTCAAAGCTTTAGGCGTATCTGAACCCGAATTAAGGCTTCTCTGAAATACTTTTCTACTTAAACCATGTACTCGTATCTCTGTGTGGATGCCTTGGCGCCCTCTCGCACAATCGGAAGTCTGTTCGTCCTCTCAGGAATTTTGGGGATCGTCATATTAGCCTTGGACAGCGTGCTTCGATCCGGCGCGCCTCAGCACTATGATGCTCTAATCGGATTTGTGATAATCGATTTCCTCCTCGGCGCCCTCTGTTTCCCAATGCCTCAGAAATTGATGCTCAAACTAGCCGCAATCTGGAGTACCTTAAGAAGTCTAATCCAACTGTGTGACGTGATGCCGGGGCCGATGTTTCAGTTTACGAACGTTCAATTTGCGGATTATTTGTTCAACCCGTTGAGTTCGTTACCTAAGTCTTGGGAACCCTCCTGTGATTCCGCCGGTTCCGATCGATCTAATACTCATCTGCGACATCGCAATACTGCTGACAGTTACGAGAGCTAGCCTGAAGAAGTAACAGGCACGTCCCTAAACAGCCGCACCGAACTCACCCAATTTGCGTGCAAAGATTGGCTGATTTAACGCCAGCGCTACTCGCGGTCGAACTCATCCTTCTAATCGCTACGCTGTTTCTGCTTGTTCAGGCGAGAAGGGAAAATAGGGGTCGGCAAAATTTACTTGAACAGATGGCTCATACGGCACGGATTGTTTCGAGGCAAGAATACTTCAACTCGGTACATTTTGTTATGCAGAGCGCGACGAGCTCGGTTAAAGGCTCGATCACTGGCTCAGCTCCAACAACACCAGAGCAGAAGGATCAGGTTCAGGCGATCACAGACCGTATCCTAATGGCTAAGAAGCGTGACGTTCAGATCCAATATATCGTACCAAAATCTCCCGATCGGGTTGTTGTCGCAAACAAGTACCGAGAGGCAGGAGCCGAAATACGATTCCATGCAGGCATAATCGTTAGCGATTTGAGGTATACGATAATCGACAACAACTACACCGTGCTCGGACTGCCAAGCAGTGTCGGGGAAGATCAGCCTACGAGAGAGGGATATGTGATTCCATCCGGGGCTCTGGCCGAGATATTTTCACGTCAATTTCAAGCATCATGGGAAGAATCCACCCCCTACGATCATTACCTGAAGGAAATAATAACCGACACAAAGAATCACAATCCAAGCGTTACTACGCAGCTCTTATCGTCTCAATTGCAAATCCCAGAATCTGAAGTCGTACGAATCGAAGCGAGCGTTACATGACCTGGCTCGGTGAATATGGAACCCCGAATGAAGATACCGAGACCGCGGAACCTTGGTAATATTAAGAAAAGTTCCAAACACCAGTAGAAGATTAATTGCGCTTGGTCACCTTTGCGCCGCAGGTTGTGCAGAAGCTCGAGTTTTCTTCGATTTTTGATCCGCATTGTTCACAATATCTGTTTCCAGCAGTGCTCTTCCGGGCTCGTTTACGCGCAGCATAGAAAAGAAGTAGAAAGATTGCTAGCGCCACGAGAATAAGCGCTGCGGCGGGCAAGAGTTGGCCAGTAATGTTTTGAGTCGTAGATGTGCTGACTGTGGTCTGATTTGTTTGCATTGGTTGGGTCTGATTTTCTTGAGTGGTCGATAATGTCGGGATTGGGTAGGACGCTGCTGACGAATTACTGGTAGCTTGTGTAGTCACCGCAATTGTCTCCATCGTCGTTACGGGAGGGGTGTAAGGGACAACGGTGAGTTGGAACAGCTGTGAGGTTGACGCGACGGCTGCTCCATTTATTCCATTTAGAACGTAAGCTTGAACTTGCAACGCCCAGCTACCAGGGGAGGAGCGTGCCGTCGTTTGGCTGACTACTGGAACGATGAAGCTCGAAGACGATGGGTAGTAGGGAATGGATGTTGTTGTTAGAATGCGGGAGGTAGTTGCGTCCACTAGATCGACTCTAACGACGGGCAAAACGCTTGGATCACATGAAACGGTTAGGGTTGTTGTTACCTGGAAGGGTTGGCCTGCTTGAACCGTGTCTGGCAGAGTTAGCCTGAGGTTAACAATTCTGCACGGTATGAATTGAGCGAGAGATACTTGCGGACTCAGACCCAAAATGATGATCGCAATGAAAAGGCAAACAAGGACCCGTGTCCCCTTCACGCTCAGCATTAGGGATCATATCCGAATTGTTCGCTCGCCGATTTAACCGACTCCATTACGAGACGATCAATCCGGTGTTACAACTTTCGCAACTATGGTGAAGGTACGGTGCATTCTCCTGAGTACTCTTTCAGTCAATGGATAAAATAAGGGAGCCCGTCGCGAGTTGTTGGTCAGTGGCCCGGCTAACTGATTTAGACCACAAATGTCTAAAAGAAGGCTATCTGAAGTAAGCTGACAGGGTGATATAGATTGGTAGGAAAGAAAGAGATGCGATTTCAGGGAAAGAACAAGGATCTAGGCCAACTCGCTCAACAGATTTCTGATTCTTTGAAGAGTGACGGGTATAAGGTGCAGTCAACTACAGGACCTTCAGGACCAGTTATCCAGGCACAAAAGGCGGGAATACTGCGCGATATAATCACCGCCGATAGGTGCTTTACAATCACGCTTGCAGGTCAACCCAACGATTTCACAATCACCATCGGAATAGGGAAGTGGATCCAGAACATCGCTGTCGCAGCAGCCGAGGTGCTTCTATTATCGGTGCTGTTCCTAGCAGTTGATGTGCCCGAAATGCTCTGGACGACACACGTGGAAAAGGGTATAGCAAGCAAAATCACGCAACTCGTAGGCTAGCTTGAAAACTAGCTTACCGTTACCCCTTTTTTTCACTCGCTCATTTGTGTCCATTTGGACGCTAATTCGTCCCTTCGCAGGCGATAGACTTCACTGAAGAATCGGTTCTGGGATGACAGAACATCCTTTGGGTATTGGTGGACTATGGCTAAGGATTCCTCCCAAGCACGTGAAAACGCGTTTCCGAATCTGCTCTCGATCTGATGCTTGAAATCAGCCTCGGTCTGCAATTCTCCACCGATGATGAAATATGTTCGGTTTCCCTTCCTCGCAGTATAACCCATTTCATTCCCCAAGAAAACCTCGCCCATTTTCGCACCAGTTTTCTTTCCAAAGCGTTCTCTACCCGGGCGTCGGGTTGCATGTTTGAATCCTCTCTTGGCTGCAGCGTAAAAAATCGCCCTGTTGAGACCCCAGCTCTTGGCCCGAGTCTCGGAGAATCCAAGCTCCCTAGCCCTCGCGGCTTGGAGGACTGCCATAACCTGAAAACGCCCAACCTTCATGAAAGCTCACCTGCAACCAATAGAACTCCAACGGCTAATTGATTGCGGTTAGGCGGTGACTACCTGGACAAGCTTCCCATTCATGAAGAACCCCTTCAAGCCACATTCTTCGCAGCGTGCACCAAGCTGGAGATCTGTATCGTCTTCATAGTAGATAACGAGCGCTCTGAGTCCACAATGTGGGCACAAGTCGCCACCAATTTTATCCAAGTTCCATATTCTCCGCGTGTGATTTTCCACGCAGTTTCACTTATGTACACGTCAACCTTGTGCCGAAAGTGGAATATGGTTCAAATCAACGCTCTTATGCGGGGAGGTAAGCGAAAGTTCAAGCTTAGGATGGCTTTCTAACCCGAAATCGACTGAGGTATGTAGGTTCAGAAACTTCGGGCATTACGCCGCCCGTACGAGTCCTCGTCTTAATCTTTCGAGCTCCATAATGATTCTTCCAATAATCTGACTAGAGCTGTGCCTTAGCTGGGCGTCGGTTCTATTGATAGCCGCTCTTGTGCGAAGTTTCGTCTTAGCCAAAGTTGAACTCTTACTTCGACTCTTGAGCTCCAGCCATTCGGCCTTAGCCTCCCTTAGCCTGAGCTTAAGCTTCGGTTCGGATTGTTGCCTGATTGTACTAACACGATCCTCCACGTTCTGTGCAACCTTAACGAGGAGACCCATTTGCAACACCTACAAGCTATTGCTGACAGAAAACGTCTGTATTTCGTCGCCTATACGTCTTCTTGGAGTATGGAGCATACTCTACCGGGTGGAAGTGTTGCAGGGTTATTTGATTTCTACCGCGTCCGTCTCGGGCTTAGTAAATCGATCGACTCATGTGATCACGCATCTCGCTATCGCAAGGAAGGGGGATGATGAAGGCTTGAGAAAGCCGCCGGCCGGAAGATGTGATAATCCCGGCAGATCTTCTACTGCATCGGTTCGGTTTCTACTTAGTGTACTTATCCTTAACTAAGAATCGGCTTCGGTAAGAACGCGGATGGAAATGGATTATGAAACCATGCCGGCTAACAGTTGCTTTTGCAATTGAACACGGTGAAGAGTCTGAAATGTGTATGGCTTGGTGAGTCTAGTTGTTCGAATTATTGATTCCATCTTTCACTTCGGGCGAGTTGATTATCTTCGCGATTCTGGTGATAGTAGGCATAGTGATCATTCTAATTCTCTCCGCAGTTATCCACTTCATCCTACCAATAATAGCCGCAGTCGTCGTGTGGTTCCTTACTGGAAGTCTGATTTACGCCGGACTCGCTTTCTTGACGGTCGCGATACTCCAGCTCGTGGCAACGAGATAATCGAACCGAGAAGGGGAGTGCAAATTTCAGATCCTCTTGTGATCATGGTGGTTGTCGTTGGATATTCCCCAGTTTACAGACTTGGAACTTTTCCTCATGTCGGGGTGGATTGCTTACATTCTCATCAGACTGTTAGCAGACTCCGTGAAACTGAGGCTCTACATTGATTTCAAAGACTGGAAGATCAAGGTTGGAAAATCGATTGCCACAAGCAAGTTTCAAAAATTGAGCGCGAAAATGTTTGGAGGAAAGGAAACCATCCCTACAAGCCACATCCATCACTTCGTCTTCGGAATGCTTCTGATGCCGGTTACGTTCATTGCCCTGTACTGGCGCCTTTGGTTTGGGCCGGCGTTAGTAGGTATCGTGATGGCTCTGGTATTCTCCGAAGCGAAGGAATTAATCCTGATGAACTGGGGACAATAGCTCACGCCTCCGCGTCCACCTTGTAGAACGCACGTCCCCTTGGTAGAATATTCTACTCAACCATAACAGTTCGTACGCGATAGTTGGCGATACGATCTAAAGGTTGTATGAGGAGGTGAATTGATCGTTGAAACAAAGAATTTGGCTTCCTGCCTATGCCTACGCATACAACCCGTGGTACGGTATGTATCCATACATGACATGGCAGGAATTTGATGTGGAATACTAGGAAACTTAGGGTGCTAGTGCGCCTGCCCCAGTTCCTATTTTTGCTTCGCCATCTCATCCTTGCTGCGTAGACTCTTCTGGCGCGTTCGGTGTGTTGCTATCGTCCCTAGGTCGACTCTGCTGGTCCCGGACATATTGAACCGCTTCGCTGAATGAAGGTGGTAGGTAGATTGGGTCTAGAGTTGCACCGTGTAAAGCGTAGCCTTTGCGAGCTCCGATCAAGAAAAGGACCGTTGCCAGCGAGATAGGAATCACCCACAACAGGCCTATGATTGTCTCCAATCTCGTTCCAGCGTTCGGAACTAGCCTCGAGGTAAAAAATACGAGTCTCGAAGTCAATGTGCGGGATATGATTGGAGAAACGTAGTGCTGAACAAATAAGAGCGCGGAAATGATTACGCCCGTAAGAAGTGTTTTCCAGCTGAGATGCCTGACGTGTTCTATCGAGTGAATGCTGGAGTAGGGCAATTCGAGAGTGCTTCTTGACAGACGGCCTCGCTGTATAAACATCCTCCTTTCGGTGGCCGCGACCTTCAGGGTTCCATGAGACCATGTGCGGACAACATATTCGGGTTCTGAAATGGTGGACCTAACTTCTGAGGGTAGGGTCGATAATCCGCTCTCCTTCTCGATTTCTTTCGTAATTGCTGAGTCAAGTTGCTGCATTAGGGTCGTCAAGGTGTATTTGCTTGCCCTGTCCTTGGCTCTGGACGAAAGTTTCTGCCATTTTGACTTGTTATCCGCCAGGTCGGTAACGGCAGTAACCGCTCCGTCGATGTCTTCCGGTCCTTTGACTTGGATTCCTTCCTCTCCGTCTCTAACAATCCAGGATTGTCCTCCGACGCCTGAGGTTATTATTGGGACACCTTCGAACATAAACTCAAGTTGGGTTAGGCCTAGTGCTTCCATTCTACTGAGTATGATATTCAAGTAGGAGTTTTGGATCAATTGCACTTTTGCCTTCTCGTTAAGCTCGCCAACGTACTTGACGTTAGGCAGGCCCTCTGCCTTCTTCCTCACCGTGTCCGCATATTCTGAATCGCCCCTTCCGCCTATAACAAACTGAATCTCGTCTCTGGTCGCTAACTTCTCCGCGACTTCGCAAATCGCGGCCGGGTTCTTTCTATTCTCGATTGTTCCGACGAAAGCAACTATCTTAGACCCTGTCGGGACTCCCAATTGTTTGAGGAATTCCTGTGGGTCTGATGACGAGAATTGACTGAAGGAGATGTCATCGATTCCGCCAGGGAACAATAAAATTCTATCTTTTGGCGCGCCCATCTCCACCTTGGCTTCTTCCTCGTATGGCGTGACCACTAGGATGAGGTTGGCTACACGGAGTATCGTCCTTAGGGAGAGACGATTCCAAGCCATTCTGAAAGAGCGCTCGGCGAGAGAATACCGTCTGGGGGAAGGTTCCTGGAAATGGGACATGTGACAAAATATGAGGGGAGCTTGGTATCCACCCAAGGCCTTGATGTTGCGTCTCCACTCGACGAATTTTGCTACTTCCTCTGGGCCATTCCAAAGAGTGCTGTGTGTAATCAATACGTTAAGTTGAAAATCGTTGACTATTCTTTCCAAGGTGTGGACTATATCTTTGAAGCCAATTCTGCGCGGAGGCCATTTCGTTACAAGGCTCGCGACACGGATGACTGGGATGTCAAGTTCAACGTCATCGATTAGGAAATAGCCCTTTTCTCCCATTTGTTGTTCGCTAACGGTTTCCTTCCCGTCGTGATATACGCTGGTGATCAGATAGGACTCGTTTCCAAGATTTCTGAAATATCTGACCATTCTTTGGGCGACGAGTTCCTGTCCCTTCGTCCTACTCGTCTGGTACATTATCACGCCGATACGCTTTTTCAAAACAGGATGTCGCCTCAATCGTGATAGGGGATAGATAGTATGGGGAGATTGCTAAAGTCTGCGCCGGTCTTACTAAGACTGGCAGGGAGCTTGGTTGGATTGGGGGTACACCGTTTCCAACAAGGCCAATTAACACCATTGTTATAACCGAAGTCTACCGACATCCAGTAATAGGGAATCAAGTTGAAGGTAGCTGCCCTTTTCTCAGATTACGATGGGACGCTTTCTCCATTGGAGGCTCGGCGAGAGGATGCAGTGCTCTCTCCAATGCTGCGTCGACTGCTCACCAAAGCGAGCAAACATATCACGTTTGGAATCGTTACCACCAAAGATCTAGACTTCATTAGAGAACGGATTCCCTTCGCGCACGGTATCTCGGCGAGTTGCGGTTTGGAGATGCAGGTTGGTGAGAAGACATTTCTCGATGAAAGGGTCCAACAGCGGAATGAAACTTTTGAGAAGGCATATCAAGAGGTTCTCAAGAAAATTCTGCAAGCCCGCGACAATCTGGTGATCGAGAGGAAGGAATCCGAGGACGAGAATCTAATCGCGTTCTGTATCGATTGGAGGATGTCACGCAACTGGGATGATGCTAAACGGATGGCTGCTCCTCTCCTTACCTATTGCAAGGGACAGGGGCTGTATATTGTTGAATCTGACATAAGCCCATTCGCGAACGTCTTCCCCACCAAAGTTGACAAGGGTGAAGCGTTCAACAAACTGAAGCGAGAGCTGGGAGTCACGGGTGCAGTGATGTATTTGGGTGACTCGGAAGCAGACGACCCCGCATTTGAGCTCGCTGAAGTTTCAATAGGAGTCAAGCATCGTCGAGTCATGCCTAAACTGAAATGTAAAAATCGAATCGAATTCTTTGAACTCGAAAATCTGTTAACGGAGCTGATGGATTCAGATTACGATTTCAAAGAGAATATGGCTACAAGAAACGTAGGCGAATGATGGCACTGCGTCGAGTTTTCTACCCGCCCCATTCAATTTCTACCGAGTCCACCTACCCTTAACCTGCATTGGGTGTACATCAACATGGAGGTCATGAAGAAATGAATGGAGTTTCGCCACTGAAGCACGGTTTTGTGGACCTAGCCGCCATACTGTTTGTCGTGGGCGGCGTAGTCAGCCTCGCGATGACCATTCTAGCCTTGCCCATCAACATCAACAACCCACTTAGTACTCTGACAAGCTTGACACCGACTTCGATCGTAGTCTTGGGTGTGAGCCTAATCTGTTCGTTAGGCGCCATCCACTGTTTCTCGCTAGCAAGTAAGCGCCTGCTCTCTGAGGCAGGCGTTAGAGGATTGGTCTTCGGCGCTCTACTGCTGATCTTCAGTTTTGGCTTCGCTGGAAACGCGAGTGTGTCCGGTACAGGTAGTCTACTTACCACGCTAAGCGCATTCCTAATCCTAATCGCAGGCATCGTCTGCTTCGGTCTTCGGCATACTGCAGTATCCGCTTCGCCCATTGCACGCCAACACGCAATCGCTCAACCCGCGTATCAACCCTAGGACAAGGGCGCGCTCATCCAAACCTTTTTCTTTTCTTTACGCCCTGCTTCCTTCAATCAGGGCGTGTTTTAGTTTGGCTTCGAGAACAACACCAATACTGCTCCTCATCATTCTCATTCCAGCATTCTCACTTTTTCCATACGCATATGCCACTTCTGGGCAGTGGATAAAATACTCCGGTAATCCTGTCCTCCTCCCCACTGCAGGTAGTTGGGACGGGGACTACGTAACTACACCAAGAGTGCTTTACGATGGCACCACCTATAGGATGTGGTACCAAGGAGGCGTTTCCGGAGTCAGCAGAATCGGATACGCAACGTCAACTGATGGAATGAATTGGGTAAAACACGGCGTTGTTCTATCGCCTGGCGTAAAAGGTGCTTGGGACAACTCCAGTGTTGCGTTGGGATCCGTAACTTGGAACGGTACGGCATACCTGATGTGGTACACCGGCAGTAACGGGACTGCCTACCCAGGCGGAGCAGTTGGTTTCGCCGTATCAACCGACGGACTCAACTGGGTGAAATATTCGGGCAATCCAGTACTCGTGCCGTCAGCGTTGGGAAACGATCAGAGATATCTTGCCACCCCTTATGTTGTAAGACTGAATCTCACATACAACATGTGGTACAGCGGGAAAAGCGCTGCTGCACCAAACATTAACAAAATCCTCTACGCGACATCGTTTGATGGAATCAAATGGACCAAGTGGCCGTCCCCGGTATTGGCACCCTCAGCTGACCCCACGGCATGGGATGCAAACGGAGTTTACTCTCCAGACGTGTTTTGGACTGGACGGGTTTTTGGGCTTTGGTATTCTGGCATAAACCAAACCGCTCTGGTTCCACGTATCGGCTTCGCAACCTCGCCTGATGGCGCTTCCTGGAACCAATCGTCAAGCAACCCCATCCTAATTCCTGGGCCTCCAGGTAGTTGGGACTCTGCCGGAGTCGAACAACCAAGTACAGTTCAGGTTGGAAACAACTACATGATGTACTATGACGGCTATAGCAACGTACAAGGCCAAAGGATTGGTCTGGCGTTAGGTCCGCAAGGATTCTCAGTTGCGGAGTTCCCCGCACCGACGTTCGACATTTTCCTTGGCCTCATCGCTTGTGCGGCAATCTGTTTGGTCTACTATCATAGGTCACCAAAGCGCTCCTGAAATCTAACTAAAGAAACGTGAGGCGTCACCTATCGAATCAGTCCCTATAATAGATCGTTCGCGAACAATACTTTAGAGAGTCGAGGAGCGTTAGTGGGTAGGGAAGAGATTTTGACAGATTCGCCGTCTGGTCGGCAACTCGTCGAGAAAACTTTCGTTTACATGACGAACCTGAGCAGAGAGTGCCGGAAGGCTCTCACCAGCAAATTCGAGCAAGAATACAAAGGTGTTCCATTCGAATCGGTTGAACCTACGATGAGGAAAGAGGTTGAAACCTGGTTCGCTGGGAGGGACAAGAACATCGGCGTAAAGCATGAAAAGAGCGACAAGGGCAGACCCGGCGAGATTCTTATGACCTATGC
>Ga0326728_10023507_pt1 | contig 11280 bp, 11 predicted proteins | sample MB3enrmetagenome_FD_207602 | JGI IMG/M metagenome (GOLD analysis project Ga0326728, IMG submission 207602) | Lab enriched peat soil microbial communities from McLean, Ithaca, NY, United States - MB31MN | ecosystem: Environmental > Terrestrial > Soil > Wetlands > Peat | place: USA: New York... | reverse complement strand
TTGCCGCGCAAAGACATCACACGCAGGCTAGGCCAAGGGCGGGGAGGTGTCAACGCGGCCAAAACGGCATGACGGACGGTTCGGGCGGGAGTTTCAATACTTCTCAATTCGCTGGCCAAAACCGCCCGGATGGGCCACCTTGAGCTACTGAATGAGCGACATGGATGCCATTCACGAACTGCTCGCGCGCGCCACCCGCCGCCGGCGGCGGCAACGCACCCTCAACGGCCTGTGGAAAGGGGTGCTGGCCGGCGCGCTGGTCTGGCTGGCCGCTGTTGTCATATATAAACTTGCGCCTGTCCCCGCGTTCGTTCTCTTTGGCGCGGCCGGCCTGGCCGTCTTGTGCGCGATCGGCGGCTTGTTCAGCGGCTGGATGCGCCCGCCCACAATGCAACAGACGGCGCGCTGCCTGGACCTGCGCCAGGATTTGCAGGAACGAATCAGCACCGCGCTGGAAATTGGCGCCGCCGGGCCGTCCGCCGGCTGGCGCGCGTTGCTCCTGGGCGACGCGGCGCGCGTCGCCGCCAAACTCGATCCGCGAAAGGTTTTTCCCTATCGTTTGCCGCCGGCAAGCTCGTGGGCGCTGGCGGCGCTGGCGCTGGCGGGCGGTTTGGGGTTCGTCCCGGAGTATCGCAGCAAGCAATACCTTGAGCGAAAAGCCGATGCCGCCGCCATCCAGGAGGCGGGCAAAAGAATTGTCCAAGCCACCCAACAGACGCTGGAACATCGTCCGCCGGCACTGCAACCGACCCGGCAGGCGCTGGAGTCGGTCCAGCAGTTGGGGTTGCACCTGGACAAGGCCACGCTGAGCCGCAATGACGCGCTGAAGGACGTCGCCAATGTCGCCGACAAACTGAAGGCGCAACTGCAGGATTTGCAAAAGAAAAACCCGGAGTTCAAGGCCCTGGAACGCGCCGCACGCCAGCCGGATGCGGGCGCCAATACCGCCGACCAGAAGCAACTGGACGACCTGCAAAAGTCGCTGGGCAAGGCTGGGGAGAATCCCGCCGCGCTGGACAAGCTGGCCGACCAACTGCAGAAGCTGCAGAAGGCGGCGGCCGGTCTGCCGCAGGGCAACACGCCCGAAGCCGCTGGCGAACGTCAGAAGCTGGCGCAGAACCTCCAGGACCTGGCCGATCAGGCCCGGCAACTGGGGCAGCCGCTGCCCAACCTCGACGACGCCATCGCCGCCTTGCAGGCCAGTCAAACCGATGTTTTTCAGAAGGACATGGACCTGGCGACGACCGACCTTGCGAAGACCCAGGCCTTGTCCAAAGAGTTGCAGCGATTGCAGGCCCAGGCGGAACGCCAGGGCAAGGACCTGCCCGATCAACTGAAGTTCGGCCAGATCGAGCAGGGCCGGCAAACGCTTGAAAAAATGGTTGACAACCTCCGCTCCGGCAAAATCACTCCGGAGCAACTGAGCCGCCTCCTGGACGAGGTCTCCCGCTCCGTTGGTCCCGCCGCGCCTTACGGCGACGCGGCCGCGGACCTGCACAGGGCCGAGCAGCAATTGCGCGGGGGGGACAAATCCGCCGCCGCCGAGTCGCTCGCCGCGGCGGCCAGCGAGTTGGAGAAAATCCAGGCGCAACTGGCCGACGCCAAGGATTTGCAAGGCGCGCTTGACGCGTTGAGCAAGGCGGAATTATGCATCGCCTCGCATTGCCGGTGGGGTGAGTGCCCGGCGGCCGGGAATTGCGTGGGCCTGGGCCAAGGGCCGGGCGGCAGGGGCGTGGGCACCTGGACGGATGACGATTCACAATTATACCCGCAAATGAGCGGTTTGTGGGACAACTCCGACATCGACCGTCCCGACCGCGACCCGCGCGGGTTGACGGACCGCGGCAAGCCGCAATTGGCCGACAACCTTGCGCCGACCAAACTCCACGGGCAGATCACCCCCGGGGCGCCGATGCCGGCCATCACACTGAAAGGGATCAGCATTAAAGGCCAAAGTTCCGTCGCTTACCAGGAGGCGGTATCAGCCGCGCAAAGCGACGCCCGCAGCGCGTTGAACCAGGATGAGGTGCCGCGCGCCTATCAGGGGGCGGTGCGGGATTACTTTGACGACTTGAAGAACTGAGGCCGGTTCATCGGTGGAAAAACAGCAGGCCGGCCACAAAAGCGACCACCACGACAATCGCCGCCGCCCACCAAAACCACTTCACCCCGCGCGGCACGGGGGATTTTTTTTCGTTAAACTCGCGCTGGACAAAATCATCGTAGTCAAACGACTCGTCGGGCAGGTTCAGGCTGCTGGCGTATGCCTCCTCCGACCAGCCGGTGTGTTCGTCGGCCCCGCAATGCGGGCAGCACTTGGCGCCGGAGGGGACATCGGCGCCGCAGTTGGGGCAGGTTTCGGGAGTCATGCGGGGGGCGCGACAGTCGGCGCGAAGTCTCAGCGCGGTTCGGAATGCGAGAATTCACCCACGATGCCGCGACCGTTCCAATTGTCCGGCGAAATGGCGCCGGGATCGACGCTCCAGCGGGCGGCCAGTTGGTTGACGCGCTCGGAGTTGGCGTTGAGGACATCGCGATTGGCAAGGGGGTTGTGCTCGCTGTCGTAACCGAAACAAACCAGCCCCAGTTCCTTTTCCGCCGCGGTCAGGGGCCCCTGGTTCCAGAGCGTCTCCCCGGCCCAGGCGTAGGCGCGAAACACGCGTCCGCGTTCCATGAGCGCCCAGCAATGATAGTTGACAACGCGGCTGACGCTGAAGAATTGAAGATGGCCCAGCTTCCGGCTCAGGTCGGCCAAAAAGCGATAGCAAGAATCGACGTCCTCCGCCGGCTCCGGCAAACCCGGCCCGACGACGAGCACCCACCCGCGAACGGGGGGCGAGATGAAGAGCTTGTCCTCGCGCGCCTCGGCCAATCCTTCCTCCCACGAACAGGGCGTGGGACGGTTTAGATTCAGCGCCGCCTGCACGACGGCCGGGTTGGTGGCTTTGACGGCGATCCACCGGCCAGGCTGATCGAACGGCCACGAGCGGAACGGGCTGTTGGCGGGGAGCGAGGCGACGTCCGGCTTTTCGGTCATCGCGGCACGGCGCCAGGCGCAATAGATGAAAAAGCACCCTATTCCCAAAACGATCCCAAATGGAATCAGCATCAGGAGCCATGCCATTTCCTTGACCGCTGCCGGGCTCACGGTAACTTCAATTTAGCCCGTCTGTTTTTTTCTTCAATGGGAAATCGGGTATTCGTTTAAAAAAAAGCACTGATGGAGCGCCGCGCAGAACCAAGTAGTGCAGCGGCGAAGTGTCGGAAACGACGATGCTCACGAGCGGGCGAGGATATTCGCCAGCGTTGCACGGTCGGTCTCCAGGTCAGCGGCCGAATAATTCAGCGGCACCCCGCGCTCCTGGAGGAAGACTTCCGTCTGCCAATAATCCAAGCCCAACAATTCTCCGACCTGCCGATGGGAAAGCCGTCCACCCCGATAGCCCTCAATCGCCGCATCCTCCATGACGTGACGACCCACCGCGTCCGGGGTTTCTCCCCACTGTCGGGCGACTTGATCGGGCAACTCAACAATCACTTGCATGACGTCCCTAATCTAACATGACGGGGACCCCTGTGGCAAGCGCCCGAAGGGTTAATCCAGCGGGCGGTCACTAACTCCTGAGCCACAGGGTTTCAGTCATTGTGAGTGGCGGGGCGAACCGGCGCACATCCGTGGCTACGTGCAAGAATTCAGCAACCACCAAGGACGGGAAAACCAGCCTTTCGCCCTTTTGGGTTTCGGCCTGGACTGCAGCGACGGTTTACGTATTTGCCTCATGGTCGGCAAAGGCAAGCTGGACGAGGATATTGCAATCCAAGCCTGTCATTGCCGTTTGAACATTTCCTGAGCCAATTCTCCTTGAGAAATAATGGGCGTTAATACCCGGTGGCCTTTAATGGAACGAATGTTCAACGCCGTGCTGGAAGAGATTCCGTTTTCAGAGGCGGGCACAATTTTAGCCACGGGCTTGTTGCCTTGCGTGAGCAGTACCTCGTCTCCGGCCTGAACCTGTTTAACCAGGTCGGCAAGCTGTGTGGTTCCAACTTCCGCTGTGACGATCATGCTTCTGATCATACACCCTTCCCCATTCGTCGTCGAGAGCCATTAACGGCGTGATGCGCTGTAAAAGGCCGCTCGGTTTTGGGCTTTTGCCTGTGGTTTGAAAACCTTTATCTTCCGGTCGGGTGTGAAAACCGATTTCACGGCGGGGCTGTTGCGGCGGGCGCATCAGTTTTCGGAGGGCATTGGAGATTTCCTTCAAGTATTGATCGTGAGCCAGGGCTTTGCGTTCCAGCGCCTCGACTTTGCGAGCCAATTCGTCCACGGACAGGAGCATTCCGCGCATTCGGACGAAAGCGCGCATGATTTCGACGTTGACGGCGACGGCGCGCGGACTGCGCAGAACACTGGAAAGCATGACAATGCCTTCCTGGGTAAAGGCATAGGGCAGATACCGGCGTCCGCCGCGCCTGTTTGAGGTTTAAATTTGCAACCTCAAACTCGTAGGCTCCTTCACAAGAAAAGTTCACAGCGCCGCGGCGCTCCGCACTGGCGAAAACTGGCTGTCCGACTTGGATTCGAACCAAGACAAAGGCCTCCAAAGGGCCTTGTGCTACCGTTACACCATCGGACAACGGCCTGGTAAATTAACGCTTTCATTTCCGTCTGCAATCCGAAAAATAACCGCATGACCGCAAGGGCGCATCTGGATACGAGCATCGTGGGAATGCAAAGACATGAGGCCGAGGATGTGGCCGGCGAGACGCCGGCCACGGCGACCGGGACGGTCGCGCTACCTAACTGCGCGCTCGGCGTCGTTATCCTCGGCGCGGGCGCCTCTTCGCGCATGGGACGGGCCAAGCTGTTGCTGCGGTGGGGAGCGACGTCTGTCATCGGGCACCTGCTGAGGCGCTGGCGGACGTTGGGTGCGCGGCAGATCGCCGTCGTTTGCAGGCCGGGCGACACGGCGCTGGCCAGGGAGTTGGACCGCCGCCGCCTTCCAGCGCGCCATCGCATCGAAAACCCGCGCCCCGAACGCGGCATGTTCAGTTCCATCGTGTGCGCGGCCAACTGGGACGGCTGGGACGACGCCCTGACGGCTTGGGTGATCGCCTTGGGCGACCAACCGCATTTGTCCCCGGCCACGTTGCGGGCGCTGCTCGAGTTCCATCGGCGGCAGCAGCAGGCGATCTGCCAACCGGCTTATGGCGGGCGGCGGCGGCATCCGGTCATATTGCCCCGCGCCGCTTTCGGCGAGTTGCGCCTCTCCCCCGCCGCCAGCCTGAAGGATTTTCTCCAGCGCACGACCATTCCAATTATTGAATGTCCCATTGATGATAGCAGTCTAACGCTTGACTTGGATTGGCCCCAAGACTACGCTCGATTGTTGCCTCAAACAAAGCGAACCGGACATGAAAGACGCGAACTCGGATAGTTTCGGCGTGCAATCGCGGAGGACTTTCTTCAAGAGTGTCGGCACAGCGGCTGTCACGGCCGCCGCCGCCAGCGCGCAGTCGGTCGCCGCCGAACTGGAAAAGGTCAACGCCGAAAAAGTCATTGGCCCCGGCCCTGTTCCCGTCGCCCTCAATGTCAACGGCGCGGTCCTCAAACTTCAAATTGAGCCGCGGGTCACGCTGCTGGATGCCTTGCGCAATTACTCCAGCCTGACTGGCGCCAAGGAAGGTTGCGACCGCGCGGCCTGCGGGGCCTGCACCGTGCTGCTGGATGACGTTCCCATTTATTCCTGCCAGAAACTGGCCATCGAAGCGCAGGGCCACGCCATCACCACTGTCGAGGGGCTGGCCAAAGACGGCGAGTTGAGCAACGTCCAAAAGGCCTTTGTGGAAAACGACGCGCTGATGTGCGGTTATTGCACTCCCGGTTTCATCATGAGCCTGACGGGCCTGCTCAAAAAGAATCCACATCCGACCGCGGACGAAGTCCGGCATGCCTGCGCCGGGAATCTATGCCGATGCGGCACCCAGCCGCACATTTTGCAAGCCGCCCTCCAATGCGCCGGCGCCGCCGTGGCCAGCAAGACGGAGGTGCTCCATGCCTAGTTGGCCCGCCGATACAAAATACATCAGCCACTCAACCCAGCGGATCGACGCGGTCCCCAAAGTCACGGGCCGCGCCCGGTACTCATCGGACATCCAGGCTGAGGGCTGGCTATACGGGATGATCCTGCGTTCCAAATGGCCCGCCGCCAAGATTACGAAAATTGACCTCCAGAATGCCCTGAAAACGCCGGGCATCAAGGCCGCCATCACCGTGCGCGAGGGCGAACGCATTGTCCGCTTTTACGGCGAGGAACTGGCCGCCGTGGCCGGCGCGACCAAAGAGGCCTGCCTGGACGCTTTGCGCGCCATCGTCGTCGAAGCCACGCCGCTGCCCTTTGTCGTGCATGAAACCCAGGCACGGAAAGAGGAGTCTCCGCGGGTCTGGCCGGACGCCGCCAACGCCTCAGCCGGCAGAGCGCGCGAAAGCGGCGATGTGGACCAGGCCTTCGGCGAGTGCGCCGTGGTCATCGAGGGCCTTTACACCACTCCGGTCCAACTTCATCACCCGATGGAAACCCACGGCAACACGGCCTCGTGGGGCGAGGAGGGAGTCACGGCGTGGTCGTCCACCCAGGGCATTTCCAGCGTGCGCGACGGGTTGGCCGGCGCGTTGCAAATGGAGCACAGCCAGGTGCGCGTGATCACCGAATACATGGGAGGCGGTTTCGGCTCCAAATTCGGGGCGGGGGTTGAAGGCGTTCTGGCCGCGCGGCTCGCGCGGGAGGCCAAGGCACCCGTGCGCCTGATGCTGACTCGTTTTGACGAGGGACTGGCCGTGGGCAACCGCCCCTCCAGTTTTCAAAAGATCAAGCTTGGCGCCAAGGCCGACGGCACCTTGCACGCCTTTCAAATGGACAATTACGGCACCGCGGGCATTGGCGGGGGCGGGTCATCCGAAGGCGGAAGCGGCAGCGTCGATATTCCCGCCCCTTACATCTACCAAGTTCCCAACACGCGCGTCCAACATACGGCCGTGGCGGTCAATGCCGGCGCGGCACGCGCTTTTCGCGCGCCGGGCAATCCCCCTGCCTCTTTCGGAATGGAGTCCGCCATGGACGACCTGGCGGTCAAGCTGGGCATGGATCCTTTGGAATTGCGGATCAAAAATGATCCCAACCCGGTCCGGCAGCGCGAATACAAGGAAGGTTCCGAACGCTTTGGGTGGAAACAGAAGTATCAAAAGCCCGGCGCCTCCGCCGGGCCGGTGAAGACCGGCGTCGGTTGCGCCAGCGCCTCCTGGGGCGGCGGAGGCTCCGGCTACACCCAGGGCGAGGCGCAAATCAATCCCGACGGCACCATTGAAGTCCGCCTCGGCGTGCAGGATCTCGGCACGGGAACGCGCACCGTCATCGCCGTCGTCGCGGCCGAGATCCTCGGTCTGCGGCCCGATCAGATCACCGTCAAGATAGGCGACACGCGCTACCCGCCCGGCCCCGGCAGCGGGGGCAGCACGACCTGCGCCTCGGTATCCCCGACTGTGTTTGACGTTTGCAAACGGGCGTTGGAAGAGTTGCAGAAGCAATCCGGCATTGCCGACGCCCGCGGCGACAACTGGTTTGCCGCGTGCAAGAAACTTGGCGCCAATCCCCTGCTCGTCCACGGCAAATGGCAGGAGGGCCTATCCTCCTCCGGCGCCGGCGGCGTGCAATTCGCCGAAGTCTCCGTGGATACGGAGACCGGACTGGTTACTGTCAATAAGATTGTCGCCGCCCACGATTGCGGTTTGATCATCAACCAGAACACCCTGGAGAGCCAGATCAACGGCGGCATCATCATGGGCCTGGGCTACGCCCTTTACGAAGAACGCGTCATGGACCGTCTTTCCGGCGTCCTGCTCAATCCCAATTTTGAAACCTACAAGCTGCCCGGCCTGGCTGATGTCCCCGAAATCCAGCTTGTCCTCCTGAACATGCCCGAACGCGGCGTCATCGGCATCGGCGAGCCGGCGACCATTCCCACCGCCGCGGCCATCGCCAACGCGGTGGCCAACGCCATCGGCGTGCGAGTGGCCGGCCTGCCGATCACCCCGGCCAAAGTGCTCGCCGCGCTGGGCAAGGTTCCGCCTTCCACCTCCCCGCCCGCATGAAAGCCTTTCAATACGCCACCGCCCTCTCGCCGCAGAGCGCCCGCCAACTGGCGGCCGACAACGGCAGCTACATTGCCGGCGGCAACGATCTGCTGGGCCAGTTGAAGGAATACCTCGCCAGCCCGGAAATTCTTGTCAATATTAAATCCATTCCCGGTTTGGACAGGATCGAGTCCGGCTCCAAACATTGGACCCTCGGCGCGCTCGTCACCGTCGCCCGGCTGGAGGACCATCCGGAGATGGCCAAAGTCTTTCCTACCCTCCACCAGGCGGCCGCCGAAATCGGCTCCCGGCAGATTCGCAACGTGGCCACCGTTGGGGGCAACCTGGCGCAGCATTCCCGCTGCTGGTATTACCGGCATCGCGACACGCTCTGCCTCAAGAAAGGCGGCGACCTGTGCTACGCGCGCCACGGCGAAAACCGTTACCACAGCCTTTTCACGGGCAACACCTGCATCAGTCCCGTCGTCTCAAATCTGGCGACCGCCTTCGCCGCCCTTGACGCGACGGTCATCGTGCTGCGCGAGGGCAAGGAGACGCGCCTGTCCGTGGCCGAGTTTTATCAAAAGGCCTGGGACAACCCCACCGCTCACAACTCGCTCAACCAGGGCGATTTGATACTGAAAGTGGAAATTCCGACCGTTCGCAAGCACGGCGCCTACCTGCAAATCAGCGACAAGCACGCGTTCGACTGGGCGCTGGTCAGTTGCGCCGCCGCCGCCAGCGTCAAGGATGGGCGGCTCAGCCACGCGCGCGTGGCGCTGGGCTGCATTTCCCCCATGCCCCATCAAGTCGCCGCGGCCAACGATTTTTTGGAAGGCAAACCGCTCGATGACGCCACCGTCTCGCAAGCCGCCGACCTGATTCTCAAAAACGCCCAGCCACTGGAAGGCAACGGCTACAAAGTGCCGATGGCACGGGCGCTGATCCGCCGCACACTCCTGAGGCTCAATGGGTGAAGCCATGAACGCGACCTTCTGCAAGCATCTGCGCACCAAGAAGATTTATATTGACGCCACGCCGGAGCAGGCCTTTGCCGGCAAGGACGGCGTGGAAGGTTCTCCGTGTCATTTCTGGTGCAACCTGACGCAAACGGTCGTCGGCCCGGACGACCGGCCGGTGCATAAGGACAACTGCGCCCCCACCCGGTTGTGCTTCCGGGAATGACTGGCCGAGTCCGGCGACTGGCTCCATTTCCAATGTGTTGACTCCCTGGCGTTAGAACCGTACTGCATGGTTTCGGCTGAGTGCCTCCTTTGCTGAAGTTGTCATTTTTTGCTTGATACCAGATTGGCCATCAATTATGGTTTCTAATAATCAGCAAGAAATGATGGCGATCAAAAAGCTATTCTTCTTTGCCGGCGAAGCCTCAAAATTGCAGGCGGAGCCTCAAAAAGGAATTTCCTGTCATCGAGATATGAAAACAACACGGCCCATTCTTTTGGTTTTGCTGCTCTTGGCCGCACCACCGGCGATGCAAGCCCAATTTACTTACACGACCAACTCCGATGGCGTCAGCATCACCATTACCGGTTACACCGGGTCTGGGGGCGCTGTGAGCATTCCAACCAACATCAATAACCTGCGGGTCACCAGCATCGGAAATTCCGCGTTCGATATGGTCACCAACCTGACCAGCGTCACGATCCCCAACAGCGTCACCAGCATAGGAGGGGGTGCTTTCGCTGACACTGGCCTGACCAGCGTCAGAATTCCAGCCGGCGTTACCAACGTCGGCGCCGGTTCGTTCGAGGAGTGCTTCAGCCTGACGGCGATAACCACGGATACAAACAATTCGTATTATATCAGTGTCAATGGAGTGTTGTTCGACATAACCCAATCCACGCTTGTTGAATATCCGGGCGGCTTAGGGGGAAGTTACACGATTCCCGGCAGTGTCACCAGCATCGGGAATAATGCGTTCTTTTCCTGCACCAGCCTGACCAACGTGACGATTCCCGACAGCGTCACCAGCATCGGGCAGTATGCATTTGGCGTTTGCAGAAAGCTGCCCAGCGTCACCATTCCCGGCACCGTCACCAACATCGGGCTGCGGGCGTTCGAATTATGCACCAACCTGGCCAGCGTCACGATTTCCAATGGCGTCACCAGTATTGGTCAGGCTATGTTCATTGACTGTTACGGCCTGACCAAGATCACGATTCCCGACAGCGTCACCAGCATCGGGGTGCAGGCGTTCTATTACTGCACCAGCCTGACCAGCGTCACGATTGGCAACGGCGTCACCAACATCGGGGGTTCTGCGTTCGCGTACTGCCGTAACCTGACCAGCGTCACGATCGGCAACAGCGTCACCGGAATCGGAGAGGATGGGTTCTGGGAATGCGGCAGCCTGACCAGCGTCACGATCCCCAACAGCGTCGCCAGCATCGGGGATTATGCGTTCGGTAACTGCTACAACCTCACAAATGCCACGATCGACGACGGCGTCACCAACATCGGGGATTTTGCCTTCGAAGATGCCAGCCTTATCAGCGTCACGATCCCCAACAGCGTCACCAACATCGGGAATTATGCCTTCGCCGATTGCTCCAGCCTGACCAGCGTCACGATCGGCAACGGCGTCACCAACATCGGGGAGTATGCGTTCGAGAGCTGCTCCAGCCCGATCAACGTCTATTGCCAGGGCAACGCTCCCACCGCTGATTCAACTGTGTTCAGCGGTGAGATTGGATCGGTCTATTACCTGCCGGGAACCACGGGCTGGGGCTCGACGCTTGGCGGGCTTCCGACCATGCAAGTGAATGCGCTCCCGGCCGGCGGCTCCACTTACTATTACACGACAAACGTCGGCACCGCCACCATTGCCGGTTTCACCGGGCGTGGCGGGGCTGTCACCATTCCGACCAACATCACCGGCCTGCCGGTCACCAGCATCGGGTTTGGGGCGTTTGCTGGATGCAGCCTGACCAGCGTCACAATCCCCAACAGCGTCACCAACATCGGGCGGTATGCGTTCTACGACTGCTCCAGCCTGGCCAGAATCACCATTCCCGGCAGCGTCACCAGCATCGGAGCCGACGACTTCGAGAATTGCTACAGCCTGACCAACGCCACGATCTCCATCGGTGTAACCAGCATCGAATCCAATGCGTTCAATGACTGCTCCA
>Ga0326728_10023506_pt1 | contig 11280 bp, 6 predicted proteins | sample MB3enrmetagenome_FD_207602 | JGI IMG/M metagenome (GOLD analysis project Ga0326728, IMG submission 207602) | Lab enriched peat soil microbial communities from McLean, Ithaca, NY, United States - MB31MN | ecosystem: Environmental > Terrestrial > Soil > Wetlands > Peat | place: USA: New York... | reverse complement strand
GACCGTTGATCGTTTTACCGTTCTTTGCCCGCCGCATCTCGTGGACCAGTGGGTAAGCGAGCTTTCCGAAAAATTCGACCTGGATGCCGTGGCGGTGACTTCCTCTCGAGCGCGCAGCTTGGAGCGTGGGCTTCCTACGTCCCAGAGCCTGTTTGAAGCGTATCCCTATACAGTGGTGAGTCTCGACTATATTAAGGCCGATAGCCGCAGGGATGATTTTGCAAGAGCCTGCCCGCCTTTCGTGATCGTTGACGAAGCTCACGCCTGTGTCGGTACGGAACGTGGCATCCACCAGCGTTTTGAATTGCTGCAAAGGCTCGCCAGCGATAGTTCGCGCCATATGCTTTTTCTAACCGCCACGCCGCATAGTGGTGACGTCGCTGCATATAATCGCCTTCTCGGGCTGCTTCACCCAGGTCTCGCTCTTGGCCCGGATGGAGGCGACGTCAACGCTCGCCAGAGCTACTCACGCTTTCTAGCACGCCATTTTGTTCAGAGGCGCAGACCGGATATTCAGGATGGCTGGGAGACGCAACGTGTCTTTGCGCGACGGGAGACCGCCGAAACGCCATTTTTGCTGACGGGCGATTTCGCCACGTTCCAGGAAGATGTGTTGGACTATTGTTTGTCGGTTACTCAGCGGTCCGGCACCGACCAGCGCACGCGTCGCCTGGCATTTTGGGGCACGTTGGCGTTGATGCGTTGTGTGGGTTCTTCACCTGCGGCGGCCATCAGCGCCCTCAGCAATCGCGTCAGCGGATTGGCCGAAGAGGAGGCGATTGAGCCCGTCGTCTTTGACGCAGAGGAGGGGCTGCTCGATGAAAGTGATCTCGAGCCGGCGACCGCGATCGAAGACAGCGAGGAACGCAATTCGCTCGAAAAGCTCATAAAAGCGGCACAAGCTCTCGACGCTCAGCGGAATCATGACCCCAAGGTCAGGATGTTGCTCACGCAGCTTGCCAAGTTGCTCGAAGCCGGCGTAAAGCCGGTTATTTTCTGCCGATTTATCGCGACCGCCGAGATGCTCGGCGAAGTGCTGCGGGAAAAGTGGCCGAAGATTAAAACGGAGGTTGTCACAGGCACGTTGACGCCTGACGAGAGGCGCGAGCGCGTGGATGCGCTAGAGGATCATCCCAGTCGCATATTAGTGGCCACGGATTGCCTGTCGGAAGGCATAAATCTTCAGAGCCTGTTCGACGCGGTGTTTCACTATGACCTTAGCTGGAACCCGACTCGCCATCAGCAGCGTGAAGGGCGGGTAGATAGATTCGGGCAGCAGGCCGAACTCGTGCGGTCGGTCATGATGTATGGGAAAAATAGCGCCATTGATGGTGCCGTGCTCGACGTCATCCTCCGTAAAGCAGATGAAATTCAGAAGGCAACGGGGGTCAGCGTCCCCATGCCTGAGGATCAGGAAAGCGTGACGGCCGCGTTGATGAAGGCCGTCTTGCTACGCACAAATGGCAGTAATCGGATGCAGATGGAGCTTGATCTATGGCCATCGGCGGATCGGTTCGAGGCAAGCTGGCGAGATGCTGCCGAAGGGGCAAAAGCTAGCCGGGCTCGCTACGCACAAGGCGCTCTGCGGCCAGAGGAAGTCATCCCCGAGTGGCGGCAGATGCGAGCCTTGAATGGCGGCCCGAGTGAAGTCCGCCGCTTTACCGACCGCGCATTGCGGCGTGTGCGTGCGCCGCTTGAGACGACGGGAAGCCATTTCCTGTTGCATTGCGCCGAATTGCCCGAGGGCATGAGGGAAAGGCTCTTTCTACGCGGGATCAAAGGAACACGGCGGATTTCTTTTGTGGACGATCCTGCTCCCGGCATCATGCATGTAGGACGTGTCCACCCGATTGTGGCCACCCTGTCGGAGACCTTGGCCGAGGGGGCGCTAGATCCCATCGGTGTTGAGGGTAATGCTCTTGGTCGTGCGGGTGTCTGGCGTACCTGCGCGGTCAATCAAATGACCACTTTGCTCCTGTTGCGCCTAAGGTTCCAGTTGGTCACCAGCGGACGCACCAACCGAATGCTACTCGCCGAGGAGGCAGTAGGCATTGCTTTCGAAGGTGTAAGCCCGGATTCCGCACGCGATGGCGTGGAAGCTCTGCAGCTGCTCGAGGCGGAGGCGGGCAGCAACATGGAGGCGGAGGCTCGACGCCGTCACCTTGAGAATGCGCTTTCTCGCTTGGCGAGTTACCAACCGTCGATCGAACGGCTAGCCCATACTCGGGCGGCAGTTCTTTCTAACGACCATCTACGCCTGACCGAGGCGGCAGGCGGTGGCGCTACCGTCAAGGTTACGCCCGTTCTGCCTGCTGACATCATCGGCCTTTATGTTTTGCTGCCGGAGACGAACTGATGAGCCGGTCGAGTAAGCATGCCGCCAATTTGGGGTTTGCGGCAATCACGATTGAAGGCGGGCTGATTTCGCCGGAGCAGCTGGCGGCGATTGCTTCTGCAACGCCAGATCAAAAGATGGCGGCAGAATATGGCTGCCCCAAGGGTACCACTCTGCGCGACGAGATTACGCGCTATTTTCGCATCGGCCAGGCCCATTGGCAGGCCTATGCACGAATTGCTGCGCCTACGGTCGTTCAAACTGTGGTCTTCGCAAAATGTCTCCTTGAGGAGGCTTTCGGTTTTCAGCTTACCGGCCCTCATATCCACGAGGATGAGGGGCGCCGTTTTCAGATCGCTTGGGAAGCCAAGGGCGGCCGCATTCCTGTCGTGGTTGCCGCACCTGCAGCCGGAGAGAAGGGCAAGCTTGGCGAGGGGTTTTCACGAGCGCAGCCCGAATTTGGCGACGGCCCTGACGGCCGCATCGCTAAGCGTTCGCCTGCCGTCTTGCTGCAAGATTGGCTCAATGCCAGCCCCATTTGTCAGTGGGGCCTCGTCTTCTCTGGCGACCGCCTGCGATTGATGCGGGACAATGCCAGTTTCACGCGCCCGGCTTATATCGAGGCTGATCTGGGCGCGATCTTCCGGGACGAAATGTTCCCGGATTTCACGATGCTATGGCTTCTCATTCACGCCTCGCGCTTTGGTGTCGAAGGAACGCCCGTCAGCGATTGCGCCTTGGAGCGATGGCGCGAAGCAGGCATGCGGGCGGGAACCGCCGCTCGCGAACGCCTGCGCGGCAATGTCGAGGAGGCGCTTCTTGCCTTAGGGCAAGGCTTTCTCGACGCAAGTCCGGAACTACGGCGGCGCCTGGACGACGGTACGTTGGCGATGCCCGTCTTTTTCGAGCAGCTGCTGCGGGTTATTTATCGGCTGATCTTTCTTGCGGTCGCTGAAGACAGGGATTTACTGCACGCGCCGGGGGCAGCACGGTCAGCCCGCCAGCTTTATGCCGAGAATTACAGCTTCGCTTATCTGCGCGATCGCTCGCTTCGTCGCAACGCTCACGACCATCACTCCGATGCCTGGGAAGGTTTGAGGATTGTCTTCAAGGCGCTCGCGCACGGAGAGCCGGTTCTTGGCTTGCCCGCGCTCGGTAGCCTCTTTGCGCCCGGCCTGACGCCCGATCTGGATAACGCCCAGTTGCCCAATCGCGCTCTCTTTGGAGCAGTTTACAGGCTTGGCTGGCTTGATGATGTCGGGCCGCGCGTTCGGATCAATTGGCGCGACATGGCGACAGAAGAGCTTGGCAGTGTTTATGAAGGCCTGCTCGAGCTTGTCCCGACGCGGGAGAGCGGCGGGCGCAAATTCACCTTTGCTGGCGGTGCCGAGGCGCGCGGCAATGCCCGCAAAATCTCCGGCAGCTACTATACACCGGACAGCTTGGTGCAATGCTTGCTCGACAGCGCCCTCAACCCGGTACTTGACCGTGCTGAGGCTGAGGGTGGTGTCGCCGCCATCCTCGACCTCAATGTCATCGACCCGGCGTGCGGTTCGGGGCATTTCCTTCTGGGCGCGGCGCGCCGGATGGCGACGCGTGTGGCTCAGCTTCGCGACCCGGACGCGCCCGATTACAACGCGGCGATGCGCGATGTGGTGCGCAACTGCATTCACGGCGTGGATCGCAACCCGATGGCGGTCGAGCTTGCCAAGGTGGCGCTCTGGATCGAGACGGTGGAGCCTGGCAAGCCCCTTGGGTTCCTTGATGCCAATATCCAGTGTGGCGATAGCTTGCTGGGCGTGTTCGACCTGAAGGCGCTCGATGCAGGCATTCCTGATGATGCCTATAAGCCGCTGACCGGCGACGACAAGGACACCGCGAAGTATTTTTCCAAACGCAACAAGGACGAAAAGAAGGGACAGGGGAGCTTCGATTTCCTGGGCGGGGGCGGCTCACTGCCACCGGCAAAACTGGCGGCGGCGATGGACGAGTTGCGACACATGCCGGAGGATACAGTCGCGCAGATCGAGGAGAAGCGCAGTCGCTTCGATCAATGGGAAGCGGACCCCAAACGCCATGCGACCAAGATCGCTTGCGATTTTTATGTGGCGGCGTTTTTGCTGCCCAAGACGGGTGGTGTTCCGACCCACACCACAAATGTCACCGTGCCTACGACGGCGCAGATGCGCCAACGGCTTGGCGGTGGACAGGTGCATGGCCCGCTGGAGGCCGCTGCAGTTGAGGCCGCCGGCGAAGCGCGGGCTTTCCACTGGCCGCTGGCCTTTCCTGAAGTCATGATCGGCAAGGGCGGGTTCGATGTTGTAATCGGCAATCCACCCTGGGAAAAGTATACTGTGCTCGAGCGCGAGTTTTTTGCCAACATTTCTGAGATTGCAGCCGAGGCAAATGCTGCAAAACGGCAGAAAGCTATGGAGCGCGAGCTGGAGCGCTCCCCAGCACTCACATTTGCGTGGAACGCCGCCCAAAGAGAGGCGGAAGCAAAAGGGGAGTTTGCCCGCAGCTGCAATAGATTTGAAAAATCTGCCGTTGGTGAATTGAATATGTATCCGCTCTTCACTGAACTCGCTATTTCCCTCATTAACAAATCGGGGTGGGTAGGATTAATTCTGAAATCACTAATGTTCACAGGCTCAACATGGAAGGGATTTACCGACCACCTTGTTACAACTGGAGCGCTTCGTTCTGTTTTTGACTTCAAGAATTGGGAAATGCTATTTACATCAGTTGGATATCACGAGCGCTATTCGCTAGCGACCTTGGGGCCAGCTCAGCCCAACTCTCGCATTCGTCTTGCTGTGGGTCTTACAAACCCATCTCAGCTTGCCAATGAGAACTCAATTATCGATGTTGAAAGAGCATTTCCGAGGCGTGTTAATCCTGACACGGCCACTTTACCTCAATGCGAAACGCTGGCTGATCTTCGCATTTTATCGCGTATTACAGAACGCTTCCCGACATTGGGTCAATCGGATTGGCGAGCAAGATATTCTAGTGGGCTACACATGACTGGAGATGCTAAGGAGCTCCGGGACCGTGAGTCGCTGGAGTCGGACGGCTTTGAGCTTCAGAATTCATGGTTTATTCGAGGTGACGAGGAATACGCGCCGGTCTATGAAGGTAAATTCATCCATCAATATGACCATCGCTTTGCAACCTTCGACGGCATCCCCCGAGCGAGGCGCTTTGGTATCAAAGCAGCCACGATTAATCCATCAGAAGAAGAGAAGAGCCGGAAAGACTTCGAGATTGTCCCACGTTACTGGGTTCGGCTTCAGTTTTTGGAAGAGAATATTTCAGCGCGACGCATTAATCGAGACTGGAATATTGCATTCAGAGACACTACTAACGTGATCAGCAATTTTAGGACCGCCGTCGGTTGTATCGTGGGGCCCGCTGCATTCAACTATAAATGCCCGAACATTATCGTTGATGATGGGGATCCGATTGGCTCCGCTCTCTTTCTGTCGTTATTCAATTCAGTTCCTTATGACTACCTGCTAAGGCAAAAATTTTATGGTGCGAACTTTACAAAATCTTTGCTCTTACAGAGCTTCGTTGTAAGCAGAAGTGAGTTGGCAAAATATGAAGCCCGCCTACTCGACGCTGTGTCTTCGCTAACTAATACTTCTAATAGTGTTAAAGTGTTTTGTGATCTTATAGGTCGTGGCCAGTTTTGCGCCAAAACGTCAGGAGAGCGCTTAGAGCTTCATGCGTGGATAGACGCACTTTACTTCAATCTATTTGGATTTTCAGCCGAAGAAGTGGAATATGTTTTTGAAACATTTCCAATATGGAGGCAGAAATCAACGGAAAAGTGGGGGAAGTTTCTGGAAAAAGAGCGAGTGATTTCCATTTTCGCCGAACTCAAGTGTGGACTTAATCAATGAAAGAGGTTTGCCACGAACTGATTTCTGAAGATATGCGATCTAAAAATGAAGGCTATCGCTGATGACGGTCGTCGATGCCAATCTTCGGCTAAACACCTATCCCTTCGAGCTGCAATCCGAGCTCCGGGATGCAGCCAATGAGCACGGGTATCGCATTGGCCCCGAGCAAGCCGCCGGATGGTTATTCTTTCGATCGGCAACGGCACCCGGCGAAATTGCTGTGGCTGCTACCATTGGCGGAATGGCGGGACCATTTTTCCTTTCGGTCGGGCATGCTGGGTCTGCGCGCGAGCTCAAGGCGGCAGAAGCTTCGCCGTGCGCACGAGGGCATGTGAAGGCCTTTGTATTCCCGACGCGAGAGGCGTTTTTCCAGGGGGTCAGCGCGGTTTACCGTTTGTCGATGAGTTTGCCGACGCTCCCCTTCGAGGACTACTTACGCGAAACGGCTGATCTTGGTGATACGGAAGCCGAACGGCTTCAAAAAGTCAGGATCGGACAAAACCGTTTTCGTGAAGCGCAGTTGAGTTACTGGAACCGGACATGCCCGCTGACCGGGATCGGAAATCCTGATCTTTTGCGCGCCTCTCACATCATCCCATGGGCCAGCTGTGAAAATGATCTCGAACGCTTGAACGTCCACAATGGCCTGTTGCTCTCGGCCTTGTGGGATGCGGCATTCGACTCCGGCTTATTGACCTTTGATGATAACGGGCTGGCGGTTCCGTCGCCTTTGCTGGATGATCGCGCCAGCAATGCTCTCGGCATTAGTGCCGCGCCACCACTTAGTCTGACTTCCGCGCATCGCGATAGGTTGCAGTGGCACAGAAAGAACGTGTGGTGCGATTCGTAGAGGCCGCTCACGCGGCCTCCTCCGTGACGGCTCCTGGCTGCAAGCCGTGCAGATACGCTGCGGCCCGCTCGGCATGGGCGGCGGCGGTGAAGATGGCGCGCTTGTCGTCCTTCAGCACCTTGAGCCAGGAGGCGATATAGGCGGCGTGATCGTCGCGCGGCTCGGGCGTCAGGCCGAGATCGGCGGAGAGGAAGGCGCTGCCGAGTTCGGCCACGAGTTCCTCGGCGGCGTAGCCTTCGTCGCCCCAGCGCCTGCGCCCGAATTCGCGGTCGAGGCGGGAGGCGTGGCGCGTCCAGTGCGTCATTTCGTGCGCCAGCGTCGCGTAGTAGCTCTCGGCGTCGCGGAACGACTCGAAGATTGGCATCTGCACATAGTCGGGGTGGATCGCATAGTAGGCACGGTCGCCGCCGTGGCGGATATCGGCGCGGGTCGCGGCGAAGAAGGCGTCGGCGGTGGCGATGCGGGTGACGGGATCGATCTGAGGCGCGGCGGGCGCGGTGTAATGCGTGTGTTGACCAGGCCGGAATCACAGCTCTTTTGGTTGCCGCACGCCCCCAACGATCACTAATCCCCCGAAAGAAGGCGATTGAATCGTCTCCGTGAACCGTCGCGAAGGAGGAAATGGTTTCCTTGTAGGCGGCTGCTGCGGAGTCTCGGGTTTCACCTCCGTCGCTTCCGGTGATGTAGGCTCCGGTGCCTCTGGTTCTTGATCCGTGGACATTGTAATGGTCTCCTACTGCGGCCATTTTCTCAGCAAGCTTGTCATTAAAACCGCGCAAAAATGCATATGTCGGGGATGAGCCATCATCGGCCGCAAAGATATGTGGTTATTCACCCCCCATTTTCAAGAGCTGTCATGCACCGCGCCCGCCCCTGAGGTCGGCCGCGATCCGGGCGCTGAGACCAGAGGTCTTTGCCTCGTGCTCGCCATGGGATCAACCATGGACCAACTTAATCGAAACAAATTATTGCTGTGTTATACCCAACACTTATGCGCATTATTAGGCGGATGATCCATCCGCCTAATGTGGGTGTGGGTGTGTTAAATCAATGGGTTATGCCTCGTTACAGTTGGCGATCAATGTCATTGAAAGCCAGCACCGTAAACCGGCCCGGCAAATCCTTGCAAGGCATTAAGTCAAGCTGACTGGTGCCGGGCGGCAGCTTGCGCAGCCAGTGCTTCACCAGCTTCGGCAAGTCTGACGGGTCGCATAAGATGGCGTTGGTAGCGTCAACGTCATAGGTAACACCGGCTTCAGTTCTCGTTGCCATTGTTCGACTCCACTGGTTTGGATTCAACGTCGATTGCATCGCGCTTGAATGACATGCCGCCCAACTCGCTCAGCACTAACGCTAGTTCGGCGGTTCTCTGTGCATCGGTCACGTTTAGATCGAGGGAAGCACTTGGCTTACCCCAAGCCCGGTCCAGTAGCGCACTGACGGCACTCAGGGCCACATACTCGTTAGACGAGCTTGCAAGTTCAACTAGTCGCTGTATTGCAAACGCGGTTTGCTGTTTAGCCAGGGCTACAACCTCGTGATCCTTCTTCGGCACTCCGCCTGGGTTGGGTGAAGGTCCTCCGCGCTGCCATTGGCCCAACGGGGTTCTGGCTACTTGTTGTTCGCTCATGTGTTCACACCTGCTTTTCAGGTTGATGACTCCCCCATGTTCTATACCTCCTGCATAACGGAATCCACGGAAATCAGCGCCACCCCGGCACGGGCCAGGGCCACTAAGGGGCAGGTTGGCTGCTCCTGCTCAGACAGGGGAGCAGGGTAATCCCTGCTTGGCCGGTTTTACCCTGTCATCAAAGACGTAGAACATACCTACGACAACACGGTAAACAGGGTAAACAGGGTATTTATTAAGTTAAGAAATAATAGTATCTTCCTCTTGAGCGTTTTCTCGTTATATCGTCAAGAAAACGCCATCAATTTTCCCTCGGTTAAAAATCTCCCGGTGTGACAAAAAAAGCCATGTTTAGTCTGTTTACCCTGTATTTGTAGGAATTTCCCACATCTTTGATGACATGGTAAAACCCTACAACAGGGTATAATACCCTGTTATAGGGTTTTTGGCCTAGAAGGGAGGCTCGCTCAAGTCTTCTGCTTCGCCTTCTTGGCCATACTTTTCTTCAAGAGCGTCGGCCTCTTCTGCGTCATCATCCGGCCAAGCGATTTGTAGCCCGGTCTTCTCAAGGAAGGCATCTCTCGCTTGCTTCAGCGTTCCCAAGACGTAGCAGGTAGGGTGCTTCTTATATATTATCCGCCCGACTCCCTTCTCTCCGCGCTCCTCACCCACGGCGTGACAGCCGATAGGCCGGGCTCCTTTGATTTTTAATGTTCCCGTGAACCATCGCCCAAACCACGCCCGGCTAAGCGGGCGCTTTTCATGCTTCGCCTTGGCAAACTGTATATAGCTTTCATACAAAAGGTCCGTAGTTACGGTCTTTATCCACTTACGGAACTCGTAAGACAGCCCGCATTGCGACTCCAACACGTACCCACGACTAAGAGCGTCAACAAACCATGACTCATGAGTTTTCAAGCTCTCAATCTTCTGGTTGTTCAGCCCGGTTGTCTTCGGAATCTTGCGGATGTTGAAGCCGGAAATGTCGCGGTGCTGCAACTCATACAGCATTGCTGCATAGCCTCCAGCCTTAAGCTCATCAACAATCGCTTGGAAGTATTCAAAGTCGCCGGTCTTCGTGTCTAGTACGTCCAGACACGCAAAGCGCCTGGCATCAAGTGACGTTGGAACAATCCAATCATTATTTGACGCCATCATAAGGTGAAGAAAGTTCTTCACCTTAATCAGGTTTTCGCCTTTCCCTTCAAGCGGGATCACGTTCTCAGTAATCAGTGTATTGAGCGTACCAACTGCATGGGCGTCATCCGCGTAGATGGCCTCATCAGCAAACAGGAACACACAATCGCGTAAGTGTGCATTGAAGGTTCCGGTAAGATGTTTTGGATTGGATATTTGCAGCGCATGCTGGCCGAAAATTGTCCACAGTGTCTTTGCCAGAATACCTTTGCCGCAACCTTGGCCACCTCGCATCACTACGGCCACTTCAGCGCGCTCCTCGGGGTGTTGAATCAGCCGGGCCATCCAATTCATAAGGTATTCATAAGACTCGGCATCGCCTGCACACACAATCTCGCGAACATGCGTTTTCAGTTTCTCCCACGATCCCGGAGCCGGAGTGAACGCGAATCCGGTCCACAGATTGTATTCATCAGGTTTTGCCTTCTTGCCGGTAGGATCGAAGACAAACCGCTCATATTGGCGGCGCTCTTCGTCACCTAGCCAATATATAGATGCAGGGCGGTACACAGGAAACGTGACTCCCTTCTCTGTTTTCGTTCCAACTTTTATCGGAATGTGCCGATAACGATCTTTGAAGTTAGCGATTGCTTGGCCAACAAACATTGTGCGCCCGAACTCATCGTCAAAATGCAGTTCGTAAACCTTGGTCTTTGCTGCATTTGTGCAGACGAAGAACCTGTTGTTATAGCAACGCATCAATGCGTCGGCTTCAGGTGTGCGCTTGCGCTTCCTGCCGGTGCTTGGTGTTGAAGTATCTTCCGCCTCTTCTGCTGCTTCCGGTTCATCGGGGGATTGCAGGGTGTTCTCCCAGATCAACTGCGCTTGCCTTTCTCCCTTCTCAGCAATGTACGCAGATGTAGCCGGATGAGCGCGTAAAGCTTCAAGCATGGCTTTGTAGTTGAATCCTGCAGCCTTGAGCGCACCGCCTAGCGCCATCGCTGCTTCACTGCGTGACGGATAGCTGTCTATGCGGTTCAGTATGTTGTAGAGGGTGTTACCCTTGGCGGTGTTGCTGTTCGCTGCTGCTTCAACACGTGCCAGGATATTACCATCACGTGCTAAAACTTCGCCATGCTCGTCAGTGATGGTGACGCGCTCACCTTTTGTTTTGTGCTGCTTCTTATCCTTGACAGGTTTAGCCGCGAACACTGGCCCGGCTTCGTTGATTAGCCATAACAAGCTCTCCGTGGAGATGCTGTTAATGGTCTCGGCGCTGTTTTCATGGCGTTGCTCGGTAACAGCGAAGTATCTGCTGGTTACGTATAGTTCGATGGCTGGGCCATGCTCGCCGCCGCCAGCCTTGCGGTATTGCTTGCCGGTCAACGTTCCCATGGCGCGCTGGAGGGTCGTAAGGTCT
>Ga0326728_10023503_pt1 | contig 11282 bp, 7 predicted proteins | sample MB3enrmetagenome_FD_207602 | JGI IMG/M metagenome (GOLD analysis project Ga0326728, IMG submission 207602) | Lab enriched peat soil microbial communities from McLean, Ithaca, NY, United States - MB31MN | ecosystem: Environmental > Terrestrial > Soil > Wetlands > Peat | place: USA: New York... | reverse complement strand
AAATCGGCGACGAACATCGCGGCCGAAACTTCGCAATCCTCATCGACGAGGCGCACTCCAGCCAAGGCGGGAAAACCGCCACAGCCATGACGGAGGCCTTGGCCGACCCGGAAGACACAATCAACGACGCGTTGGAAAAACGCATGCAGGCTCGCAAGATGCTCACCAACGCGAGCTACTTTGCCTTCACCGCCACGCCCAAGAACAAGACGCTGGAAACTTTTGGAACGCCGGAACCCGCGCCGGAGGGCAAGACGGCGCATCGCCCATTCCACAGCTACACCATGAAGCAGGCTATCCAGGAAGGCTTCATTCTTGACGTGCTCAAAAGCTACACGCCGGTGACCAGTTACTACAAGCTCGTGAAAACGGTGGAGAGCGACCCGGAGTTCGACACCAAAAGGGCGAAAAAGAAGCTTCGCAAATACGTCGAGAGCCACGACCACGCCATCCGCCTCAAGGCCGAAATCATGGTCGACCACTTCCACGAGCAGGTGATCGCGCTGAACAAGATCGGCGGCGAGGCGCGGGCCATGGTCGTGACCAGCGGCATCGAGCGCGCGATTCAATACTTCCATGCCATCTGCGACTACCTCAAGGAACGGAAGAGTCCATATCAGGCGATCGTCGCTTTTAGCGGCGAATACGACTACGGCGGAACCAAGGTAACTGAATCATCGCTCAACGGCTTCCCGTCGGGCGAAATCTCCGACCGGATTCAGGAGGACCCGTACCGCTTTCTCGTTTGCGCCGACAAGTTCCAGACCGGCTACGACGAGCCCCTGCTGCACACCATGTACGTCGACAAGCCTCTCGCCGGAGTGAAAGCGGTGCAAACGCTCTCCCGCCTCAACCGCGCGTATCCCAAGAAACGCGACGTGTTCGTGCTCGACTTCATGAACGACGCCGCGACAATTCAGGAGGCGTTCGAGCCCTATTATCGCACGACCATCCTCTCCGAAGAGACCGACCCGAATAAGCTGCACGACCTCAAAGCCGCCCTCGACGCCCATCAGGTCTATTCATCCGAGCAGGTGGAGGACCTCGTCAAGCGCTATCTGGCAGGCGCCAGCCGCGACCAGCTTGACCCGCTGCTCGACGGCTGCGTTGCGACCTACCTCCAGCTCGACGAAGACGGGCAGGTCGACTTCAAAGGCAAAGCCAAGGCCTTCATCCGCAGTTACGAGTTCCTCGGTTCGATCCTGCCATACACCAACGCCGGTTGGGAGAAGCTCTCGATTTTCCTGAATCTACTTATTCCCAAACTGCCCGCACCGAAGGAAGAGGATTTTTCGAAGGGTATCCTCGAGACGATCGACATGGACAGTTACCGCGCCGAGAAAAAGGCTGTCATTGCGATCCAGCTTCCGGACCAGGACGCCGAGATTGGCCCCGTGCCCGTGGAGGGTGGCGGTCATAAGCCCGAGCCGGAACTTGACAGGCTCTCCAACATTCTCAAAAACTTCAACGACCAGTTCGGGACGCTGTTCACGGACGGCGACCGCGTGGTCAAGCGCATCCGCGAGGACATCGCGCCCAAAGTCGCAGCGGACGATGCGTTCCAGAACGCGAAGAAGAACACGCCCGGTGCCGCGCGAATCGAACATGACAAGGCGCTGGCGCGCGTGATGCTCGACTTCCTGAAGGATGACACCGAGGTCTACAAACAGTTCGTGCAGAACGAATCGTTCAAGCGCTTCGTCACGGACATGGTTTATCAGATGACCACAGCCCCCTGAGGTTTCAACAAGGAGGGGCGGTCCGCAACGCACGTCACCATCGGCGGCTTCGAGGCAAAGCTGATTGCGTGGGTGCAGGCGTTGGGTTAGATTGCAATCCTTTCCTGCCTCAGCGGTTCACGGCGCCTGGCCGGAGGCCTTTAAGAGCGTGCAAAATCATTCGCAGAATCGAGTAGATACGGCGGAGGCTGCCCCATGAAGTTAGACCTCGTAGGAAGAATCAAAAATACTCAGCTTCCCCGCTCCAAGGCTCTGTTCCCAATGTTCGAGGCGGTTGTGAACTCATTTCAGGCAATCGAGGACATGACTGCCCCAGCAGCTCTGCCCCGCATCGACATCGTTGTAGAGCGCGATGATGACGTATTGCCTGGCGTCGAGATAAACGGCTCCGTCGATGGATTTACGGTGACCGACAATGGCGTCGGGTTTACCGAGGACAATCTGGATGCCTTTTTCACATCCGACACACAGTACAAAGTCGGCAGAGGAGGAAAGGGGATCGGGCGGTTCATCTGGCTAAAGGCTTTTCAGTGTGCGGAGATCGAGAGCCACTATCCCGAAAACGGAAAGCTGATGAAGAGGGCTTTCAAGTTTACTACGACATCGGATCAACCGGACGGTCCCGCTGCTGAATCACGCGAGACGGAGCCGAAAACGACCGTTCGTCTCTTGAGGATGCAGTCGCCATACAAAGAGAATTGCCCGCAGGGCCTTGATATCATCGGGCACCGTCTCATCGAGCACTGCTTGCCTTTTTTCCTCGACCCGCAGTGCCCGGCGGTGAAGATCCGTGACAAGAAGGACCAAATCGACCTGAACAATTACTTTCGGGAGACCTTCGCGGCTAAAGCCAGCCAGCACTCTTTCAAGGTTGGTGAGACGACGTTCACACTGAGGGGCTTGCGCCTTTACAATCCTCACGAAACGCAGCACCGTCTCATTTACGCCGCCAACTCGCGCGAGGTGGTCCCAGAGAAGCTGGATAAGTACCTTCCGAACCTGCAAAAGAAGCTGACCGACGAGGGGGGCCCCTTCGCGTATTTGGGATTTGTGGAGGGTGAGTACCTTAATCAGCACGTCAACGGTGAGAGGACAAACTTCTCGTTTCCGACCGACAAGACGACAGATGGAATGTTTGACGAAATTACGCTGGACGCCATTCGTGATGGCGCGCTCGGTTGCGTCTCCAGTGACTTGCAACCGTTCCTGGAAGAGATCAACACAGAAAAGCGGACGGCAATCAACTCATACATCACCCAAGAGGCCCCGGAGTATAGGCCGCTTGCGCGCTACATGGACGAATTCATCGACCGCATTCCGCCGGGGGCGAAAGGCATCGCGCTGGAGATGGCCCTGCATGAGCAGATGTACGAAAAGCAGCGGGAACTCAAGCAGGAAAGCCACAGGCTGATGGAAGAAAGCACCAAGGAGGCCCTCAAGCCAGAAGAATATGAAGCGAACCTGAACAGCTTTCTGGAACGCGCCAACGAGCTGGGGAAGTCGTCGCTAGCCCAGTACGTTGCACACCGGAAGGTGATTCTCGAATTTTTTGAAAAGAGTCTTCAGGCGAACCCTGAAACTGGCAAGTACCCGTTAGAAGAGATCATTCACAAGATCATTTATCCCATGCGGACGACGTCCGAGGATGTGCCCTACGAGCAACAAAATCTGTGGATCATTGATGAGCGGCTGTCTTATCACTGGTTTCTGACATCGGATATGCCGCTCGACACGACGACCGTGCTGGTCAACGATTCCCAGTCAAGGCCGGACCTCATGATTTTCGAGCGTGCCTTGACATTTGCCGAAGACGAAGCAACGTTGAATTCACTGGTGATTGTCGAGTTCAAAAAACCGGATCGCAGTTCTTACAAGGAGGACCCCGTCGATCAGGTATACCGCCTCATCAGGGAAATCAAGGCAGGGCACTTCAAAGATAAGAATGGCAGGGAAGTCAAGGTCCAGTCCGAGCGCATTCCGGCTTACGCCTACGTAATATGCGACACAACCAAAGAGGTTGAGATCATCGCCGAAAACAAAGGGATGTGGCCCACGCCGGACAATCTGGGCTACTTCGGCTATAACGCCAAGCTGTCGGCGTATGTGGAGATCATCTCGTACACGAAGCTCCTGCAGGACGCCAAGAGGCGGAACAAAATATTGTTCGACAAGCTTCATCTTCCTGGGAGTTTGTCATGAACATCGGCGTCGGGAATGCCTCTGCCGAGCTCGTACATGAGAACCTAGAAGCGTATGATAACGTCCTTTATCATTTACTATCCTTAAGCCCTAAATAACCGCAAGAACAAATTGTCCTTGTTGTTGAATATGTGCGCACATTTTCCCATAACATCTGGCTTCGTTCCGAGTACTGAAATGAGAATCGACCCTCCACGGGACTAGCATTACCAAAAATTGGCCGCCTGCCTGATTTTCGACTAGGTTCGCTTCAACAAGCGTAATATATGGCCCAGTTGCCCGAAGATACCCGACTATGACAAACACCCGTGCGCGAGCTACAGCTTCGCTCACGCGAAGGAAAGAAAACGAATCGTGGAGCTCACCGTGAACCTTTGCTATTCTTTGCGCCACTTGTCAGGTTCGCCCTTTGGCGTATGCCGGACCCGTTCAACATCAGGATGGACACTGGGCGCAATACGCTTGGCGGCATCCTCAGCGTCTTTCTGAGTACGGTGACCGCCCGAAACGACCTTTCCATTTTCCTTCACTGCGTAAGTCCCGTCACCGGCCCGTTCAATGTAAACATTTGGCATTGCCTTATCCTCCTCCGACCAAATCTAGCAGGACAAAGCGTTTACCGGAAGCATAATCTGCCCACTTGCGAAACCGTGATGAAGTGTTATCATAAAGACAAATGAAGTAGCGCGCTTGGTTCTTCCTCGGGAATTTGTCCCCGGCATCTGTCAACGTATTGGCTCAGCAAACGGTTTGACTAACCACAAGAATGAAATTCGGTGAATTCAAAGTCTCGGACGAGAATACTATCAACGCGTTCCTTGAGGTTCACAGCGAGGAGATCAGCAAGGATGGCGACTTCTATGGGCCGGATCGGGTGTCTATGTCTCCGGTAGCAGCGGCAAGATCGTCTGTGTGGCGACTCTTCGATTTTGACTCACGAACAGAACGATAAAAACAGCTCCTGCCCGGAATGGGGCACACAATCCGCACACGTGTGGGCGGAGATCAGGATTTATCGGGGATATGAGAGGGTGCTCCTGATGGGGAAGTCAGCAACCGGAGTAAGGCCCGCCGCTGTTTGTCGTGGTTTCGCATCCGTCTTCGGACCTGCGAGCAACGCTTGCACTTTTTCTGCGGCTGCATCCTGCATGTGCGGCAGCACGTGAGAATAGACATCGAGTGTGAAGGCAACGCTTGCATGTCCGAGTTGCTCGCTGATGATCTTCGGCGACACGCCTGCGGTCAATGCCAAGGTGGCGGCCGTGTGGCGCAACTCGTAAAGGCGGATGTTCGGCAACCCAGCCTCTTTAAGCAGCGGCTTGAAGTAACGACACACAAACTTTGATTCGTGAATCGGCCCGCCGCGCTTAGCAACAAAGACGAGATTGTGGGCGGAGCCACTGACGCCCTGCGGGTTGACTTCCTGCTTGAACTTTTCGAGCAAGGCGATCACCCAAGCCTGAAGCTTGATCACGCGACGGCTCCGCGATCGCTTGGTGTCGGCAAACTGCCAGCCGCCCTTCTTCCACTCCAGAGTCCGCGACACGCTGACAGTACCCCGAACCAAATCGAGATCCGCCCAAGTGAGTGCGAGGTATTCGCTGGGTCTAGTTCCGGTTGTCATGGCCAGTGCGAAAAGCGCCTCGTAGGGGTGCCCCGCTATCGCAGCCATGAAGGTCCTGGCCTGCTCTACGCTCAGGACTCCGACGTTACGTCTGGTGTGGCTCGGCAGATCCACCAACTCCGCAGAGTTTGCCAACAAGAGCTTCCAGCGGACCGCCTGTTTGAGCGCTGACCGCAATACTGCATGGGTATAGCGGATCGATCGCGCCGACAGGCCCCGATCCAACAGCCCGCGATACAGACTCTGAACATCGAATGCCCGGACGGAAACGAGGGATTTCATTCCCAGTTGCGGTCGAACGTAACGACGGAGCAAACCCTCGTAATCCTGAAAGCTCTTGGCTCGCAGCCTGGGTTTGGCGCAGACTTCGAGCCAGCGGTCGAGATACTGATTAAGAGTTTGCCTGGAAGAATCGAGATTTCGTCCCAAGTCGCGCTCACTGAGCATCCGGTTGAGGTGTGCTTGCGCATCGCGCAAACCGCCGTGGATTGTTTTGTTCAGATACTTTCGTTTTTTGGTCTCGGCGTCGCGTCCCATATACACCCGCACCACCCAAGTGCGCTGGGCGCGTCCGATGATCTGGCCAGTCTTGCGGGCCATGATGATACCTCCGGCTACGCGCGGCACACATTTGGCACACGCTGAAGTCTAAGTTATTGATTTATTGATAGTTCTTTAGAATGTGACTGATCGATGGTCAGACGGCCTATGAGCGCGGTTACTCACACTCTTCGAGAAAGCTTGGGGGAGCACGTCCCCATATCTCACCGCACCGTGGCTGACCATGGGAGAACTTGCTGATCGCAGGGGTGTTATCGTCTTCCTTAGGTTTGCAGGCTTTCACCGAGTGCGCTATAATTCGTGTGCAATAGTATTCAGATTTGCGATACTATGACACGCGAAAGTTCAACTCCAAAACCGGAGGAGAGGCGCTTTATTTCAACGAGAGACCTTTTAGCAAAACTCGCAAGAGCCGCCCGAGGAGGGATTCTTACAGTTTCGAACGCCGGGGCCGTCATGGATCTCCCCCGGAGGAAGACGGCGATGAGCCTCGGTGCGCTTGCTCGCCGCGGATGGCTTCTTCGGGCACGGCGAGGCCTCTATTACGTCCTCCCCTTAGAGGCGCAGCCCGGTCGTCCGACGATTTCGGAGGACCCTTGGGTTCTAGCCCGTGAAGCGTTTTCTCCCTGTTACATTGGCGGATGGAGCGCCGCGGAACACTGGGGTCTTACCGAGCAACTCTTCCGGTCAACGCTTGTCGTGACCGCGAAGAATTTCCGCACGACCAAAATCAATGTTCTCGGGAACGAGTTCCGCCTTTTCAGGGTCCCTCACTCGCGCATCGCCGGGACAATAAACGTATGGCGGGGGAGGGAGCGTGTGCCCATCTCTGACCGGGAGCGTACTATTATCGACGCACTCCGTCGCCCGGAACTCTGCGGGGGAGTCCGGCATCTCGCGGATATCATGCGGGAGTACGGGCGAAGCGCGGAGCGAGATTTCCGGAAGCTCTCAAACGTCGCGCGAGAATTCGCGAATGGCGCCACGTGGAAGCGGCTGGGGTATCTCGCTGAGGTATTGTGGCCGGAGGAGAAGGCGTTGGCAGGGGAGGCGCGGAATCACCTGACGGCGGGGATCGTGAAGCTGGACCCGAGAGTATCGCGACGAGGAACGCTCCTTCGCCGATGGGGGCTGTGGATTAACGCTGCGATCAGCAAAGAAGCATGATAGCGAAACAGGACATTCTCGACCGCGCAGCGGAGTGGCAGCTACGCGTCGGCATCGTCGAAAAGGACTATGTCCTCGGCTGGTTACTCGCCGCATTGGGGGCGCATGCCATCGCCGGGACCCGCTGGATCTTCAAGGGTGGCACCTGCATCAAGAAGTGCTATCTGGAGACTTACCGCTTCTCGGAGGATCTCGATTTTTCGCTTTTGCAGGACGCCCCCTATACCGAAGAAGAGCTCCATGGAATCCTCCAATCGGTTGCCCGGTCGGCTTCCGAGATGAGTGGTATCACTTTTCCTCTCGACCGCGTCAGAATCCGTTCGCGATTAGACAAGCAAGGGAGAACCACTTTCGAAGGCGTTATCTACTACCGCGGCCCGCTGGATACGCCGGAAGTCGCGAGAGTCCTTTTCGACATTACGAAGCATGAACCTGTTCTCGCCCTTGCGGAACACCGCCCCATCTTTCATCCATACCCGGACTATTTACCTGAGGGCGCGGCCGTGACGGCGTATTCCCTTCCCGAACTCCTTGCCGAGAAGACTCGCGCCCTTTACGAGCGCGCACGCCCCCGCGATCTCTACGATGTCATCTATCTGCTCGAAAACAAACCCGATGCCTTCGACCTCTCGCACGTCCGGGACCTCTTTGCCGGGAAATGCGCAGCAAAGGGAATTGTAATCCCGTCCACCGCTCGCATCCTCGAGGTCGTCCAGAATGACGCGGAACTCCGGTCGGAGTGGGAAAACATGCTCGCCCACCAACTCCCCGCCCTTCCAAAGCTCGATGATTTGCTCGGGCGGCTGCCAGATTTACTCAGGTGGATCGATGTGCCGATGGCGGTAATGCCCGTGATGGGCCTTCGCCAAGCGCCCATCGCGGCGGGCGAGACGATTGTCGCCCCTCCCAGCATCCAGTATTGGGGCGGAGGAGCGCCGCTCGAGACGATCAGATTCGCGGGAGCTAACAGACTGCTCCTTGAGTTCACCTACAACGGAAGGCACCGAAGGGTGGAGCCGTATTCGCTGCGGACAGCGCGGACGGGAAATCTGCTCTTCTACGGCTGGGAGGAGGGCTCGGACCATATCAAGGCATTCAACACGGCTATGATGGCAGACGTGCGACCCACGAATACTTCCTTCCAGCCGCGCTACCGCATTGAGTTTACCCCCTATGGTCCGATAGTCGCCTCGGAAGCCTCCCAACCCATCCGGATGAGCGCGCCTTACTCTGGGGTCGCTCTGCGCACAAGGTCCGCGTACCAAAAGCGCCACTATGGCTCGACATATGTCTTCGAGTGCCCCTTCTGTAGCAAGAAATTCCGTCACTCAAAGAATGACTCCACCCTACGTAAGCATAAAGCCAGAGACGGATATTGGGACTGCCCGGGAAGGACCGGGTATCTGGTTTCCATGGAGTAGGTTTCAGTCATTCCACGCGAGGACATTGCGAGAAAAAGTTAGCGAAGGGCCGTAGCGCCGGGTTCGCGTTCTCTGGAATATAGGGTAACCGAGGGACTCAGCGATGATGTGGGCGACGATCCCCGGGTATAAACCCGTTCCAGCCAAATGCACGGGCCGCGGCCGATGGTCTAGCGGTCTTTCGGGCCATGAACACCGTCAATGTCGCGTGGCACACCTGTGGCACACGCAGTCCAGTTATGTGATTCAATTATTAGGATCTAGGGGAAAGGAGGCTGATCGGGGTTCAGCAACAACATCTCCTGAATTCCCCGCAACGACACGTCCATCACCGACTGACAGGATCCTGTCCGCCAGCTCCCAAACGAGTGGCGTATGGCAGATAAAGATGACTTGGTGGAATCCGCCCAGATCCATGGCCCGGCGTAACATTCGCACATACTCTTTGCCATTGGCAGCATCCAGAGCTCCCACCGTTTCGTCCCGGAACAGCGTTTCGTAACGAATGCCCTCACCCTGCCGCATGTTGTAAATGGCAATGCCCAGGTTGACGGCTTCGTTGACCAGAACGAACTGCCCGCCCGAAAGCTCATCCACGAGGCACGTACGGTCCAAATTCTTGTTGCGGACCTCGACATCAAAATCGTCAACCATGCCCTTGCCGTCCGCCTTGGGCCGCTGTGTCCTGAAGCGGATTTCGAACTTGTTATCGAAGCACCCCTCAAGCAAAGAGTTGACCATGATCGAGACCTGTGGTCCGGCGGCCTGGATTTCGCAGAGTTGGATCTCGTCCGGGCCGAAGACCTTGGCGAGATAGTTGAATTCCTCGCATTCATTTCTCGCCGTGCCGAGTTCGACCTCGACCTGGGCCAGTCGGGTCCGCGCCGCCTCCATCTGCTCCTGACGCTGTTTGATTTGTGCTTGGCGAGCAATGAGACCATCTCGCTCGCGGCGGCAGGAGATGATGAGCCGATCGGTGTTTTCAATCTCTCGCCGGGAAGCCTGCATTTTACCGTCGAGGTCAGCGAATGTAGAGAGCGCAGATTCCTTCCTCGATAGTTCCTCGCCGACTTCCGTACGGGCCTGGGCCAAGCGTTCCAAAGCCTTGAGCCGTTCGTCCCTCCGCGCCTCCACTACTTGCAATTCCTCGTAACGCTGCCGCTCCTGATCAACTTTCCTGCGGTCACGCTCACAGCCTTCAAGGGTCCGAGTGAGCTCGTAGGATGGCGTGGTAATCTGCACCAGCGAACTGCGTTGGACCTCGACTTCTAGTGAGAGTGTCGCGGCCTCTCCTTCCAATGCGGGAATCTTCTGACCTGCCTCAACGGCGCGTCGAATCTTCGGGCACGAGGCGTACACCCCCTCGCCCCGGCAGGGTACTACCGCGAGCTCTTCACGCTCCACCCTTACGCGCTCAAGCTCGGCCAGGTTCGCTCTAAGTTCGGCATCCAGAGTTTGGACCGTGCGCTCAGTATCCCGATTGGATGCCTCCAGACTCTGAATCTCACGGATCTGTCGATGGATCTCTTCGATGCGAGTAGCAAGTGTCGCGCCTCGCTCCGTCAAATCGGCGAGGTCCTTCTTTCCTCTCAGAAGGCTCTCATCCTTTCCTATCTGGCGTTTGGTTTCCGTGATCTCGGCGTCGGCCTTGCGTAGACGCTGTTTCAGAGTCTCGACCTCGGCCAGGAGTGGCTTCCGACTGGCCTCCGCTGCCTGAAGCTCCAGCAGCCGTTGTTGTGCCACTCGCTTCTCAGTTTCCAGGGTCTCAAGATGGGATGACACCTCTTGAAGTCCGGCCTCAACCTGCGCGGGTTCTTCAACCCCGGCCTCAACCAATTCCTTCAGGCTTCTCGCCTGCCCTTCAAGGCCCAGCGTGGTCCTGGCCACTTCCTCGCCCTTCTCTTTAGCCGCAGTCGCAATCAGTCTCAGCCGGTCCAGCCCGAGCAGCTCTCGGATGAACAGCTCCTTCCGCGCGCTCCGATCCAGAGAAAGAAAGTTACCCGTGCGCTTCTGGCTGGAGAAGATGCTGCTGAGGAAGAAGTCGGACGTGCCAGCGCATTTGCGGACAAGCTCCTCAAAGGGCTCCTTCTTACCGTTGGTAAGCGGCTTTCCGTCCCCGTTGAACAAATAGCTCTCCATCTGGCGGGACTTGGGATCGATCTTGAGGAGCGATCGGTAGCGGGCACCATTGATACTGAATGTGAGGTCGATTTCAGGCTGCGCATGGGTGGCAAAGTCATAGAGTGAACGCTTCTGCCCAGGCAGTTGGCGAAAGAGTGCTGCGAAGACCGATCCGATCAGGGTCGACTTGCCGGCGCCGTTTTCGCCCACAATGGCGATGAGTCCTTCACCCAGACCATCGAAGTCGGCGCAGACATCATTTGGGAATGCCTCCGTAATTCCCCGCAAGCGGAGCGTACTCAGCCTCATGGTTTTTTGTCCTCTCAGGGGTGGTCAGTATTACGGTACGTTATATAACGATAGGGATGATCAGCTTTCTTAAGCGGAGAGAACTGCTTTCTCAACTTCCGCCAGCTTGGTGAGCAACCGCTCCTGGCGGTCGGCTGGTGG
>Ga0326728_10023502_pt1 | contig 11283 bp, 11 predicted proteins | sample MB3enrmetagenome_FD_207602 | JGI IMG/M metagenome (GOLD analysis project Ga0326728, IMG submission 207602) | Lab enriched peat soil microbial communities from McLean, Ithaca, NY, United States - MB31MN | ecosystem: Environmental > Terrestrial > Soil > Wetlands > Peat | place: USA: New York... | reverse complement strand
ACCTACGCGCAATTCGCCCCCTACGTTGACCGCATGGATTACTGTGCCGCCGTGACCAACGGCATGGGCTACGTGGAGGCGGTGGAAAAGCTGCTGGGGGTGGAAATACCGCCGCGCGCCCAGTACACGCGGATGATTCTGGCGGAGTTGCAGCGCATTGCCAGCCACCTGCTCTGGCTCGGCACCCACGCGCTCGACCTCGGGGCCATGACCCCGGTTTTCTATACCTTCCGCGAGCGCGAGGAGGTCCTGAAGATCTTTGAGGAATATTGCGGGGCCCGCCTCACCACGCACGCCTTTCGCATTGGCGGCCTGCAATACGACCTCTACGATGGGTTTGAAGGGGACGTCCTCAAGTTCTGCGACTACCTCCCGCCCAAGATTGATGAGTACGAGCAACTCCTCACCAGGAATCGCATCTGGATCAACCGCACCCGCAACATCGGGGTGCTTACGGCGGAAGACGCCATCGCCCTGGGGGTCACCGGCCCGGTGCTACGGGGTTCGGGTGTGAAGTGGGACATTCGCAAAGCTCAGCCCTACGAGGCTTACGATAAGGTGGAATTCGAGGTGCCCACCGGCGAGCACGGCGACACTTACGACCGGTACATCGTGCGCATGATAGAAATGCGGCAGTCCGTGCGCATCATCCGCCAATGCCTCGAGCGCCTGGCTCCCGGACCGATTTTCGGAAAAGTGGGGAAAGTCATCAAGCCGCCGGTGGGCGAGGTTTACCATTCCATCGAGGCTCCCAAAGGCGAACTGGGCTATTACGTGGTCAGCGATGGGACGGTGAATCCCTACCGCGTGCGCGTGCGCCCGCCCTCGCTCATCAACTTGCAGGCGCTCGAAACGATGTCCAAAGGCCATTTGATTGCTGACATCGTAGCGATCATCGGAACGTTGGATATTGTGTTGGGTGAGGTGGATCGATAGCATTGGTGATTTGTGATTGGTGATTGGTGATTGAGAATTGGCGATTTGTGATTGCTGGTTGTGATTGACTGCTCAGCGCTCTGGAGTACCTGCATCCCCGGGGTCATGCAGACAATCACCAATCACCAATCACAAATCACCAACAAGAAGATCACTAATTGTTGACGGACATGACCATGCTTGCTAGCAGCACTAAATTTATCATGCTGATCGCGCTGATCAAGATTCTCATCATTTTTGCCGTGGTGATGGGAATTGTGGCCTACCTGGTTTTGATGGAGAGGAAGGTCCTGGCCTTCATGCAGGCGCGGCTGGGGCCCATGCGCGTGGGGCCCTGGGGTTTGCTGCAACCCATCGCCGATGGATTGAAGCTGTTGATCAAAGAGGACATCATTCCCGCGGGTGCGGACAAGTGGCTTTTCATGTTGGCGCCCGCCATCAGTATTTTTGCCTGTTACACGGTTTTTGCCGTCATCCCCTTCGGGAACTATCAGGTTCGCGGCGTGAACCTTTTCTATGTGAGCGACCTCAACATCGGCCTGCTCTTTATCCTGGCCATTTCCTCCCTCGGCATCTATGGGATTATCCTGGGAGGCTGGGCGTCCAACAGCCATTTTCCGTTGCTCGGAGCGTTGCGCTCTTCCGCGCAATTGGTGAGCTATGAAGTGGCGGGGGGAATGGCGCTGGTGGGCGTGCTGCTGTTTTCCAATTCCCTCAGCATGGTGGACATTGTCAACCGGCAGCATGGCATGGGCGTTTGGAACGTGTTCTTGCAGCCCGTGGCCTTTATGATTTATGTGATTGCGGCGGTGGCGGAAACCAATCGCAATCCCTTTGACCTGCCCGAAGCCGAATCGGAGTTGACCGCCGGGTTCCACACCGAATACAGCGGCTTTCGCTTCGCCCTTTATTTCCTGGCGGAATACACCAACATGGTGGTGGTTTCCTGCATTGGCGTCACCCTCTTCCTGGGAGGGTGGTTGCGGCCCTTTGCCAATGTTGCGGTGCTGGATTTCCTGAAGTACACGCCCATTGTGGCGTTTGTGGGCGCGGCGGTGTTCGTGCTCTGGCTGGGTTTGAAGAGCTCGATCGCGCTGGAGAGATACTTCTTTGTAGCCCTTGCCGCAAGTTTCATCGTGCTGGGGATTCTGGTGGCTTATCCCCCCGTGCTCAACGCCAGTCAGGGCATTTTCTGGTTCAGCGCCAAGGTGCTGGTGTTTCTTTACGCCTTCATCTGGTATCGTGCAACATTCCCGCGATACCGCTATGATCAATTGATGAATGTCGGTTGGCGGTGGCTGATTCCCCTGTCCCTCGCCAACCTGATCATCACGGCGGTGGGGCGGTACTATTATCTCTCCCACCACGCGGCGAAGGCCGTGGCGTGGCTGGGCAGGTAAGAGGAAAGTGCCATGGCCATCCCGATCAAGAACATCGGGACAGGTCCTGGCCATGCCCGGGCACGGGCAGGATGCCCGTGGCACGATACCGATGTGCCATGGCCATCCCGATCAAGAACATCGGGACAGGTCCTGGCCATGCCTGGGCACGGGCAGGATGCCCGTGGTACGCTTCTGTGCCGCCCTCAAGGGCGGCGCGGCATTCGATGAGGTGATGATGGATTGGAAGGACTTTCTCCGCCGGATCTTTCTGATCGACCTGATCAAGGGCCTGCGCCTGACGTTCTCCTATCAGCGTCCGGACGCCACCTACACGGAGCAATATCCGCTGGAACGGCCGCCGGTGGCGGAGCGCTACCGGGGAGCGCCGCGCTTGAACAATCATCCCGAAACGGGCGAAACGCTGTGCATCGCCTGCAATCTTTGTTCGATTGCCTGTCCGGAGAACCTGATCGTGGTCGGCTGGGCGCGTACGGAGGACCGCAAGAAGCGGCTGACCATTTTCACCTATGACCTTTCGCGCTGCATGTTCTGCGGATTGTGCGAGGACGCCTGCCCGGTGGACGCGCTGGAGTTGACCCAGGACTTCGAACTCGCCAATTACACCCGCGAAGGAATGATCTGGGACCGCCAGGAGCTGGAGGAAGGGCCGAAGCCAGCGCGGTATACGAGGTGAGGAGACAGGAGTCAGGAGTTAGAAACACGGAGTCAGGAGACAGGAGAGTCGGGCAGAATGAAAAGGCAGGATACGGCGGTCGAGAGTGGGCGGTCTCATTCTGTCTCCTGACTGCTGACTCCTGACTCCTGTCTCCTGACTCCTGAATTCAATCCCTATGCTAGAACTCATCACATTCATCGTTTTGTCCGCTGTCACGCTCGTTTCCGCCATCCTGGTGATCACGCGGCGCAATGCCGTGCATAGCGTGATCTGGCTGATTGTGTCGCTCTTTTCAGTGGGCGGAATATTTCTTTTGCAGCACGCCGAGTTCCTGTTCGCGGTGCAGATCATCCTGTACGTCGGCGGCATCATGGTGCTGTTCCTTTTTGTGGTGATGCTGGTGGATATCGACGTGGCTTTGAAGCAGGCGCGCTTCGCCCGGCAATGGCCCCTGGCCCTGGTGACCGCGATTCTGCTTCTCGCCATACTGGGCTTTGCGTTTTACAACCACTCCAAGGGTCTGGGTTTGCCTGCCCGGCCCATGATCGTTGCTCCTGCGCAGAATACCCAGGCGGTGGGCATGACTCTCTACCAGAATTACATGCTGCCGGTGGAGATTGCCTCGCTCTTGTTGCTGGTGGCTATGGTGGGCGCCGTGATCATGGCCAAGAGGAAACTGGAATGATTCCCACGGATTACTACATTTTTCTGGGGACAGGATTGTTTATCATCGGCGTCATCGGAGTGCTGACCCGGCGCAATGTGCTCATCATCCTGATGTCGATTGAACTGATCCTGAACGCTGTCAACATCAATTTGATGGCGTTTTCGCAGTATTTCAAGTCGGTGGATGGCCAGGTGTTTGCGATCTTCGTGATCACCGACGCCGCTGCTGAAGCCGCTGTGGGCTTGGGCTTGATTATCGCCCTGTTCCGCAACAAGGAAACGGTCAACGCGGATGAAATTGACCTGCTCAAGTGGTAAGGCGTAGGGGCGGTTCGCGAACCGCTCCTACGAAATAATAACGATGCTCGATCATATTTGGTTAATTCCGATTTTCCCGATCATTGGAGCTGCGATTCAGCTCTTGGTCGGCCGGCGTTTGCCGAACAAGGCGGTTTCCGCGGTCTGCGTGGGGCTGCCGGGCCTTTCGTTCCTCTGGGCGGTGGGGTGCTTTGTCCAATTTCTGGGCCTGCCGGAGTCATCCCATCATCTTTTTGCCAGGCACTTATACACGTGGTTGCCCGCCGGGACGTTCCATTTGTCGAACGGATCTCTGGCGAACCTCAATATCAATGTGGGAATGCAGCTCGATCCTCTTTCCTGCGTCATGATCCTGGTGGTGACGGGCGTGGGATTTCTGATCCACGTTTACTCCATTGGCTACATGGCGCATGAAGGTGGGTATTACCGCTTTTTCGGTTACCTCAACCTTTTCATGTTCTCCATGCTGGTGCTGGTGCTGGCGGACAACTATTTGATGATGTTTGTCGGTTGGGAGGGCGTGGGCCTCTGCTCTTATCTCCTCATTGGTTTCTATTTCCTGCGCAAGTCCGCTTGCGACGCGGGCAAGAAGGCATTTATCGTCAACCGCATTGGCGACGCGGCGTTCCTGCTGGGTGTGATGCTGATGGTGGTGACCTTCGGGACGCTCGACTACCGCTCGATCACGGAAGCGGCGCGCAACCCCAACTTCCACGTCGCCGGTGGCGTGATCACCGCCATCTGCATTTTGCTCTTCATCGGCGCCACGGGAAAATCCGCGCAGATTCCACTTTACGTCTGGCTGCCTGACGCCATGGAAGGCCCCACACCGGTCAGCGCCTTGATTCATGCCGCCACCATGGTGACCGCCGGCGTCTACATGGTGGCGCGCTCGAATGCCCTGTTCGCGCTGTCGCCAAAGGCCCTGGCATGGGTGGCGGGAATCGGAGCGGCAACGGCCATCTACGCGGCCACCATCGGTCTGGTTCAGAATGACATCAAACGCGTGCTCGCCTACTCGACGGTCAGCCAGTTGGGGTACATGTTCCTGGCGTGCGGCGTGGGCGCATTCGGCGCCGGCATCTTTCATCTGATGACCCACGCCTTCTTCAAGGCCCTACTGTTCCTTGGCGCCGGCAGTGTGATTCACGCCATGAGCGGCGAGCAGGACATGCGCAAGATGGGCGCACTTAAGTCCAAGATTCCTGTCACGTTTTGGACGATGTTGATTGCGGCGGGGGCGATCTCAGGACTGCCGCCGCTGGCAGGCTTTGTCAGTAAAGACGAAATTCTGTGGCAATCCTTTGCCGGACCTTACGGGCACACGTTGCTCTGGGCCATCGGCTGGATTACCGCGGGCCTTACGGCATTTTACATGTTCCGGCTGATCTTCATGACCTTTTGGGGAGAGTCGCGGGTCGAGCCCGAAGTTGCACACCACATTCATGAATCGCCGCGCAGCATGTTGAATCCGCTGGTCACCCTGGCGATTCTATCCATCGTGGGGGGATTTATCGGCTGGCCGAAATCCCTGGGGGGCGGGGATTGGTTTGGGGAATTCCTCGATCCGGTGTTTGAAGGCAATCCCGCAGTCCCACCGCACGCGTACGGGCATAGCATGGAGTGGTTCCTGATGGGGCTTTCGGTGGTGACGGCGGTGGTGGGTATCGGGGTCGCCTACCGGATGTATGTTCAGCACCCGGCGATTGCGGATCGCGTGGCGCGCGCGGCGGGCTGGCTCTACAATCTCCTGTTCCACAAGTACTACATCGACGAAATCTATGACGCCCTGTTCGTGAACCGGGTCAAAGATCTGGGCAGCTCGCTCGCGGCGTTCGATCTGGGAGTGGTGGATGGCGGGGTTAACGGCGTCGGCTGGGCCACGCGCATGTCCGGCGAAATCTCGCGCTTGTGGGATGCGTGGGTCATCGACGGCCTGGTGAACATTCTGGGGCTCAGCGTGAAAATCATGAGCTACCCCGCAAAAATTGTGCAAACCGGCGTGGTGCAGAATTATGCGTGGTTCATCACGGCGGGGGTGGTGGTGTTCATGTTTTACTATATGTTTCATTAACGATTCAGATGCAGGGGGATGCCACGGCGCGCATGTAGGGGCACGCCATGGCGTGCCCCTACCCCTCTTTCGAGGTCAACGATGGCGTTTTTTCACGACCATATACTGAGCATCATCCTTTTTATACCCCTGGTAGGGATGATTCCGCTTTTCTTCATCCCGAAGGAAAACAAGCAGGCGATTCGGTGGTGGGGGAACATTGTCCTCTTCGTCGACTTCCTCGCTTCACTGCCGCTGGTCTTCTGGTTCGCGAGTGAAACGCCCTCCCTCCCGTTCAAATTCGTTGAGCAGCACGCCTGGATTCCTTCCATCGGCGCGCAATACCATTTGGGCATTGATGGCATCAGCTTTTTGCTGATTATGCTCACCACGGTGCTGGGTTTCATCGCCGTTCTTTCCTCCTGGACAGCCATCCAGGAGCGCGTGGCGGAATATTACGCCATGTTCATGCTGCTCCAGGTGGGGATGCTCGGCGTTTTCATGTCGCTCGATTTCTTCCTCTTCTACGTGTTTTGGGAAGTCATGCTGGTTCCGATGTACTTCATCATCGGGGTATGGGGCGGGCCGCGCAAGCTCTATGCCGCCATCAAATTCTTCCTTTACACTTTGGCGGGCTCGGTCCTGATGCTTTTGGGAATCCTGACCCTCTACCTGAACTACACGCTGCCGGACGGCACGCATACGTTCGACATCACCGAATTGATGAAGCACTCGCATTCCTGGCCGTTGCAAATGCAGGTGTGGGTGTTCATCGCTTTCGCCATCGGGTTCGCCATCAAGGTGCCGATGTTCCCGTTCCACACCTGGCTGCCCGACGCGCACGTCGAGGCGCCCACGGCGGGTTCGGTGATTCTGGCCGGCGTCCTGTTGAAAATGGGCACATACGGCTTCATCCGCTTTTCGCTGCCCCTGCTGCCCGACGCCAGCTCCAATCCCACCGTCATCAAGGTGATGGTGGTGCTGTCGCTCATTGCCATCGTGTACGGGGCGCTGGTTTCCCTGATGCAGAAGGACATGAAGAAGCTGATTGCCTACTCCTCGGTAAGCCACCTGGGATTCTGCACGCTGGGAATATTCGCCATGAACCCGCATGGCTTGCAGGGGAGCGTGATTCAGCAGATCAACCACGGCATTTCCACCGGGGCGCTCTTCCTGATTGTCGGGCTGATTTACGAGCGCCGCCACACGCGCGAGATCAGGGAATTGGGCGGGCTCTCGAGCGTCATGCCCATTTACGCGACGCTGTTCATGATCGTCATGCTTTCTTCCATCGGGCTGCCACTTTTGAACGGCTTTATCGGCGAGTTCACGATTCTGCAAGGCGCATACGAGGCGAATTGGCATTGGGCCGCCTGGGCCGTTTCCGGGATTGTGCTGGGCGCCGCTTATATGCTCTGGCTTTACCAGCGCACCATGTTTGGAGCCTGCGACAATCCCAAGAACCAGGTTCTGAAGGACCTGAACTGGCGGGAAATCATGACCCTGGTGCCCCTGATCCTCTGGGCGTTCTGGATTGGGTTGTACCCCAAGCCCTTCTTCGACGTGCTCAATAAACCCGTCAATGCCATCGTCGAGCAGGTCAATCCCAATTTCTTCCGGTCAGCGCAAGCGGCGAGCATGACGCCCGCCGTGCCCGCCGGCCCCGGCGTCAGTACTGCTGTGTCCAACCCCGCCGCAGGAGCAAGCCGTTAATGGGGAACGCATTCTTCAATCCGCACGATTATGTGGCCATTAAGCCGGAAATACTTCTGACCATGTTCGGCTTGTCGGTTCTGCTGTTCAATTATCTGCTGGATAAGCGCGACAAGTATCTGAACGCGGTCCTGACCCTGATCGGGTTGGGTTTTGCGCTTCTGCAATTGGGGATCTTCTGGGGGCCGCGGTTCGGCCAGGCTCCCTATTATGGGTTTGACGGCAGTTTCGCCTTCGACTCTTTCGCCATCGTCGCCAAATTCGTCATCGTGCTGGCCACCGCCCTGGTCGTCCTGATTTCGGTGAAATACCTGGAGATTGAGGAAGCGGATCTGGGAGAGTATTACGCCCTGCTGCTTTTCGCCGCGGTGGGGATGATGTTCATGGTGTCAGGCACTGACCTGGTCGTCCTCTTCATCGCCCTGGAGCTGATGGCCCTTTGCGAATACGTGCTCACCGGCTTCCTGCGCGGCAGTCGGCGCTCCAACGAGGCGGCGGTGAAGTTCTTCCTGCTCGGGGCATTTTCCTCCGGCCTGCTGCTTTATGGCATGTCGCTGCTTTACGGAATCGGCGGCTCGACAAAACTGAACATCATCGCCGAACGCCTGCGGGACCGGCCGGCTTCGGACCCGCTCTCCTGGATCGCCCTGATCACCCTGCTGGCGGGCATGTACTTCAAAATCGCCGCCGTGCCCTTCCACCAGTGGACCCCCGATGCCTACGAGGGCGCGCCCACCTCGATTACCGCTTTCATCTCGGTGGCGCCCAAGGTGGCCTCCTTCGCCTTCATCATCCGGATTTTATTCATGGGGCTGTGGCCCCTGCGCGTGGAGTGGCAGGCCCTGACCATTGGCGTGGCCATCGCCACCATGACTTTGGGCAACCTCGCGGCCATGACCCAATCCAACATCAAAAGGTTCTTCGGTTACTCCACGATCTCACACGTGGGTTACCTGCTGTTGGGGCTGGTGGCCGCCGCCGATGGCAACGGCAACGAGGTTGGCGTGAGGGCCATCGTCATCTATCTGATTGTTTACGCTTTCATGAACCTTGGCGCCTTCGCGGTGATCATCATGATGCGGCGCAAGGGTATTATCGGCGATGAGATCAACGACCTTTCCGGCTTGATGTACCGCGCCCCGGCCCTGGCCATCCTGATGCTGATTTTCCTGCTCTCCCTGGCCGGGATCCCCCCCACGGCGGGCTTTATCGGCAAGTACTATATCTTTCTCTCCCTGATCCAGACCGGGCACTATTATTTGGCAGTTCTGGGTGTTGCCTACGCCGTTGTCGCGCTATACTATTATTTTCGGATCGTGGTGGTCATGTTCATGAAGCGGCCTCTGGATGAGGTTCCTTATGCCACCAGCGTGGGACTGCGGGTGGCGCTGGGCGTGACACTGGCGCTGACCCTGCTGATCGGAGTATATCCGCAACCGGTCATCACCATTGCGCGCGAGGCGGTTCGGCCGTTCTTCTCGTAGCGCGGGCATTGAGGTCGGCACATGCCGGGCTCAAGCCCAGCGCTGCCTGGCTGGTCGAGGCTTGAGTGTCCACTCGGCATAGCGATCAATACGATATGTGGGCGCAGGTGGGCTTGGTTTCCGGCTTGGGATTTGTCCTGTTCGCCGGCATTGGGGGAGGTTATTTCCTGGGCTGGTTGGTGGATCGATGGCTGGGCACAGCACCCATCTTCGGGTTGATTTTGGCGGGGTTAGGGCTGGCGGGAGGATTGATTGAAGTCCTCCAGATTATGAAGCGGGTGGAAAAGCGTGCTGGCGGAGACAACGATAGATCTTCCGAGAATTGAATCGCGCATGTTGCGCTGGATGATTGCCCTTGCCGTTTTGGGCGTGGCATCCATCCTCGCGACCGGGCGATTCCATGTTGGTGCGGCTTTTGCCGTCGGCGCCGCGATCGGTGTGCTCAATTTCCACTGGCTTTGGCAGACGGGTAGGGTCCTGATGGATGTGCAGACGGGCCGCGTTCCGCGCAAAACCGCTTTCCTCATGGTGGCGCGCTATCCCGTGGTATTGACCGGGCTGACCCTGCTTTACTTCAGCGGTTGGTTGCCCACCCTGCCGGTGATTGCCGGCTTGTTGGTTCCCGGCGCCGGGGTGTTGGTGGAATCCTTATTCATGATGGGCGCCGGCCTGGGGCACAAACAGACGGCGTAACCCTACAGAAAGAGTCTTTATAGAAATGGAACACGAGATTTGGTTTACGGCTCTTCTTAATAAATTGCTGGCAGGGGTAGTGACCCCGGCGCTCGCGGCCATCGGCGTGCCGCCCGCAGACCGCGCGCATCCCATCTCCAATTACACTGCCATGGAGATTCTGGTTTTTCTCTTGATTGTCGTGGGAGCTTTGATTCTCAGGTCAGAACTCTCCGTGGAGAACCCCGGCAAGTTCCAGCATGTGATGGAAGTGACGGTGGAATTCCTCCGCAACCTGGCGGACGAGGTCATCGGCCACGGGGCTGACCGTTATGTGCCGCTGCTCGGTACGCTGGGCATATTCATTGTGGTTTCTAACGTATTGGGATTGATCCCGACCCTGGAAAGTCCCACGGGCTACATACAGGTCACCCTGGGCTGCGCCGTGTCGGCCTTCATTTACTATAATTACCAAGGCGTGCGCCACCTCGGCGTGCTGGGATACTTGAAGACTCTCTGGGGACCCATCTGGTGGGTGGGCTTTCTCCTCTTCCCCGTGGAGATCGTCAGCAACCTGTTCCGGATGCTCTCCCTGAGCGTCCGTCTTTTTGCCAACATGATGGTGGGGAAACTTCTTGAACAGGTCTTCGCTGCGCTGGCCGCCGAGATGGGTTCAGGGAACCTGGTGGTGCGATTGTTGGGCGGAGTGGTGGCATTTACCGCCCCCGCGGCCATGATGGGGCTGCACATATTTGTTTCGATCGTTCAAGCGTATATTTTTGTGTTGCTACCGGCCGTGTATATCAGCCTGGCAACATCGGAAGAGCACTAAAAGGATTTCATAACCCCCTTGCGGGGGTGACGGCATGATTTAAGTTGTACCCGCCAGTGTGAGCTCTGCTCGTACGAGGGTGAGGGAGAACCACCTCCTGGCGGGATTTCATAAAGAGCTAGTTCCAGTTGGGAACAAGCCTTGAGGAGGAAGAGAGTGAAACGTCAAATCGCGTTATTTTCAACCGCGCTGGTGGGCCTTCTGTTGGCCGCGCCGGCCTTTGCTGCGGATGCCGCCACCGCGCCCGGGGGGGACGAGACAGCCAAGTGGATCGTCATCACCTCCGGGTTCGCCATGGCCATTGCCGCCTTCGGCTGCGCCTTTGGGCAATCCAAGGTCGCCGCGGCGGCCTGCGAAGGCGTGGCGCGCAACCCTGGCGCCCGGCCGGGCCTGTTCTTGTTCATGATTTTAGGTTTGGTGTTTATTGAGACCCTGGCGCTTTTCACCTTCGCCATGATCTTCGCCAAGGTAAAGTAGCCGGCAATTTCTGCGCCAGCTCGGGCAAGGGGGAGGCTTCGGCCTCCCCTTTGTATTTGGGGTTTACTTGGGCA
>Ga0326728_10023500_pt1 | contig 11284 bp, 7 predicted proteins | sample MB3enrmetagenome_FD_207602 | JGI IMG/M metagenome (GOLD analysis project Ga0326728, IMG submission 207602) | Lab enriched peat soil microbial communities from McLean, Ithaca, NY, United States - MB31MN | ecosystem: Environmental > Terrestrial > Soil > Wetlands > Peat | place: USA: New York... | reverse complement strand
GCTGAGACGCTCGCCCACCGGCACATCGACGCGCTGATCGCGATCGGCGGTGAGGGTTCGCTCCGCATCGCCCGGGAGGTGTGCAACCTCGGCATTCCCGTCATCGGCATCCCGAAGACGATCGACAACGACGTCAACGCGACCGACTGCTCGATCGGCTTCGACACCGCGGTCCAGACCGCGGTCGACGCCATCGACCGACTCAACACGACGGCGGAATCGCACGATCGGGTGATCGTCTGCGAGGTGATGGGCCGCGAGGTCGGCTGGATCGCCGTCTATGCCGGCCTGGCCGGAGGCGCCGCGGTCGTCATCGCGCCCGAGGAACCGTTCGATATCGAACAAACGTGCGCCCACCTGATCCGACGGCACGCCAAGGGTCGGTTCGCCTCCATCGTGGTCATCGCCGAAGGGGCGAAGCCCGTCAAGGGCACGATCGACCTTCCGCCCACCGAGATGGACCGCTTCGACCACGAGAGACTCGGCGGCATCAGCTCGATCGTCGCCCGTGAGATCGAGGCCCGAACCGGTTTCGAGTCCCGCGTCACGATCCTCGGGCACCTCCAACGCGGTGGTTCCCCGACAGCGTTCGACCGCGTGCTCGCCACCCGCTTCGGTGTCGCCGCGGTCGACGCGGCCCACGAAGGCACTTTCGGCACGATGACCGCCCTGCACGCCCAGCTGATCGAGCAAGTCACCTTCGATCAGGCGGTTGACGAGCTCAAGCGCGTGCCGCGCGATCTCATCGACCGCGTCGCGAACATCTTCACCGACTAGCGATCGCCCCGAACAGGTTGTCGCCGATGGGATCCGCGGGGATCTCGCCCATGCGGCCGTGGCGGTAGTCCTCGAAGGCCTGTTTGATCTCCGAGTCGGTGTTCATGACGAAAGGCCCGTACCAGGCGACCGGTTCGCCGATCGGCGCGCCGCCGAGCACGAGGATGTCGAGTTTCGGGCTGCGCGCGTCCTGGTGCGGGCTCGCCGCGACCTCCAGGTAATCGCCGTGACCGAACACGGCAAGCTCGCCTGACTCGATCGGCCGGGCGGCCCTCGAGACGGTCCCCCGTCCGGAGAGCACGTAGACGAGCGCGTTGTAACCCACCGGCCACGGAAGACGGAGCATCGCAGCCGGTTCGATCGTGGCGTGCACGAGGCTGATCGGCGTGTGCGTCGTGCCCGGTCCCCGGTAGCCCCCGACCTCGCCGGCGATGATCCGGACGAGCGCGCCGGCGTCGGGGGACGTGACGAGCGCGACGTTCCGACGGCCGATGTCCTGGTACTTCGGCGCGATCCACTTGTCCGCCGACGGCAGGTTCACCCAGAGCTGAATCCCGTGGAACAGGCCACCCGTGGCGACGAGCTCCTCCGGCGGCGCCTCGATGTGGAGGATTCCCGCGCCCGCCGTCATCCACTGGGTGTCACCGTTCGTGATCAGGCCCCCTCCGCCGTGCGAGTCCCGGTGGCGGAAGGTCCCGTCGATCATGTACGTCACCGTCTCGAACCCACGGTGGGGATGCCAGGGGGTGCCTTTCGCCTCGCCCGGGGCGTACTCGACCTCCCCCATCTGGTCCATGTGCACGAACGGGTCGAGTTCGGACTGCGGAACGCCGGCGAAGGCACGTCGGACGGGGAAGCCCTCTCCTTCGAAACCCCGCGGCGCCACCGTCACCGTCCGTACCGGCCGTTCCACGACCGTCGACGGGTCGACAGGGTCGAGACGCGGCAGAACGAGCAGGTCCTCGACCGTCACTGCTGGCACCGCGCCTCCTTGTCGATGGGAACCGAACGTCCGCCACAGTGCGGCGCAATCACACCCACCGCGATCCGCTTTCCCAGTTCAACAGCGCCGGGACCGGGGATGTTCCCGTCCCGGGTGACAGCGCCCCGTCGCAGCGGGAGGTGCAACGGGAACTACGAGGCGCACCGTGGCGGGTGGTCCGCGCCCGGGTCGCGACCGCGCCCGCCCGGAGGAACCATGCCGATCGCTCCCCATGACGACCGAACCCCGCAAGGGGCCGCCGCGCCGCGCCGGGTCGGAGCGGCGTCCTCGGGCCATCCGGGCACCGAAACGACGAGCCCACGGCGCCACCGGGATCTCGTCGGCTGGATCGCCCTCGGCCTCGTCGTCGCGACGGTGCTCACCGTCGTGGCCCGCGTCTCCGTCGCCCAGCCACGCCATCTCGCGGCGGCGAAACCGGCCCACCAGACCGCTTCGCCGCCCGCAACGACCTCGACAACGATCCTGGTGGCGTACAAACAGGCCCGCGACCACGTCCGAACCGAACCGGAACCAACGCACAGCGCGCCGCAGCCGACGAATCCGGTCGAGGTCGCCGCCCCGGTCACGACCGTCACGACTTCGACGACGGTGCCGAGCCCAAGCCCGTCGGTGCCAAAGAGCGCCGCGACGGGCACGGCGTCGCCGACACCGCTCGTCGGCGAACTCCACTATCCCGCCGATATCGCGACCTCGTTCCCCTTCACCTCTTCGGACGGCCTCGCCGCGGTGCGCGCCACCTGGCTCGGGGGACAGTCGCTCGAGGTGACGCTCGGCTGCGGGACGGCCGTCACCTCGGGAGGCGGCACGCACGGGATCTCGCTCGTCGTCGCCGGACGCCCCGGACCGTGCACAGTGTCGATCGCCCTCAGCCCGGGCCAGCACGGCGCGGTCGACTACACGCTCGCCGTTCGGGTGCCGGGAACCGGTTCGGCGGCCGCGATTAGCCGATGAGCACGCGAACGACGGCGTCCCGGGCGGGTTTCGGCGCGCTCGCCAAGTCCGCGGTCCTCGTCATCGGGGTGCCGCTGGCGCTCGCCAGACTCTGGCTGCTCGCGCCCTTGCCGGCGCGCCTCATGAGTCTCGCCGCCAGCCGGTCCGTGACGGCGTGGGCCCACCTCGCGGTCGTCGTCGTCGGGATCCTCTGGGCGGCGGCGACCGTGGATCTCGCCCGGGAGGTCCGCGGCGCCCTGCGTCGTGGCGGGACGATCGACGCGAGCACGTGGTCGACGCGATGGGCCGCCGCGATCGCCGGGCTCATTCTGCTCGCGACCGCCGGGACGCCGCTCGTGGCCTCTCGCTTCTGCCGCGTGCCGCCCATTCCGATCGCGACCGCCCCGGCGGGACGACGCAATGACTCTCGCCCGGTCACCGTCGACCGTCCCGCCCGCCCGGCGCGCCCGACCGTCACCGTCCGGCCCGACGAATGCCTGGCCGACGTGGCCATCCGGACGACCGGGTGCGTCGACGACTGGCCACTGCTCGCCCACCTCAATCTCGGCCAGCTGCAGTCCGACGGGTCGCGCATGCTCGACCCGGCCCGACTACGCGCCGGCTGGCGTCTCAACGTGCCGGCCGGTACGGGCTCGGCAGCCGTCGGTGTCGCCCACGTGCAGGAGGCGGTCCCACCCCCGGGTTCCCCGCCCGACCGGCGCCTCGCCGAGCTCGCCCTCGTCGGGCTCGGGGTCGTCACGACCTGCGCGCTCGCGCGGCGCGTCCGCAACCTGCGCCGCACCGGCTCGAGCGCGCGGCGCTACGGCGAGCGTCGTCGGCCGGGCGCCCGGCCGGTCGGCGAGACGCGGGCCGCGCTCGAGCCCTTCGCCGACGCGCCGCTCATCGACTGGATCGACCTCGCGGACCGCCTGCTCTGGCGGCTCGTCCACGACGACGACGTCGCGCCGCCCGATGTCCGACTCGTGCGCGCCGGTCCCGACGGGGTCGAGTTCCTCCTCGCCACCCCACGGCCGGAGGCACCGTGGCCCTTCCTCCCCCGGCGGGCCGGCCGCTGGTGGGTGCTCGACGCGGCCGTCGCGCCCGCGGACTTCGCGCCGTTCGCCGCCGACAGCGGTCGCCTCGTCCAGCCGCTCGTCCCCCTCGGTGACGACGAGTACGCGTCGTATCTGCTCGTCCTCGGTCGCGGTCGGCGACTCGGGATCGACGGACCCGACGAGCTCGTCGACCGGACGCTCGGCGCGCTCGTGGCGTCCCTCCGCACCGTGCCGTGGGCCGAGCAGCTCGCCATCGAGCTCGTGGGCATCGACCCCCCGCCGCCGGACGAGCGGTGCTACCAGCTCAGTCCCGCAACCCAGGCCGTCCTTACCGACCTCACCGCAGCGGACGCCCGCGGGCCCGAGCCCCGTCTCGACGATCACGGACGACCCGACCCGCTCGTCGTGGTCGGCCGCGACGCGACCGGCCCCGATTGCGAACGCGCCCTCGCCACCGCCGGGGCGATCGCCGGGGTCGTGGCCCCGGGCAGTCGCGGCACCGAGCGGCTCGAAGTCGCAAGCGACCACGCCACCCTTTTGCCCTACGGAATCGAGCTCACCGCGGTCACCCCGTCGAGCGGGCAGTTCGACCTCCTCGACGGGCTCCTCGCCGAGGCCCGTCGTCCACCGATGATCGTGCCGATCCGCCCGGGGCTCGCCACCGACCGCGCCCGCCTCACCGACGTCCCGGTGGCCGGGGCGATCGAGGTGCGACTGCTCGGACCGGCACCCGTCCTCGTCGGCCCGACCCGGGATGTCGGCGACCGGGACGCCGCCCGCGTCGTCGAGCTGCTCGCGTTCCTGACGCTCCACGACGGACGCGTGAACCTCGACGTGGCCGCCGACGCGCTCTTCGCCCGTTCGGCACCGGCCGTCCGCCGGAGTCGGATCGACCACGTCGCTAGCGCGGCGCGCGCGGCCCTCGGCCCCGGCCCCGACGGGAGGGCCCTCCTCGCGCGCCGTGGCGACGAGCTCGCCCTCGACCCCTCGGTCACCTGCGACGCGGTGCGGGCACGGCGCGCCTTCGCCTCGGCACCCTGCGCCGAGCCGGACGCCGCCGAGGACCTCCTCGTCGGAGCGCTCGGCCTTGTGGAAGGGCCGCCCCTCGGCGGCGTCGTCGCGGGCTACTCCTGGTTCGGCGCCGAGTCGCTCGACGAGGCTCTCACCTCCGAGATCGTCGACGGCGCCCATCACCTCGCCTCGCTCGCGCTTGCGTCGGATCGTGCCGAGCTCGCCCGCTGGGCGATCGGTCGCGGCCGGCTCGCTGACGCGAGTTCCGAGATCCTCGCCCGCGACCTCATGGCCGCCGCCGCCACCGAAGACGACACCGATGGCGTGCGGGAGGTGTTCGTCGAACTCGAACACGCCCTCGAACGGATCGGCGCCGGCGAGCCCTCGCTCGAGACGCGCGCGTTGCTCGAGGTTCTCGACACGAGCCCTTGACCTTTGCGGGCCAACGCGCGAGACCCCGGGCTACTTGCCGCGCCAAGCGCCCCCTGGCACGATGCGGGCTGGACGATGTTCGAAGGAGACCCGTGCGCGTCGGCATCCCTCGGGAGCTGAAAGAAAGCGAGTACCGGGTCGCGATGACCCCGGCAGGCGTGCGCGAGCTCGTCGCCGCGGGCCACTCCGTCCTCGTCGAGCACGCCGCCGGCGAAGGTTCGTCCCTCCCCGACGCCGACTACCTCCGGGTCGGCGCCAGGATCGTCGCCGACCCGGACGAGCTCTGGGGCGAATCCGAGCTCGTCTGCAAGGTGAAAGAACCGATCAAAGAGGAGTTCCCGCGCCTGCGCGACGGGCTCGTGCTGTTCACCTACCTCCACCTCGCCGCCGCCCGGGACTGCACCCAGGCGATCCTCGACAGCCGAACGACGGCGATCGCCTACGAGACCGTCCGGCTGCCGAACAACTCCCTGCCACTGCTCGCGCCGATGAGCGAGATCGCCGGCCGGATGGCGACGATCGCCGGGGCGGCACACCTCCAGCGGCCCGCGGGCGGTCGTGGCGTGTTGCTGAGCGGGGTCCCCGGGGTCCGGGCCGGCCGAGTCGTCGTGATCGGGGCCGGAGTTGCCGGATCGAACGCCGCGGCGATCGCCACCGGGATGCACGCCGAGGTGGTGGCGATCGACCGTGACCTCGCCCGCCTCGCCGCCCTCGACAGCATCTATCAGGGCCGGCTCACGACGCTCGCCTCAAGCGAACACGTCATCGAGGACGCCTGCTTGCGTGCCGACCTCGTCATCGGCGCCGTCCTCGTCGTCGGGGCGCGGGCACCGCGGCTCGTGAGCAACGATCTCGTCGCCGCCATGCTGCCGGGCTCCGTCCTCGTCGACATCTCGGTTGACCAGGGCGGCTGCTTCGAGTCGACCCGCCCGACGACGCACACCGATCCGACGTATCTCGTCCACAAATCGATCTTCTACTGCGTCGCCAACATGCCAGGCGCGGTGCCGCACACCTCGACTCACGCCCTCACGAACGCGACGCTCCCCTACGCGATGGCGATCGCGAATCTCGGATGGCGCGAGGCGATGCGCGAGGACCACGCCCTCGCCCTCGGTCTCAACGCCGTCGGCGGACGACTCGTCTCGGCGCCGGTCGCCGAGGCCCACGGTCTCGATCACGTAGAACTCGACGAGGTGCTCGCCTAGCGACGCGTGCTGCGCCGGAGACGCGACCGTCGGCCGGCGCGTCCTCGTCTTGGCTGAGGCGGACCGCGCAATGCCAACACCGGATGCGTCCGAACCGCTACCGTGCTGCTCGTGCCTGCCCACCGTCAACGGTCCCGCCGACGTCAGATGAGCCTGCGCGCGTACGTGCGCAGTTTGCGAAAAGGACGCGTCATCGCGGCCGTGATCATCGTGCTCGCCGTCGTGGCCGCGATCGCGACGATCGTCGCCACCAGCCAGAACAAGACACCGAGCGCCTCCTCGAAGAAACACCACCACGCGACAGTCGTCTCGACGAAGTGCCCCCTTACCGACCTCCCCGCGCCGAACGGGAAGGCCCCGCAACGCGAGCCACTCGCCGTGAAGATCGGCAACGAGCCCGCCGCCCGTCCCCAGAGCGGCCTCAACGAGGCCGACATCGTCTATGACACGCCGGCCGAGGGGGGTGTCCAGCGCTACGTCGCCGTCTTCCAGTGCGATACACCCGCGCTCGTCGGCCCGATCCGGTCGGTCCGCTGGGTCGACTGGCACATCCTCCAGGTCTTCTCGCACGTCGAGCTCGCCTACGTGGGCGGGATCCAGCCGAACCAGGACACCGTCGCCTCCCTGAAGTTCATCGACAACGCCAACGAGTTCGTCCACTACGGGGCGTATGAGCAGAACCCCGACCGCACGATGCCCGACGCGACCTACGCGTCGCCGGCGACGCTGTGGAAACTGTTCGGCCACCACGCCGCACCACAACCGATCTTCGACTACACAACCGGTCCGTTGCCCGCCGGAGCCAAGCCGACCTCATCGTTCGCGATCAACTTCTCTCAAGGGACGAACGTCGTCTGGCAGTGGGACGCCTCGACGGGGCAGTGGGTCCACACCTACTCCGGCGCGACCGATGTCGATGCGCTTACGAACCAGCCCGTGACGACGTCGAACGTCGTCGTCCAGATCGTGCACTACACGATCGGCCCGGACAGCGAGGACCCCGAACCCAACTCGGGCGACGTCGAGAGCCAGACGGTCGGCTCCGGACGGGGCTGGGTCCTGCGCGACGGCGAGGAGATCCCCGTCATCTGGCACCGCGCCTCACCCTCGTCGATCACGACCTACACGTCGGCGACCGGGCAGCCGGTCGACCTCCAGCCCGGACGCACCTGGGTCGAAATGGTGCTCAACACCACCGCGGCGATCCCCGGCGCGATCACGCCCTGACCGGCCCGTCGGCCGAGTCAGGTTCGCGCCCACTGAGCGGAGGGCCCGGGACCAGCGCTCGACAAAGCGGACGAGCCGGGTTGGGGCCCGCCGGAGCAAGGTTCGGCTACCGCGCCGTTACCGTGGTCCCCGGCACGTCGAGGAGGGTGCTCCGTGGTCAACGTCGAAGTCGTCGAGACCCCCGAACTCGGAGACCGGAGCTACGTCGCCCACGACGGTGCGACCGCGGTCGTCATCGATCCGCAGCGCGACCTCGACCGCATCGAGGGACTGCTCACGACCCACGGGCTCCGCTGCGCGTTCGTGGCCGAGACCCACGTCCACAACGACTATGTCTCGGGCGGGCTCGATCTCGCCGGACGATCGGGCGCGGACTACCTCCTCGCCGACGACGAGAGGCTCCCGTTCCAAAGGCGCAACATCAACGACGGGGATGAGTTCGTCGCCGGAAACCTGCGCGTAAAGGCGGTCGCGACGCCAGGGCACACCTTCGACCACGTCACGTACCTCGTCGACGACGGGAGCACCCCTGTCGCGTTCACCGGCGGATCGCTGCTGTTCGGCAGCGTCGGACGGACGGATCTTCTCGGCGAGGAGCACACCGAGACCCTCGCCCGGCTGCAGTTCCGTTCCGCCCGCCGTCTCGGCGAACTCCTCGCCGACGACGTGCCCGTCTACCCGACGCACGGATTCGGGAGCTTCTGCTCGTCCGGCAACATGACCGCGACGACGGCGAGCACGATCGGCGCCGAGCGCGTTGGCAACGACGCCTTCACGATTCCGGACGAAGAGGCCTTCGTCTCGCGTCTCGTCGCCGGGCTGACCGCCTACCCCGCCTACTACGCGCACATGGGAGCACGGAACCGCGCGGGCGCGGCGCCGGCGGATCTCTCCGCCGTCACCCGGGTCGATCCCGGCGAACTGAGGGCGCGGATCGCCCGAGGCGAATGGGTCGTCGACCTGCGTTCCCGGGTCGCGTTCGCGCGCGCCCATCTCAGCGGGACGGTCAGCGTCGCCCTTGACGTCTCGTTCGCCACCTACCTCGGCTGGTTGATCCCCTGGGGGACGCCGCTCACGCTCATCGGTGAGACCGAGCATGTCGTCGCCGCGGCACAACGACAGCTCGTCCGCATTGGGATCGACCGCCCCGCCGGCGCGTGGTTCGGCAGGACGGAGGACCTCGGGTCCGACGAACCGTTGCGCGGTTACCCCGTCATCGGCTTCGCCGAACTCGCGAACGCCCGGGACCTCGTCGTCGTCGACGTCCGTCGCCGCGACGAGCGGCGGGAGGGCCACCTTCCCGGATCAATCCACATCCCCATCCACGAGATCCTCTCCCGCCTCGACGAGCTGCCGACCGGCCAACTGGCCGTCCACTGCGCGAGCGGTTACCGGGCCTCGATCGCCGCCAGCCTCCTCGATGGGATGGGACGCGACGTCGTGCTGGTCAACGACGATTGGACGAACGCGCGGGCGTCCGGCCTCTCGATCGTCACCCCCGAGCCCGAGGTGCAGGACGGATCGGAGACACCAAGTCCCGGCCCCGGTCGCGCGCCGAGGACGACGGACGGCCGTTCGGGAAGTCGGCAGTGGAAAACGCTCCGGCGACACAAGCGGACGGCTCGCCCAAGGAGACATTGAGATGCGCGGCGTCATCGCCGGGGTCTGTCACCGCCGTACGGCGGGATGGGTCCGGGGGCGCGGTGCCCGCGCTGCGGCACCGCCCGCCGGACGACCGGTCGGCCTTTTCGCTGTCGGGGTGCTCTTGCTCGCGACCGGCATGCTTCGTCCGTTCGCGCCGGTAGCCGGAGCGTCCAATCCCGATCGCGGATCGGGTCACGATTCGGCCGTCGCTGCCCGCGGCGCGGACGATCAGGCGAGCAAGTCGGCGACGGTCTGGCTCTGCCGGCCGGGGATGGCACATGACCCGTGTGCCGCGAGTCTCACCACCACCGTCGTCGATTCCTCGGGGGCGATGTCGGTCGAGCACGCCAGAGACGAGACGGCCTCGAAGTTCGACTGCTTCTACGTCTACCCGACAGTGAGCACGGAGTCGACCCCGAACTCCGACCTGCGCGTGCAGACCGCCGAGATCGACACCGCAATCGCCCAGGCCTCGCGGTTCTCCACCGTCTGCCGGGTCTGGGCTCCGATGTACCGCCAGATCACGCTGGCGCGCCTGTTCGCCCCGCCGTTGCTCAACGCCTCGTCCGCACCTTCGGTGACCGCCTACGACAGCCTGCGCGCCGGGTTCGAGGACTACTTGAGGCACGACAACGCCAACCGACCGATCATCTTCATCGGCCACTCCCAGGGTGCCTCGATACTCATCCGCCTGCTCCAGCAACTCGTGGACAACAACCCGAAACTGCGCCAACACCTCGTGCTCGCCATCATCCTCGGCGGAAACGTCGTCGTCCCGACCGGTTCACTCACCGGTGGCAGCTTCACCCACATCCCCGTGTGCACCTCGCCGGGCCAGGCGGGGTGCGTCATCGCCTACTCATCCTTCCCCAGCCAGCCTCCGGCCTCGGCGTTCTTCGGACGACCCGGTCAGGGCGTCTCGGCCATGGAAGGCCAGACGACGAAGGCCGGTATGCAGGTCGTCTGCGTCAATCCCGCGGCGATCGGCGGGAATAGCGCCATCCTCGGGCCGTTCTTCCCCTCCGAGGGCGAGCTCCCGACCCCGTGGGCCGAGTTCCCGGACCTCTACTCCGCGCGCTGCAAGACCGCCGACGGGGCGACCTGGCTCCAGGTCACGAAAGTATCCGAACCCTCCGACCCGCGTCCGGTGGTGACCGAGAAGGAGGGACCGGGCTGGGGTTACCACGAATATGACGTCAACCTCGCCCTCGGCGATCTCGTCGCCGACACCGCCGCCGCCGAAGCGATGTGGTCGAGGGCGACACACCGCTAGCGCGGGTTTGCCAGCCCGACCTCGCGATCGTCGGGACCGGGACGTGGCTCAACCGCTCCCGAGTCCCTCCGGCCAGCGTGTGAGCGTCGGCCCGCCCGGCCGACGAACGCCCACCATCCCGCCGCGGACCCACCCTGCCGACTGACGCGCCGGTGACCCGGACGCCTCCCCCCAAAAGGCGCTAACTTCTCACCAACACGCGTCCCGTCGTCGCACGTCCGTGCCGCGCGTCCATCGGTGTCCACACCCCAAGAGGATCGCGTTGACCGAGCCGCCGAATCCACGTTCTGACCGCGCAAGCGCATTCGATTCGCGCGAGGAGATCGAGCGCCTCTGCATGCGCAACCTCCTCGACCTCCCGGGCGAGCACATCTATTTCAAGGATCTCGACAGCCGTTTCCTCGTCATCAGCCGAGGGCAGTTGGAAGACGAGTTGCCCGGGTGGACGATGGACGAGGTCCTCGGGAAGTCGGACTTCGACATCTTCAGCGAGCCGCACGCCGCCGCGGCCCTCGAGGACGAGCAGCGGATCATCCGGACCGGCGAGTCGATCGTCGACAAGGTCGAGCGGGAGACCTTCCGCAACCGCCCCGACGCCTGGGTCTCGACGACGAAGTTCCCGCTGCGCGACGACGAGGGCCAGATCATCGGGACCTTCGGGATCTCGCGGGACGTGACCGCCCAGATCGTCGCCGAGCAGGCGCTCACCTTCCAGTCGCTCCAC
>Ga0326728_10023498_pt1 | contig 11285 bp, 8 predicted proteins | sample MB3enrmetagenome_FD_207602 | JGI IMG/M metagenome (GOLD analysis project Ga0326728, IMG submission 207602) | Lab enriched peat soil microbial communities from McLean, Ithaca, NY, United States - MB31MN | ecosystem: Environmental > Terrestrial > Soil > Wetlands > Peat | place: USA: New York... | reverse complement strand
ATTCGGTGTTGCTGCGGCTGGGGACAGCCGCGCTCCGGTCGCGGTGCCGAGATATGCCCGCTCAACTACGACCTGCAGGAATCCATTCGACAACTCCCGGCAGGCTCTTATAGTCTCTGCGCACGGAATGAAGATTCTTTTCCTAAACGGCCCAAATCTGAACCTGCTTGGCCAGCGTGAGCCGGAAGTGTATGGGCGAACGACTTTGGCAGACATTGAGGCCAAAGTCCGCGCCCGGGCGAAGGAGCTAAAGGTAGCCGTGGAGTTTCGCCAGTCGAATATGGAGGGCGAACTGGTCTCGTGGATCCAGGAGGCGCGAGGCAAATTCGACGTCATCGTGCTGAACGCCGCCGCCTACACCCATACGAGCGTTGCACTGCGCGACGCGATTGCGGCTGTCGGCGTGCCTACCATCGAAATCCACCTCTCGAACATCCATGCGCGGGAGGAGTTCCGCCACAAGTCGCTCGTCGCGCCTGTCTGCCGCGGCCAGATAACCGGCTTCGGGGCGAATTCCTACGTTCTGGCCGTCGAAGCCGCAACCGGCCTCAACCCGTGACCCAATCCGGCTACCGCCAGGCCATCGCTGACTACATCCGCGCCCAGGCGCAACCGCCGGACAAGTTCAGCCATCAGCCCAGGCTTTACCAGCTTGCGAAACGGCTGGCCGAGAGTCAGCCCTACGATGACGACGTGCTTTACGCTGCCGCCTGGCTGCACGATCTCGGGGTCTTCATCGGCCATCGTCCGGAAGACCCGACTGCGCTGGCAGCCTGGGACAACGTGGGTTATGCCTGCCGCGAGGCACCCCAAGTCCTGAACCGATCGGGTTTTCCAGAAGCCAAGATTCCAGCAGTCGTTGAGGCCATCCGGACGCATGTCCCTGCAGGCAGGCCGAAAACGTTCGAGGGCGCGTTGCTGCGCGACGCGGACCTTCTGGAGCAGCTTGGGGCGATTGCGATCCTCCGCACCGTCAGCAAGGTAGGCCGTGACACACGGTTCGTCCGGCATGGAGACGCGGTGGCAGCCCTCCGCCGGACTCTCTACCAATTGCCCGCGCAACTGCAGCTTGCCACTGCGCGCCGCCTCGCTGTACCGCGAGTCGAGGCCCTGCGCGGCTTCCTGGAGGCTGCCGAGAGCGAGGCGGATGGAAATGAGCTGTAGCCCTGTGTCACAACCAAACGAAGTGTCAGTCATTCCGCCCCTGCTATGAAACCGATAGCGTACGATTTGCTGGAGAGGGTTCGTCAGGAACAGCCGGTGGTGCACCACCTGACGAACTGGGTGACCATTTACGATTGTGCACAGGTGGTCAAGAGCCTCGGCGCCTCGCCGGTCATGGCCCATGCCCTCGAGGAAGTGGGGGAGATGAGCCAGATCGCCTCCGCCCTGGTGTTGAATATTGGGACGCTGACCGTTGACTTTGTCGAAGCCATGAAGCTCGCCGCCCGCACCGCCAACAAGAAGGGCATCCCGGTGGTTCTCGATGCCTGCGGGGCAGGGGCAACGGCCTTCCGCGACCGGAAATGCCTGGAGTTGCTCAATGAGGCGCGGATTGAGGTGATTAAGGGAAACGCATCTGAGGTGGCCAGAGTGAGTGGTGAAAGCGTTAAGACCCGGGGAGTGGACGCAACGGAGATCGGCGGAGACCTGGCCCTGCTGGCGGAGAAGTTAGCCGCTCAGCGCAAGACCACCGTGGTGATTACGGGCAAGACGGATATCATCACAGACGGCAAGAAGACCTACCTCGTGCAGAATGGCCATCCCATGATGACGCACGTGGTGGGGACCGGGTGCATGGCGGCCTCGGTAATTGGAGCTTTTGCAGCGGTTGAACGCGATTCGGCTCTGGCGGCTGCGTGCGGCCTTGCCTGTTTTGGGATCGCCGCGGAAGTTGCTGCCGAACAGGCGTCGGGGCCTGCGGCATTCAAAGAGCGGCTGCTGGACTGCCTTTACAACCTGGACCGGGAAACCGTGCACCGGCGGCAGCGGATAGAGTCACGGGAGGTTATTCCTCTCCAGGTAATCGGTCAGTGACGGCGGTAGGGCGCGTCACTCCGTGCGCGCCGGTTAACCACAGGGCACGACGGAGCGCACGGAGTGGCGCGCCCTACCCGCCTCCAAGGAGCCATTACCCCTCCAGTGAAATCCTCTTTGACTCTCGGGCCGGGCTGGACGATGTTGCCGCCCAAATATTAGAAACTCTATGATCAGAAACCTGCCTATTGTGTGCGCCGCAGCGGCGTTGACCCTCTCAGTTCTCAGCGGCCAAGCGGCTGAGAAGAAGACCGTGGACCTCTCCAAGATCCCGCTGGCGTCAGACAAAACCGGTGTGACCTACGCCACGGACATCAAGCCCATTCTCGACCGGTCGTGCACCAAGTGTCACGACGGCGAGAAGCCGAAGGGCAAGCTGCATCTGGACAGTCTCGCGGGCGTGCTCAAAGGCGGCGAGGACGGCAAGGTGGTTCTGCGCGGCAACGGCGCCGGCAGCATGCTGGTCCAAAACGTCGCCCATGCCGGTGACCCAGATGATTATATGCCGCCACCAAGGAACAAGGCCGGCATTGGGCCGCTGACGAAGGAGCAAATCGGCCTCATCCGCGCGTGGATTGATCAGGGGGCGAAATAGCAGTGCTTGGGATCGGCTGGCGCATGAGCTGTCGCAGCTCTTGCTGCTGGCGCAACAGGACGAGCCGGTCGGCCTCGGTGGTTTCCGGCTGGCTGGCGCGCTGCATCAGGGAGGCCAATTGACGGGCAATGAACTGATTCCGCAGCCGCAACGCAACATCGGCCAACTGCTGGGACGGATTGGGGATGGGGCGCGGCTCAGCCGTGGCTTCCGTCACCAGGCTGCGCATTTCGGGTGTGTGACAGCCATCGAGGAAGGCCGCCAGGCTAGTCCAGGTTTGATCCGCATGAACCGCCAGACGCTGGGTGACAATCCGCTTTGCCAGTGCGTGCTGCACCCAACCCGGATCCAGATACGCGGCAGCCCAACCCACCAGGTCATCGTGCAGCAGCAACAACTTCAGCAGCCAGTATTCGTGGGTTGATGGCCTTGGCGGGGCGGCGGCTTCTTCCACCTCCGGCTCCGCGGCCTCGCGCGGCGACGCCTTCGTCCGCGACAGTCTCCTGAACTCGGCGCGCACCGCGTCCGGCGTTACACCCAGGCGGAGGGCAGTCCTTTGCGCATATTTGTCAACCAGGACGCTGCTGCCGGTCTTGTGCACGGCTTCAGCCATGCCGCGCAACACGGCCAACCGTCCCTTGTCGGTCGTGACGTTGTTGGTGGCGCACAGGCGATTGAGATAATAGTCGAAGAAGCCTTCCGCGCGCTCGATGAGCTGCTTGAAGGCGGGGCCGCCGGAGGCCTTGATGAAACTGTCCGGGTCGTGGGGCGCGGGCACGACGGCAACCCGTACCGCGAGGCCGGAGCCCAGCAAGTTATCGAGCGAGCGGATTGCCGCATTTTGCCCCGCCTCGTCTGAGTCGAAGCAGAGCACGACCTCCTCGACGTAACGTCTCAGGATGCGGGCGTGGTCGGCGGTGAATGCGGTGCCTTGAGGCGCGACGACGTTCTGCACGCCGGCCATAAAGCAGGCGATCAGGTCGAGCTGCCCTTCGCACACGATGGCATACCCGGCTTCAAGCACCGCGCGCTTGGTCTTGTCCAGGCCGAAGAACACTTTGCTCTTGGTGAAGATTGGTGTCTCCGGGGAGTTGACGTATTTGGCTGTCTTCTCATCTCCGGTCAGAATCCGCCCGCTGAAACCAATTACGCGCCCCTGCTCGTCGCAGATGGGGAACATCAGCCTGCCGCGGAAGCGGTCGTAGTAGCTGTCGCCGTCCTGTTTGCGCAAGATGAGGCCCGCCTGCTCGACGAGTGCGAGTTCGTGGCCCTTGCTTTTGGCCCAGTTCACTGTGTCGTCCCACAGCTCCGGCGCGTAGCCGAGGCGGAACAGTTTCACGGCATCGGCAGACACGCCACGGCGGGCGAGGTAGTCGCGAGCGATCTGGCCGGAGGCTTCGTTCGCCAGGGCGCTTTGCCAGCGCTGCGTGAGCTGCTCATGGACCTGCAGCAGCCGTTCCTTGAGGTGCCGGGATTGCTGCTCGCTGGCGTTCTTCTCATACTCCAGGGGAATCTTGGCCCGGTCAGCTAGCCGCCGCACGGCCTCGGGGAAATCAATGTTCTCGAACTCCTTGACGAAGGTGAACACGTCGCCGCCCTTGTGGCAGCCGAAGCAATGAAAGATCTGGCGGTGGGGGTTGACGTTGAAGCTGGGAGTCTTCTCTTTGTGAAAGGGGCAGAGCGCGACGAAGTTGGCCCCGGCGCGCTTGAGCGGCAGGTACGACCCGATGACATCCACGATGTCGCTGGCAGCGCGGATTTGTTCAAGGGTCGCCGAGGAAAACAGGCCGGCCATAGTCTTAAGCTTAAATCACGGTACGGGCCAGACCATAGGGCTAGGACCGACTTCTGCCGAGCTTAAAAAATAATTGAAAAAAGGGTGTTGACAGGTGTGGCGCACTGTCATACTGTCCTATGACAGAATATAACCGCAGGGCAGAATATGTTGATACAACTCAATTTCAAATCCGGCAAGCCGGTTTACCTGCAAGTGGTGGACCAGGTGAAAGCGGCGGCGGCGTCGGGGGCGTTGCGGGCGGGCGAGTCGCTGCCTTCGATCCGGCCACTGGCGGAGCAGTTACGGGTCAATCGGAACACGGTGGCCAAGGCGTACACGGAGCTGGAGGGGCAGGGGGTGATCGAGACCATCGCCGGCCGGGGCTGCTTTCTGAAGGAGAACCATTCCCCATTCCGGAAGGATGTCCGGCTCAAGATGGTGGCGGAGGAGATTGATGCGGCCATTGTGCAGGCCCACCATTTGCGGGTGGCGGAAAGGGAGTTCCTGGACCTGGTCAAGGAACGCCTGGAGGCATTTGAACAAACCAACAAGGCCCATGAGGCCAAAGCGAAGGAGTCATAATGAGCACCGAACCATTCGTCATCGAGGTCAACCACCTGGTCCACAAATATGGCCGGACGGAGGCCGTCAACGATCTGAGCCTGCGGGTGCGCCGCGGCCAGTGTTACGGCTTTTTCGGCCGCAACGGCGCCGGCAAGACTACCACGATCAAATGCCTGCTGAACCTGCTCCGGCCTGTGTCGGGGTCGGTGCGCGTCTTCGGCCTGGACCCGGCCAAGGAGGAGGTCGCGGTCAAGTCGTGGCTGGCGTACGTGCCGGACTCAGTGGCGTTCTATCCGTGGATGACGGTGCGCAACGTGCTGGATTATCTGGCGTCGTTTCGCGCTCACTGGAACCACAAGACGGAGCGTGAGCTGCTGGGGCAGTTCCGGTTGGACGACAGCAAGAAGGCGGGGGCGCTGTCCCGCGGCCAGAAGACGCAGTTGGCGCTCATGGGAGCGATCTGCGCGGAGCCGGAGCTGCTGGTGCTGGACGAGCCGACCTCGGGCCTGGATCCAATCATCCGACGCGAGTTCATCCAGACGGTGATTGGGGCCTACCAGGAAGCCGATCCGGGCAACCGCAGCGTTTTCGTCTCGACGCACTTGATCAGCGAGTTCGAGGGGCTGATTGATGAGTTCACGATCATCGAGAACGGGCGTGCGGAGTTGACGCTGGGGGCGGACGAAGCGCGGTCGCGCTACAAGAAGATTCGCGCGCGGTTCGCGGCAGCGGCGCCGGCGGTGGATTTCCCGGAGGCGCGGCATATCCGGCGCGAGGGCCGGGAGTTGGAATTGACGGTGAACGGCCATTCGGAGGAGATCCTGCGACGGCTTCAGGCGCTAGCCCCGGAAGAGCTGACAACGGAAACCCTGACGCTGGAAGAGATCTTTGTGGCGGCATTGCAGTGATTGGAGGCGCTATGAACGCGAGGCTGATTAAGGAAACGCGAGTTTTGCTCCCGATATTTGCCTGCATGTTGCCGCTCATGGTCCTGCCCGGCATCCTTGAGCCGGCGGAAGGGCTCGGCTATTTCGCCCTGGGAGTGGCATGCGTGGTGATGGCCGGGAGCACTTTTGGCACGGAGTTCCAGCACCGTACCATCTCACTGCTGCTCTCACAGCCAATCGCCCGGTCGGTTATCTGGCGCGAGAAGATGCTGGTCCTGGGAGCAGGTTTGGCGGCGAGCCTGGCCGTGGTGCTGGGCTGCCTGGCGATCTCAGGTACCGGAATCGGTCATGTCGAGTGGCTGCCGCTGGCCTTGATCCCCTTGTGCGCCTTTTGCGGCGCGCCCTTCTGGACGCTGTCGCTGCGGCAGAGCATCGCCGGCATGGTGGCCGCAGTGGGGGTTCCGTGCGGGATGCTGTCGGCGTATGCGCTCGTGAACGAGCTGCTGGGCCGGACGGAACCAGCGGCGCTGGCCGCAGCCGTCGTCATCCTTCTCCTGGTCTATTGCGCTGTCGTTTACTGGCAGGGATACGCCAAGTTTAAGCGGCTGGAGGCTGTGGACATGCCCGCGCGCGAATTGGGCCTGCCGGCTGGTCTGGAGGCCATGCTCGTGGCGCCGCTGACAAAGGTTTCTTCGCGATTCCGCGGACCGTATGCCACTCTGCTCAAGAAGGAGTTTCGCGTGCAGCAGATCAGCTTCCTTCTGGCCGGGGTGTTCGTTCTGATCGGGGTGGCCGGGTTGTGCATAGCCAAACCTTCCGCTGAGTTGGCCAGTGGAGTCGTGGGGGGAGATATAGTCATTTACGCTTTGATCCTACCGCTCGTGGCCGGGGCCATTTCCATCGCGGAAGAGAGAGGGTGGGGAATAGCGGAGTGGCATCTGACCTTGCCGCCGTCGGCGCTTAAGCAGTGGTCGGCCAAAATGCTGGTAACGCTTACAACCAGCCTGGTTTTGGGCCTGGTGCTGCCGGTGGGCATGTTCTTCGCTGCGGATCAGTTGTTCGGGCAGCCCAGCCAAGGCACCTGGCTTCCGCCTGTCTATGCGATCCTGAGTTGGGTGCTAAGCCAGATGTTGATGACCAGCGTGGCGGTCTATACGGCCTCCTTCTCCAAGACTACTTTGCAGGCCATTCTCGCCGCCTTGGTCGTCCTCATCGCCAGCGGCGGTGTCCTTGGTCTAGCTGCAGTCATGGTGCACCAAGTCGGCCCGGCGCCGTTCCGATATGCGGGCCATCTCCGCGCGGTGGCAGACTTGATAGTGCCACTTCTGCCCGTGGCCCTGTGCTGCATGTTGTTGTTGATGCAGTGGTTCGCTTGGTTGAACTTCCGGCGTAACGGACCGCCTCCTCTCCGCTTGGCAGCCCAGCTAACGGTGGTGTTCCTTGTCGTCTGGATATTTATGTGGGTTTCCTACTCGGCGGTCTTCTTCCTGAGAAACGGCTAAAGCCGGTTCAGCGGAAACGCACTGCCTGCTTTCCAGCCGCGTCGGATGCGGCGGCACCCGATTGATGCCAGCCACTGCATAGCCAGGCACACCGGTAGTGATCTAGTATTGCCATGGTGTACGCATCTTGTACGGATCGTGTACGCATGGTGTACGTATGGTGTACTGATATTGTATGGATGGTGTACCTATGGTGTACCTCTTGTGGTGCAAGCAAGTTGATAGCCACCTGCAAGCCACCCCCCTGCGCCCCACTTGCGGCCCATCCGCTGCCGGTTAGAAGCCCTCGAGTATCAGGTCGGCCAGGAAATCAACCCACTCGATGGAGACGGGTTCGGTGAGCTTATACGAGCGGGTGAAATCCTCCTCGAACAATTCTCGCTTCAGCCGGGCCGCGAAGGCGGGGTCGGAGGTGGCGACATTCTGTTCCTGGCAGACCCGGAGGCTGAGGTGGTTCAGGTTGGCCGAGCCCAGGCACGCCCAGTCATCCACTAGCAGTGCCTTCACGTGGGTCATCCCCGGGTAAAAATAGACCTGAACCCCGTGCTCAAGGAGGTAGTTGGCCAGAACCAGGTTGCTCCGCCCGCCTGGCTTAAGATCATTGACGCGCGGCAGGACGACGCGCACATCCACCCCCCGATTTCGGGCGCGCACCAGGGCGATGATGACCCGCTTGTCGAAGAGGTAGGGATTCTCCAGGTAAATGTAGTTCTTGGCCTTGCCGATGGCCCCTTGCACCGCTGCGCTGAACGGCTTCCAAGCGGTTTTGGTGGGCAGCAGACGCAGCTTGATCCATCGGTCCCCGGGCCGGGAGGGCGGGATTTCATGTGGGCCGCGAGCCAATTCGGCGACGTAGGCGAGATCTCCCAGTGGACCTTCGTGCGCCCAATCACGCCTGAACTCGTCTTCCAGGGAGGCGACAATTGGACCCTGCAACTCTACCATCAGGTCGTGCCACTCGTAGCGGTATTCGCGGCCCAGGTTCATGCCGCCCATCCACGCAAAGGTGCCGTCCACCAGGAAGAGCTTCGAGTGGTCGGACGAAAACCAAGGGTTGAGGAACGGATGCACATGGACGCGCGAGTCCGCCCGCAGGTAGGAACAGATTGAGGTGGGAGCAACAAAATCCTCGGGCATCGGCGTGCCCGGTGGAACCGCCCCGGCGCCGATGCTGCCCAACCGGTCGAGGATCACCTTCACCTCGACCTGGCTGGAGCGCTCCTTCAACTGATCCGCCACGCTGACTCCGACATCGTCCTTGTCGAAGATATAGACTTCGACGCGGATATGATTGGTGGCGGCGGCAAAAGCCTGCTTTAGCCGTGGAAAGAACTGTTCGCCGTCAATTAACAGGTCGAGCGAGCCGTCCTCGCGGCGCGTGCCCGTGTAATGATCCAACCAGGCCTCCCACTGTGCGAGGTCCATGCCCTGGCAATGGGCCAGGGGAGGATAGTCGGTGCTGGGCTTGGGAAACGGCAGCCGGACAAACCGGACCACCGACTCCAAGCCCAAGTCTCCAAGGCGTGCCACACTGGAAATGGGGTTCTTGAGCAGGGCCAGTCCGTGACTTTCCACCAACAGCGCGCTGAAGCCCTGGGCGGTGGTGGAGAGGCCGAGCCCACGCTCGGTGTTGTCGTACAGGGCCCCGGGCGACAGCCAGATGCACCGGCGCTGCTGGCGGTCAAGCAACAGGGGTTGCGGAAACCGCCGGGCGTTCGGCGCCAGCAGCAGAAATAGTGAGCCGCTCGAGTGCTCGCGCACCAGGTCCTGCTCCACCTGCCGCGCAAGCGTGGCCAGGGTCTCCTCGATCGAGAGATGACGATCGATCACTATTTCTTTGGGCTGTTCCCCGATCGGGGCATCGCGGAGCTTACCCTGCGCGTCCCGATACAGCAGGCGATCGGCCATAAGTCCCCGGTAATAGATCCCGTGTCCTGGGGACGCCGGAGTAAGTGCTTCCACGAGGTTGGTGGTCAACCGGCCCCACTGCGCGCCGGCGATAACGGTCGCCTCGCGCCAGCCTCGTTCGCTTTCTGGCATCCGCGGCAGCTTCTGGTCCCATTTGAGCAGGCCGGAACTGACGCGATACCCGTCACTCGGGATACGATGCCGGTCCCAACGCGCGCTGAACTCCTCCACATTCGTCGCCGTCTGAAAATAGAATCGAACCTGGTTTCCTTTGACGAACACCCGCGGGGGCGGGGCGTTCGGGGCGGTCAGACTGCGCCACTCATCGAGCGACCGCTGCTTGGGGACTGCGGCCCTGGCGTACGGGCCAACTGCATCGCATAAAAGCATGAGCAGGGCAATCGTCGCCGCAGTCACAGGCCTTGCGGTGCATCCTGAGATCATTGTTCAACCAGTGAACAATTTGGACCATGAGAAGTCAACGTTGCCTCGCCTCCACCGGTTTGGCCAGGAGCGTTTCTATACCACAGCGGGGCCCAACTCAGCCGACGGCCGGCGCCCTGCGAAATCCATCCAGCCAATGGCGCAAGCCCAAAACTGGATGCCGCCACAACATGCGCGGGCCGGCATACCGCATCACCGTTCTCACCTGTTCCCGCCGGGCGCGCTGATAGCAATGAACCGGGCACTTGGCACACACGGGCTTCTCCAATCCAAAGCGGCAGCGCTCCAGCCGGATGGCGGCATAATCCAGCAAGCCCTGGCATTCGGGACAAAGCGTCGCGCTGGCCGCGTGATGGTCCCGGCAGTAACAGGCTATCATCGCTGTGATGGTCTGCCATTCGCGGGCCAGACGTTTGCCGTCAAAGCTCGGGGCGACTGCCCTGCTTGCTTCGGTCACTGGCTGCAAGCCATTTGGTTCGATAGCTTCTTTGCCGATCATTATCGGCGCCAGTTTCGCCCGGAAGGAGGTGCGCGTCCTTGATGCGGGTCAAAGTTCCGCGCGGTGTGGGAGGTGGAAGGCCAAACTGGACTCTGACGAGCAGTGGGAGACCATTACGGTTGATTGTTCGCGCTGGTCGTGGTGGCCGCATTCAGGCTGACGGTATTTCCGCACAGCATGTTTCCCAAAACCATCACCCGCTGAGTGGTCGGGCTGACGCTTATGGCCACGCCGATATTGTCCGTGAAATAATTGTTCTGAAGGATGGCGCGTCCGCTGGAAATGTGGATGCAGGGCAAGGAAGAACTCCAGGACAGGAAACGCGCGTTGGAAAGAGTGAGCAAGCCGCTGTTAGCCCAGGAAACCGGCTGGTAGAGCGATCCCCAGAAAGTGGCGCCATTGACATTGAGGCCGGCGCTGCCCGCCAAACCCTGAATGCCAATGTGGTTGGTCCCGCCGCCGGCGTTGGCGATATTCAAGTTGGAAATGTGGATGGCGTAGGGTTGCGTGGCGCTCAGTTGCAGGCCGACATCCACGTTGTCGAAGTTCACATTGCTCATCTGTCCGTTCATCGAACCGTAGGTCGAAGCGCGGAATCGCGCCCCAATGGAGTATCCCCAAGAAAAGACGTCTTGCACCACCTCCCAATCCGTCCGCATAAAGTCGAACGTCACGGCATTGGCCGACTGAAACGCCTCAACGTTCGTGTTCTGCGTCCAAAAAGGCCAAAAGTGGATTTCCATGATCCGGCCAATATCGTAGCATTGATCAACGGCGATGCCGACCAGGAGCGGCTGGCCATACACACCCCTCACCAGGTGGCGCCCGGAGGGGTGCGTCGCCAGGTCAATTCCAAGGTAAGGATTAACGAGGAGAACATTTTGGATCGTCACGTTATCGCCACCGCCGCCCTGGATGGCCCAGGGGTAGGGTGTCGGCGGGTTGTTGGCCACTTGGTTTGGATAGTAGATCGTCACGCCTTCCAAGGTGGAATTATTGCCTTGAAGGGTGATAAAAGGATTGCCGTTGGTGCTGCCGGCGCCGGCGACCGCCAGCAAGGTTGTGCCCAGGT